>UEXL01000014.1_pt1 | contig 98283 bp, 177 predicted proteins | sample 1796671 | NCBI WGS metagenome assembly UEXL01 (sample SAMEA4772471, study PRJEB27181) | metagenome | reverse complement strand
AGCAGGTATGCCAAGACAACAACTTGTTGAAGCTGCTCCTGCACCAAAACAGACAAAAGTACGTTTGTAAACAAAGAACACAAAAGCCACAAGGCTATGTAAAACTGCAAGAGCATAGGAAGGATGATGGACGCTATTGGCAACAAGCGTTCAATGGTGTTGATTTGTAGGGCACAGAGCCAATAAGAATCAGGAAATATCAATGAAGCACAATAGGCCTAAGTGTTCTGGCGATGATCCAACTGATGCAGGTGTTGACATCTCTTCTATTCTTGGCGGCTCTAGTCAAATATGGAAAGCAATGAAAAAATGAGTAGCTGGTCATCCTATCCACAACAACAGCTTCTCCAGGAAAATTGGAGAGGCTTTCTTAACGAGCAGGTCGTAATAGATCAGCATGTAAGAATTCTTATGGAATCTTTAGAAGAAGTAGAAGACGACCTTGAACAAGGTCGAGATCCAAAAATAGAAGATATAGCCATTGTTGATGAAGGTGAGATACAAAAATACTTCAATGAACTAAAAAAAGAACTTGGCTTTGCTTTAGAATTGACAGGTAAGTTTGGAGCAGGCATTACTGGTCTATACGGACCGTTATTCTCAATTATAAAAAATAGCGGATTCACAGCTACAGAAAAAGATATAGTCTTGATCTTAGCTGCTATTATGACTTATGCAACTACAGGCGATGAGGCAAAAGAATTAATTCAAGCCATTAAGGAAAAAGATCTCTCAGGGCCTTACAAGATTGCGAAGGCTCTACCAGACATTTTTACTAAGATTGTAAAAAATATTATTGGAACTTCGTATTCCTTCCTAGATCTTATTGGCTATACTTTTTTGTTTATTCCTATAATAAATATGGTCATACAGATAATTACTCATAACAACATCACTGGCTCAAATCTAACACAGCTAGTGAGTGGTGTCCTTGCCTCTGTAGCTTCCTACAGCGGCAAGATATTCTTAAAAAGAATCAAAGACAAACTAAAGGATAAATAATGTCTAGAAGAAAATCGTGCAATGTTGTCGTTAATGCTAGAGAGTGTCGCGGCAATCACGACAAAATGATTAGAAAGTTTCTCAAGAAGGTGAAACGCGAAGGCATCTTAGAAGAAGTGCGTGAGCGTAGATATTACATGAAGCCATCTGAGAAGCGAAGAAGAGATAGAGCAAAGGCTGAACGCAATCGCCGCAGGGAAGAGGTTAAGATAAAGAGGGCCCTTGAGAGGCAAGAAAGAAGAAGCTAGCACTATTTATTATCGAATACGAAAATAATGGAGGTTTCTTATGTCAGTCTATAAGGCTACAAGTTGGGGACGAACTAGGTGTCCAAAAAACATTGCCGGCAATCCCGGTACAGAAGTTGTTTGCTTGGCGAACACAAACGATCTTAGGCTTAGTAATGCAGATTACAAGACCGTAGGCTATGCAACAGAAAACCAAAGGTACCTTCATCTACTATTAGAAGATGCCACTACTAGTGATGACCCTGGCATAGTTACAGTCTTTGGGTATTGTCATGCCTTTGAGAGATGGTTTGAACTACCAGAATCTTTCACCCCAATAGGTACAAACACTGCGGCAACTGCAGTAGCTCTAGACTTGGGCAACGAGAGCAGCAGAGATGAGAATGCAAAAGTCCCAAGTGATAGAGAGTATAGAACCTATGAGATACTCGGTATTGATCGTGTTGCTTTTGTTTGTGCAACAGCACCGGCACAAATTAATGTTTGGGCAGCGTGTAGCACCTTCTAAGGAGATAGTTAATGGCTAATTTTAGATGGGCATATGTTGATTGTGCAGGTGCAGGGAGTGGTGGACAGGCTGCCGGGCCAACAGGTTCTATTCAGTTTTTAACTGGCTCTAATGCTACAAGTGGCTCTGCTCGCTTAAGATATGTTACAGCAACAAACACTCTTTTACTGACTGGTTCACTACACGTTATTGGAACGATAACAGGAAGCTCTTTTATAGTTAATCAGACAGATGTTGTTTCTGGTTCTACTAAGTTTGGGAACAGCACCGATGATACCCATGTATTAACTGGTAGTTTGTTTGTTGGTGCTCATGGAGGCCCTCCGGTTTTTAATGTAAACGTAGCCACCAGCCAGTCAATCAATCATGGAGCTAGGTTTAATTATAGAAGCATAACTTCTACTAAGCTAACCTCCTCAACGTCAGACTATATTTTAGGTATTGGGGGCTCCGGCAATATAGAGCTTAGATTAAATACAGCAGCAATTCATGGAGCCGGTGCTATCTTGTTGGTAAAAGATGAGACTGTCTCCAGAGCAGGAAGTATTGTATTATCATCATCTTCTCCAAACACAATCGATGGTTCTGCTTTTTATGAAATTACTGGTACTATGCCTGCCATAAGTCTCTATTCAAATGGTTCGCATTGGTTTGTATTCTAAGTCGGAGAGGAATGTGAATGGCAAAAAACCATCTGACTGGAACAGTAAGAGCCCCGTCCTATTTCGGACCTCTTGGTAATAGACCTGTTGACAATATCATATCCGGCCAATTGCATGGCGACGGTACAAATATTGCCAATGTTGCACGAGTCGTGGCCAATGGAACAACTGACTATTTGCTATCAGTTGGTGCCAATGCTCAAAGCCTAGTTGGCGAAGCTAATCTACAGTTCAATGGCACTAGGCTTTATGTTAACGGAAACGTTACCGCTTCAGCATTAAACTTACCATCATTGCCTGCAGCTTCAGCAGTTGCAACTTCTTACCTTGCACTGGACTCTAGCAACAATGTTGTACTAACATCTTCTGCCGGCGGTGGCGGTTCATCCCCAGGCGGTCCGGTAAATTCGTTACAATTCAACTCTAATGGCTCTTTATCGGGAAGCTCAAATGTATCTTTCTCTAGCAATATTTTAACTGTTGGTGCTGCATTAAATGCCACTAATGGGATTACTGTAGGAGGAGCAATAGCGTTCTCTAGTAGTGCTGGAGTCAAGGTCACAGGATCCATTCTGCCTTCAGGCTCAAATGTTTATAGCCTAGGCGCAGCTAATAAACGCTGGAAAGAGATATTTGTTGGCGCAGGGTCTGTGCATCTAGGCCCTCACTGCACCATATCTTCATTATCGGAAGGTGTCTTATTAAACAAATCTTTGTTTATAACCGGCAATCTTGTTGTATCTGGCAACATTCAGGCGCAAAGTTTTGATATTGTCCAGACCACTTTACAGGAAATAAATCAATCTGGCTCTACTTCCTTCGGGGATTCAGATGATGATCTGCATACGTTTAAAGGTAATAGGGTAGCCTTAAACTCTGGATTAGTCCTAAAGCGTCTTCGTATATCTTCTAGTCAGGCCATTGCATCGAGCAACTATTATGTCGGTGTTGACACCCTAACACCAAGTGCTTCAGTTACGGTCACACTTCCAAATGCCTCGTCTTTACAGAGCGGCCAAACATTTGTTTTTAAAGATGAGGGCGGAAAGGCCGACCAGTACAATGTTCTCATTCAGGCTTCGGGATCACAAAAAATTGATAACCAAAATCAAATAGTTTTAGAATCACCTTATGCATCTTTGACTCTTTATTGTGATGGGGCTTCTAAGTTCTATATTACTTGAATTAATTTGTACTATTTAATATCGTAATGTCACTGGTGTGCTGCATCGGTGCATTATCCATTTTATCTGTAGGAGGATTTTTTTAAATGGCTTATAAATTTCAATTAGGTTCCGCTATTCTTAGTGGTTCTACAAAATTCGAGGAACTAGTAGAGGCGGCTGGTGGTTTCAAACCCACTGTTGCTGACACTGCGGCTGCTGTTGCTGATGACAGCTTCTATTTCCAAGATGCTGATGGCGCGATGAAGCGCGAAAGCATGGCTGACTATGCTACTGCTATCGCTGGTAACGGTCTTGCCGCCTCATCCGGTGTTCTTGCTGTTGGTGTCGATGACACTGGCATCGAGCTTAACTCTGATGCTCTTCGTCTTAAAGACAATGGTGTCACACTTGCCAAGATGGCAGGTATCGCCCGTGGTTCTATTATCTCAGGTGATGCTTCTGGCGATCCACAAGCTCTTTCTGTCGGCTCTGCTCATCAGTTCCTTCAGTCTGACGGCACCGATCTTGCATATGTCTCATTGAGTGGTGATGCCACACTAGCTGCTGGTGTTCTTTCAATTGGTGCTACTAAAGTTACTGATGCTATGATGAACGATGATGTTGCTACTGGTCTTGCTGGCAATGGTCTTTCTGCTGCCTCTGGTGTTCTTGCTGTCGATGCTTCGGAGCTTTCTGATGCTGCCATCGCTACCGGCGACAAGTTTGTCTTTGAAGACGCAACTGACAACAGCACCAAGAAAGAAAGCATTGATGATATTGCCACCTTCATGGCTGGTAGTGGTCTCAAGGCCGAAGCTGGTGTTCTTGAAGTTCGCGTTTCAGGTTCAATTGTTCGCGATAGTGACAAGATTGGTATTAGTGGATCAATCGCTGGTGACGGTCTCAAGTTCCTTGGTGGCGCTAACGCTATCTCTACTCTCGAAGTAGATCTCAATGAGATGGGTGCTGGTGCTGTTGCTGTCGGTGCTGACCACTTCGTGTTTGTTGATGCTGATGATAATATCACCAAGAAAGAAAGCTTTGCTGACCTTGCTACCGCAATCGCTGGTAACGGTCTTGCTGCTTCATCTGGTGTTCTCGCTGTTGGCGTTGACGACTCTGGTATTGAGCTTAACTCCGATGCTCTTCGTTTGAAGGATAACGGTGTTACTCTTGCTAAGATGGCTGGAATTGCTCGCGGCTCCATCATCTCAGGTGATGCTTCTGGTGACCCACAGGCTCTTTCGGTTGGTTCTGCACACCAGTTCCTCCAGTCCGATGGTACTGATTTAGCATATGTCTCAATGAGTGGTGATGCTACCTTGGCTGCTGGCGTTCTTTCAATTGGTGCTACCAAGGTCACTGATGCTATGATGAACGATGATGTCGCAACTGGTCTTGCTGGTAACGGCCTCTCCGCTGCTTCTGGTGTTCTTGCTCTTGATTCCTCAGAACTTTCTGATGCTGCTGTTGCTTCTGGTGACAAGTTCGTCTTCCAAGATGCAACTGATGATAGCACCAAGAAAGAAAGCATTGATGACATTGCCACCTTCATGGCTGGCCCTGGTCTTTCCGCTGCTTCTGGTGTCCTAAGCGCTAGACTTGATGTCGCTGCTAAGGCTGATGGCGGGACTCTTGCTGCTGGCATGAACTACTTCGCAGACCTTAGCTCCAACGCTACTGTTACTCTTCCTGCTTCACCTGCAATTGGCGATACTGTTGTTGCAAAGGCCAAAGGTCTTTCCAGCGCTGTTATCGTCATCAACAAGGCTGGCTCACAGACTATCGATGGCGAAACTTCTGTTACCATCGAATCACCTTACGGTGCTGTCAGCATGGTCTACGTTGCTTCTAACGACTGGAGACTCGTATAGGCTAAACTTCTGATATTAATTATCAGATTTATCCTGGGTGCCCTCCTATATGGAGGGCATCCTTTTTTGTACCTACTATTTATTGAGAATGACAAAATAAAGGATTTTTATATATGGCCTATAATATTTTAAAAGGCAAAGTACAGTTTGTAAATTCTAATTCTGGTTCTATTGAAAGTATGGTCGACATACACAGCAATCAAACAATTGCTGGTAGCAAGGATTTTCAAAGACTAACGGGCTCAAATGTTCATGTAAAAAACAATTTGGGAATTGGCACCACACAACCCGAAACAAAAATGCACATACAGAGCGGGTCTGCTGGTACAGTTGCTACAACTGACGGTGCCCTTTTGACACTAGAATCAAGCGGGAAGCCCAAAATACACTTCCAATCTCCAAATGCTTATGGTGGTTCGATTATTTTTGGATCTGTTGCAGATAACGATGAAGGGCAAATCGATTACGATCATGGGTCTGACAGGTTCCTGTTTAAGACCGCTGGTAGCACTAGAATGACTATTCTTGGTGACAATGTTGGAATCAACACTACAAACCCAACTGAAAAGCTAGAAGTAAATGGAAACATTAAGACATCTGGTATAACAGCCACTGGTATAATTTCTGGTTCTGGTGCTATTTCGGGCTCTTCTTTTCATGGTATTTTTCATGGTACTTATAATGGTGCTGGGACCGGATTAACTGGGATTGCAGCCAACAGCTTAACATTGGGTAACTCAATGCAAAATGTTGGTGGCAGTTTAGTTGCTAAACTTTCCGGCTCTAGTGGTCTAGAAAGCACAGCCGCAGGTTTAAGGATTAATCCATCATTAAGCGTTGCTAAAACCCCGCCAGCCAATGCAGATACTTTTATTATTTCGGATAGCGCTGCTGGCAATATTCCTAAAAAACTTACATATCAAAACTTAGCTTCTGCTGTTACGAGCGGCTTATCAACTCTTTCAACAAACGGAAACGCCGGGGCTGTTCAAATTAAAAACGGGGACGCATTAGAGGGCCCTAATGAATTAAATTTCAACACCTCGACCAATACCCTAACAGTCACAGGAAATATTACAGGCTCAACGAAAATTGTTTCTCCAAGTATTTATGGTACTAACTTTTTTGGCAATGGCGGCAATATGACTGGAGTGTCAATATTAAACTACACGTCTTCTTTGGCAAACTTTAATGTTCTGGCTAGTCATTCTTTAATAGGTATTAACTCAAGCGGCTCTGTTGTAACGGCCTCACTCGCAGTGGCTAATAGTTATCAAGCAGGACAAACTTTCACATTCAAAGATATTGAAGGTTCAGGCTCTACCAACCATATTGTAATTGCAGCATCTGGTGGGCAGAAAATCGATGGACTCAGTAATGTCAAAATACAAGCAAACTACGGCGCTGTTTCGATTGCTACTGATGGTGGCACCAGCTTTTTCATAGTGAGTACAAGTTAATGCCTGATATAAGAAATTTTAATAATTCTTGGGTTCTTGAAACTACCCCCGACATCAGTTCAATGGGGTGGATTGATGTCGATATTACTGACGGGACGTGGACTCAAGCAGGAAGTGCAACCATCTTAAGTGGATCTTCTGTTGATGTTTCCAAAGTACATACGTTTAATTTCAATGCCGTTGGTTCTGCTGACAATGACAATACATTTGCCGTTGGTTCCAACTTCACCGGCCCACGATGGCACAAGCCCTTAAACAATAATAACGGCACAAGACTAACATCAGATGATAATTTTACTATAATGTATCATCTTGTGGTTGAAACTCCATCCCAAAGTGACAAAGTTGGAATTGCTTTTGGTTATTGTGTAGATCCAACTTCAAATGTACTTGCCACGATAGATGGAAATGGAGCCTTGCATTCTTACAATAGCGCCGGCAGCACCACCCCACGAATAGGTGTTTGGACAAGAACCAGTAGTGGCTTAACATCTAATGCAAACATTAAACATGCTATGGTAGTTAACGGTCCTGTTGTTGGAAGAAGACATCCAGCCGGAAATTACACTGGTCTTGACAGTAGCCTGGCTTTCATCCAGGGGGGCTCAAGAAATGTTAATCAGACCATGGCGAGTGGACAAAATTTATCTATCGCTATTTTTGCAGGTGTTGTAGGGAGCAATACAACAATTAGTGCTTGCGATATTAAATTAAAACTTAAATATAGGGTAATTCAATTCGATACCCTTCAAGGATAAAATGAGTATTATAGACGAAGTGATTAAAGACATCGGTATCAACTCACAAAATATTTCAGAAGACGAATGTTTGTTGATTTCTTTTGTAATTCCAAAAGCCAAAGCACAAATTCTTTTTCCCCAGATAAGGGCTAAGATATCAGATCCCGAGCAGGAAAACGTAACATTAGTTGAATTAGACTATATTGAAGTTAGAGACATGATCCAGCAATTGGCCGTAGATCGTGCTGACGAATCTTAGATGTAAAGCATATTTTTGCTTTTAGTTTTTTACCATACTAATTAAATTGAATTAGTACTATTAGGAGTATATTTGATGTCATCACTATTAGAGCAGGCCATTGTTGATGCTAAGGCTTTAAAAGAAGCAGCACTCAAGAATGCAGAGGCTTCCATTATCGAGAAGTATTCTGCAGAAGTCAAGTCAACTTTAGACGAACTACTTGAGCAAGATGAAGCGCCTCCAGGAATGGAAGGCGACTTTGCTGATCTCGGAGGCCTTGGTGTTCCACCAGAAGGTGGTGCAGAAGAGCCCCCAATGACTGCCATGCCAGAAGAGGCCCCTGCCCTTTTTGAAGATGACTCTGGAGTCACTCTCTCTGCAACCGACGATCTTGATAAGAAAGACGCTAGGTTGAACAACGAAGACGAAACAGTCCCAGTAACTGTAAACCTTGATGCTCTTCGCGAAGCAATCGAAGAGCTTGAAAGCCAGCTTGATGAAGACGAAGAAATTGATCTTAACGAAGAAGACCTTGCTTCACTCTTTGAAGAAGAGTCCGAAGAACTTGATGAAGAGATTGAGTTGGCAGAAGAAGAAGTTGATCCTCTCGATGCAATGGCTGATGCCATCATGGAAAAATTGAGAGTTGATACTGGTGCCGATCTTTCTGGTTGGGCTGGTATGAGATCAGAAGAAAAGAAATATCAAATGGAAAGAGGGATGGCTGCAAGAAAGTCAACTGGTGTTGACGAAGAAATTAAAGCCATGAAGAAGGCTCAAGAAGAGCTTGTCTTCGAAAATAAAGATTTAAAAACAAAAATTGTAAAATTGGCCGAGTTACTAGAACAGGCAAAAGACAACCTTCAGGAAGTCAACCTATCTAATGCTCGACTATTATACACGAACCGTGTACTTAGGAATACCTCCTTGAATGAGCGACAAAAAACTAAAATTGTCGAAGCTATTTCCAAAGTTGGTTCGGTTAAAGAGGCAAAGACTATATTCGAGTCGCTTCAAAGCGCAGTGTCGTCTACACCAAATCGTAGACCGAAATCACTTAGCGAGGCTATCTCACGTCCAAGCCAATTGATCCGTGCTTCTCGTCACCAGGATGAGAAGTCTGTCGATCCTTACACAGATCGATGGAAAAAACTAGCAGGTATTTAACAATATATAAGGAGGTATAAATGTCTGGATTACTTGAAAGATTAACTGAAGGCGTAGTTAATCGTGATATGAGAGCCGAATCTCATGCCCTACTAAAGAAGTGGGAACGCACCGGTCTTCTCGAAGGCCTAAACTCAGAGCGTAATCGTAACGCTATGGCAAGACTTTTGGAGAACCAAGCTAAGGAGCTACTTCGTGAGTCTAACACCATGTCCGGTAATAGTGTTGAGGGTTTTGCAACCGTCGCCTTCCCAATCGTTCGTCGTGTTTTCGCTGGTCTTATCGCTAACGATCTCGTTAGTGTTCAGCCAATGTCTCTACCGTCAGGTCTCATCTTCTTCCTCGACTTTACTTTCTCGCCAAACCTTGGCGAGAGCGGAAGTCAGTCAAGTCGTTTTGGTAACACCACTACACAGAACGGAGCATCTATCTACGGTACTGACAAGGTTGGTTCTGGCGTAATCGATGGTGTCAATCTTGTAGGCTCAGTCTACAAGCAGGATCAGTCTGGTCCGCGCACTTCAGCACGAGGCTATGCTTACGCTTCACCAACTGGCTCTAACAGTGCTACTGTTACCACTCATGCAACTTCTACCAATGCTGCTGCTGAGCACTTTGTCAAGGCTGTTTTTGTTCTTGATGGTGCTGTTAGCGAGACCAACGGTAAGTTGATTGAATTTGATGCTGACCTAATGGCTGTCACCGATAGTACTCTTGGTGTTGTTGTTATTGATATTGAGGAAGCCGCTCTTGCTCCAACCAACGGTGTTGAACAGATGGACTTTGATAATATGGCGGCATTTGAGCTTGAAAACACTGTTATCACTGATATCTTAACTAACGTTGATGGTGCTACTCACGGTTCTCTTACCGCTGGTACAAACGCATTTCAGATTCGCAGACTTACTAGGAGAGTTTCTGCTGCCGAGGCAGCTACTGATGCTGCGTCAATTCGTTTTTACATCTCTGCGCTTGGATCTGCTCTTGCTGCTGGCACTGTCACAATGACTGCTACTAACACGATTGGAACTGGTGAGATTAAGTTCCCGCCGCTTGCTGATCTACTTACTGTCAACTCTGCTGCTCTTGGTGCAATCGGTGGTTATGATTACCCACTAGAAGGTAGAGCCGAGATTCCTGAGATTGACATCAAGGTTGACTCAATTGCAGTTACCGCTCAGACCAAAAAGCTCAAGGCCAAGTGGACCCCAGAGCTTGGTCAGGATCTTAACGCTTACCACAACCTCGATGCCGAAGTTGAGCTTACCCAGATCCTTTCAGAGCAGATTGCCCTTGAGATTGACCGCGAGATCCTTGCTGACCTTGTAAACGGTGCCACCGCTGGTACTTACTACTGGGCACGCGCTCTCCTGGTCTCTTTGTCAACCGCGAGACTGGTGAAGAGCTTGGCGCTAGCTCTGCTGCTCCTGACTTCACTGGTACCGTTTCTGAGTGGTACGAGACTCTTGTTGAGACTATCAACGATGTCTCCGCTCAGATTCACCGTAAGACTCTTCGTGGTGGTGCTAACTTTGTGGTCCTTGGCCCAGAGATGGCTAACATCCTTGAGTTCACCAGTGGCTTCCGTGCTTCTGTAACTCACGATGATGAGTCCGGTTCAATCGGTGCTGTTAAGGCTGGCTCTCTTAGTAAGAAGTTCGACGTTATCGTTGACCCATACTTCCTAAGAAATGTCATCCTTGTTGGTCGCAGAGGCTCCAGCTTCCTTGAATCTGGTTATGTATATGCACCTTACGTGCCGCTACAGACTACCCCAACAATCTTCGGACCAGAAGACTTCGTGCCGCGCAAGGGTGTTATGACCCGCTACGCGAAGAAGATGGTTCGTCCCGATATGTACGGTCTAGTCATTGTGCGTGGTATGCTCGGTGAGTCAGGCGCTTCCTGATAATCTAACAAGCTAAAACTTGGCCCCCTGCTTCGGCAGGGGGTTTTTGCTTTTGGGTATACTATTTAAAGTAACTTGAAATATTCTCCTCTGGGCGAGGCCACTGCCCTTAGAAAGTTTTATTACCGAGGTGGCTGGTAATGATTCATTGAGTAGGACAAGTTATTGCAATAACATAATTAAAAAGGAGAAAACATTATGGGAAGTAGAAGATTAGGAAGAAAGAGACTTAAATCTCTCTCGTCAAGAGGTGTAACCGACACAGTTACAGCAGGAGTAGGTGCCCCTTCTGTCACCAGACAAACAACTAGAAGAGAAGGTAACAAAATCATTACAGAAATTTCTGTTGATTTGGGTGGAAACACTTCAGTTGCCGAGGCTACTGATGGTGATATCATTGGTGGAAACACTCTTACAACATGTAGTATCGCCACTCTCTCACTAACAACGCACGGTTATGTCACTTACGCAGAAATTGCTTGTCTTGAAGCACCAGCAGGGGCATCTGCCGATATTGATTTACACGGTGGATCAGCGTCAGACGATGCGGAAGGTGGAGCAGTAACCGGTGCTAATGTATATGTTGCAGCCGGCGGAAACCACTCTCTAGGATCTAGAGTTGGTGCGGCCGTAGCTCTTCACGATTTTGATTCTGACAGTGATGAATTTCTTTATCTTGTGAATGGGGCAGGTTCCGGCGCTGGGACTTACACTGCTGGTAAGCTTTTGATTACCTTAGAGGGAATTGCCTCTGATGCTGTTCCAGACGCATCATAAGGAAAATAACTATGAGTTTTAGTAATCATGTCTTATCTAGGGTAAAAAACGAGGCTCCGGTTGAAGATGTTCCTGCTGTTGAACAGGTTGAAGAAGAGGTTGTAGTCAAAGAGACACCTAAGCCAAAGAGAACGAGAAAACGTAGAACCACTAAGCCCGCTGCGGCTGAGTAAAGTTCCCCCCGCTTCGGCGGGGGTTTTGTTTTTGCCTTCACTATTTAGTTAGTAAACAGGAGGCTTTGATATATGCCCACTAACCTTTCCCCATCTTCAACAGTAAGCGCGATCATACTACCCATAACTGGTTCTCCAGGTGATGTGGCCGCCACGATACCTTTCGGTGTCTATGCAAGCTCAGTACAGTTCCTGAGTGGCGCATCAGACCAAGTTGCTTATACCTACAAAAAACTTGGCGGCGATGTAATCGATATTGAATTAACTGTAGGCAATGTATACTCAGCTTACGAAGAAGCAGTCCTAGAGTACTCAAACATAATTAACTCGCACCAAGCAGCCAATGTTCTTTCTGATGCTCTTGGCAACGACACAGGTTCTTTTACAAGTAAGGGTGAATTGTCAGCAGGTACAAATGCAGCATTAAAGTATCCTAAGTTTCAGATTGCCCAGGCAAGAAGAGTGGGTGATGCAATAGCAACAGAGGCTGGGTTTGGTGGTACTACCAGAATCTACTCAGCTTCTTTTGCACCTGTTAAACACAGACAAGCATATGATTTGCAGAACATAGTTAACTCCGCATCTCTTTCAGGAGTAGATGATAACGGTACATCAGTTCCTTTTTCTGGCTCGATCAACAATAAAAGAATTATTGTTAATAAAGTTTATTACAAATCACCAAGAGCTATGTGGAGATTTTATGGATACTATGGTGGTTTAGGTGTTGTTGGGAATGCATCTACTTATGGCCAGTATGCCGATGATTCTTCTTTTGAGGTTATTCCCACTTGGCAGAATAAACTACAGGCGATCATGTATGAGGATTCGATTTATACAAGAACGTCGCATTATTCATATGAAATTATGGATAACAGGTTGCTCCTCTACCCAACTCCTTCTAATGACAACCTCTCTGGTCTGGACTTAGGTAGAATCTGGTTTAGATTCTATGTTCAGGAGAATGCGTGGGATGATACTGAATATGATTCTGGTGTCAATGGTGTGAACAACTACAACACTTTACCATTTGCCAATATTAGCTTTGAGAAAATAAACTCTATGGGACAACAGTGGATTAGGAAGTATGCTCTTGCAATCTCCAAAGAGATGCTCGGTCAAATTAGAGGTAAGTTTGGTAACACAGTACCAATCCCAGGTCAATCAGTGAATCTGAACGCAAACGAGCTTCTCTCTCAAGCAAAAGAAGAGCAAAACAGCTTGCGTGACAAATTGATAGAAATGCTTAAGACGATGGAATACAAAGAGCTTGCCAAGGCAGACAAAGAGCGTATCGATGCTTCTGTCGATGTATTTGCTAAGATTCCAAATCCAATATTTGTAGGTTAATAGATGTCAGATAACGAATGGTCAAGACCCAGTAGTCCTCCACCCCCATTATTTCTTGGGGAGAAAGAGCGCAATCTAGTAAAGCAAGTCAATGACGAACTAATAGAAAATGTCATTGGCCAGCAGATCCTTTACTATCCTATCGATCTTGAGACTACCGATTACCATCCAATCTATGGAGAAGCACAAACAAAAAACTATCTTGCACCAATTCGTATTTATGCTCTTGTTGAGTGGACTTCATACTCAACTAGCTATCTTGATGGAGTTGGAATTGATAAAGAAAACTCTATTACAGTTAGTTTCCATAGAAGAAGACTGGTTGATGACCAAAACCTATTTGTTAGGGTGGGAGATTTTGTTCTTTATGGTGATATTTACTACGAAATTGTTAAATTAGAAGAACCGCAGAAGCTTTTCGGTCAAGTCGATCACGATTTTGAAATAAAAGTTTTGTGTAAGAAGACAAGGAAGGGACTCTTCAATGGATAATGCTCCAGTCATGTATAAATCTGATCTTGAAGATGTTGATACAGCAATGTATGAATATATTGACGAAAAGTTCAACCTTTTTTATAAAGAAGGGGGTGTAAACAATAAAAAAGTCCCCATCATCTATCTCACAAACGAGAGAAGTTACCAGATTAAGAATGATTCAACAATCAGAGACCAAGATGAGAAGTTGATACTTCCTATAGTCACAATAAACAGAGTTTCTGTTGTTAAAGATCCCAATAGAAAGGGTGGGTTCCAAGCACACCTCTATTCTGACGACTCAACCGGTAACATTGGAAGAAGAGAGGTTCTTAGAAGAGTCAAACACGATAAAAGTTCCGATCTCGCCAATGCTTTATCTCAAAAAAGAGGTGGTACCCAAACCAAAGCAGCAAATCCGTTTAATATGAGGGCCACCAAAGAGATAATATATGAAGTATTTACCGCCCCCATTCCAGTTTACGTCAACATTGACTACAAGATCACACTAATGACCGAATATATTCAAGAAATGAACAATCTTGTACAGCCATTTATGACAAGGACTGGTCAAATAAATTCTTTTATTATGAGAAGAAACGGTCACCTTTATGAGGCCTTCATAGATCAAAACTTCACACAAGAAAATAATGTGTCCAACCTTGCAGAAGAAGAGCGAAGATTTAAGACTGAAATAACAATAAAAGTTATAGCAGCTTTGGTTGGAGAAGGGGAAAATGACAATAAAAATCTTATTGAGAAAAAAGAAACTGTTGCACGGTACTTCTTCCCCTCGGAAAGCACTATTTACCAATAACAGTTTTATTGCTTTTCAAATCGTACAATACTACTTACTTTGAAATCTTTCATGAATGGAGTTAATAACAATGGCAGAAAGAACATTTAAATTCGTCTCCCCAGGAGTATTCATCAACGAGATTGATGAATCCGAGATCCCAGCAGCAGCGGCTGCAATTGGACCAACGGTAATTGGTCGCTCTAGAAAGGGACCAGCTTTCCAACCAACAAGAATTGAGTCTTTTGAGCAGTTCGTTAACGTCTATGGGCATCCTGAGCCAGGAGCAACCGAAAGCGATGTAGCAAGAGGCTACAAAAATACCGGACCTACTTATGGTTCTTACGCAGTTAAAGCTCACCTAGGGGCTGCAGACGGCACTCCTGTGAACTTTGTTAGAGTGCTTGGTAAAGAAAACCCAAATGCTACAACTGCTGGTAAGGCAGGTTGGAACATTCCAGATGGTGATGCAACTGGTACTGGTGGTGCTTTCGGCCTTTTCCTATTTAAATCAGCAAGTGTTGATACTGTTGCTGATGGTACTTTGGCTGCTATTTTGTATTGTGATGGCGCGTACCCCGTATTAAAGGGGAACAAGATCGGTGGAACTCCAGCAGTAACTTCAAGTTCTGGCTTCCTTCTTGAGCCAGTAGTTAATGCATCCAAGTACAGAACTAAAATTGAAATCTATCAAAGCGGTACTGGAAGAGTTAATCAAGATACTCTACTAGAGACGGCAGAATTTGACTTCAAGCCGACCTCTAACAAGTTCATTAGAAAAGTTCTAAACACAAACCCCGAGCTTACTAATCCAACCCTCTATTCCAGTTCAGATAGAAAGCGCTACTGGCTTGGCGAAACCTTTGAGGATGCCGTAAGAACTAAGCTTAGCGCTGGCGCACAAGATGCCTCTACAGAAACACACGGTGTCATACTGAGACTCAAGAGTGGCTCAATGGGCTATCATGATTTCAGACTTGAGCATCAAGATGCAAAGACTGGTTGGTTTATCAGCCAGGATACGGGGCCACACGCCTCATACAAGCCACAGGAAAAGCAAAAACTATTCAGATTAGTTGGACTTAGAAATGGTGAGTCTTTACAGAAACAAGCATTGGTTACAATTGAAAGAGTAAAGAAAAGCACAAGAGATGCTGATCCTTATGGAAGTTTCTCTATTGTTATCAGAAGTGCAGATATCCCTATCTCTAAGCCAGGATCAGCTTTAGGGGTTCTTGAGAGATATGATGATGTTAACCTTAATCCTGCCTCTCCCAAGTTCATCGGAAAAATGATTGGAGACATGGATATTTCATTCGACTACAGCAAGAAGGCTTGGACAGCCACAGGCGAATATCCGAATCGTTCAGCGTATGTCAGAGTTGATCTAAATGCTTCTGTTAGACAGGGCACTCTATCAAACAAAGAATCGCTACCATTCGGTGTCTTCGGACCTCTAGTGCAGAAAGATTCAGGAACTTTTGCTGTCGATGGGGGAGGAGCCCATGCAGCGAGTGCTCTGAGTGCATTTGCCGATCTAATTGTTCAAGGGAAGAACACTCTTCCAGGTGGTGAAAACGATGGCGCTTCTGCCAATACGATTATCACAACTAGCTTTGATTTCTCAGGGAGTATCACTTTCCCGACTCTTCCTTTGAGAGTAAGTGCTTCTGACGGTGGCTTTAGATACAAGCCTCTTAACCCAACAGATGCATACTTTGGTGCTGTCCAGTATGGCGCTAATGGCAGAAAGCTTAATGGCTTTGCTGACTACCTCACTGTTCTTCCAGTAGGGTCTGGGACTTCTCCAGACCAAACCTTTAAGGATTCATGGGTTTTCTCTCTAGATGATATTCAACTTGATAGTGATGGAGAAGGCGCGTATCTATCTGGTTCAAGGGCAGCAGGTGCCTCAATGACCGCTGTATCTGCTTCTTACGCAGAAGTTCTTGATAAGGGTTATAATAAGTTTGCCACCTTCTTCCACGGCGGATTCGATGGATTCGATATCACAGAGACCGAACCTCTTAGAAACAGTGGCCTTACTTCAGCGACTGCTAAAACTAGCGCAGCTTACAACTCTATTGATGTAGCCATTGATACTATCTCTGATGCAGAGCAACACGACACCAACCTTATCGCAATGCCTGGGGTTACAGAAAACACTCTAACGAACAAACTAATCAGTGTTTGTGAGGAAAGAGGCGATGCCTTGGCAATGATTGACCTCGACGGAGTTTACTTCCCAGCATCCGAAGGTAGTACTTACATCAACCCAGCTAACAGAAATGGTACTGTAGCGACTGCAAGACAGAACATGATTGATAGAGAAATTGATAGCAGCTACGGTTGTGCATATTACCCATGGGTCAAGGTTCTTGACACAACAACTTCACGTCAAGTTTGGGTTCCACCTTCCGTTGCCATGCTTGGTGTCTTCGCGAACTCTGAAGCTGAGTCGGGAGCAGTTTGGTTTGCTCCAGCCGGATTCAATAGAGCAGGTCTAAGTGATGGTGCTGCTGGTATCCCAGTTGTTGCAACTTCACAACACCTACTCTCTAAGGACAGAGATACCCTCTACGAGAACCGAATCAACCCAATCGCTCGCTTTACTGGCGATACCATTGTGGCCTTCGGTCAGAAGACTCTACAGCAGAAGTCAAGCGCTCTTGACCGCATCAACGTCCGTAGACTTGCAATTTTCCTTAAGAAGGCAATCTCGATGGCTGCGAACACTGTCCTCTTTGATCAGAATGTTCAGGCAACTTGGAACAGATTTATTGCAGCCGTTAGCCCAATTCTTAGTAGTGCTCAGGCAGGTCTCGGCATCACTGATTTCAAACTCATTCTTGATGAGACCACCACCACACCCGATCTGATTGATCAAAACATTCTCTACGCAAAGGTATTAGTCAAGCCAGCTAGAGCAATTGAATTTATCGCAATTGATTTTGTTATCGCTTCAAGCGGTGCATCTTTTGCCGACTAGACTAATTAATTTATAAATAGGAGAATACAATCAATGCCATTCTGGAGTTCTGATTATAAACTATCTGGAGCAAAAGACCCAAAGAGAAACTTTCGGTTCTATGTTCAATTAACCAACGCTAGCGGGACAGAGCCGATTGTTTGGTGGGCTAAGGAGGTTACAAAGCCGTCCTTTACTGTCAACGTGGCTGAGCACTCTTATCTCAATCATAAGTTTAAGTTCCCAGGCACTGTCACTTGGAATGATATTGACCTTACTGTTGTTGATCCGCAGGATGTGGACGCTGCCGGTCTCCTATCTAAACTCTGGACTGAATCTGGTTATCAAGTCCCTGCTGCTGCTGGCACTGGTGCGGCTCTTGCCACTGTTTCAAAGTCTGGCGCTGTTTCCGCCATGGGCGACTTAATTATTGCTCAGGTAGATGCAGAAGGTAACGAAATCGAGAAGTGGACTCTTAAAAATGCTATGTGTAAGGGTATAACTTACGGGGATTCCATTGCATATGGTAATGATGAACTTACCACTTACAAGCTTTCTGTTGCTTATGACTTTGCTAGTATGATTGATTCAAACAGTACAAGCTACTTTAGCTAGATTTTCTCACAATATTGAGGTGACACTTGAGAAACAATACGGATAGAGTCGGAGCATCCGGCTCTCCCTCCCCTGCTGGTAAAATGACGGCAGAGCAACTTGCGGAAAAACTATCATTTGTTACTCCTACAGAACATGTGGAGTTGCCCAGTCGTGGGCTTTTCTATCCTCCGAATCATCCTTTACATGGTGAAGAGACAATAGAAATCAAGCATATGACGGCAAAAGAAGAGGACATTCTTACTTCTCGTTCTCTCCTTAAGAAGGGTATTGCTATTGATAGAGTATTAAAGAATATTATTCTTGATACCAATATTGATGCAAACACTTTGCTTACAGGTGATCGTAATGCAATCATTATGGCCACCAGAGTAGCAGCTTATGGTGCAGACTACAAAACTTCTGTTACTTGTCCTTCTTGTGGAGAGACATCTAAGTTTAACTTTACTCTTGATTTAGATAATGTTTATTATGGTGAAGATGCTTCAAGCCTTAGTCTTCAAAAAACAGACAGAGGTACCTTCATGGTTACCCTACCAGTCCTTGAGATTGATGTAGAGTTTAAACTAATGAATGGTCACGATGAAAAGAAGATTGTTAAGGGCATGGAAAAGGATCAAAAGTCTAAAGGTGCAGAGCACAACATCACTAGACAACTCCAGACAATGATTGTATCTGTTGCTGGCCTAGAAGATCCTGATTCAATTAATATGCTTATTGAAAGAATGCCTACTATGGACTCCAGACATCTACGCTCAGCCTATAAGCTAGCCAATCCCAATGTAGATACCTCCCAAACCTTCGAGTGCCCGTCTTGCGAATATACCCAAGACATGGAGGTGCCGATGACAGCGGACTTTTTTTGGCCTGACTCCTGAATATATAGAGAACGTGTATGAACAGTTTTTCTTTCTGCAATACTCGGGCAACTGGTCATTTATAGAGGCATACAACCTCCCTGTAGGCCTCAGAACTTGGTTCATGAACAGACTGGTAAAGCAGCTTAATGATGAGAAGGAAGCAGTAGAAAAGGCGTCTAAGGGCTCTGGCGACAACTCTGAAACTCATGAATTGTCTGCATTTAATCAACCCAGACCACCATCTAATTTATAATCTGACGGGCTTTGAGCCCGTCATTTTTGTATCTAAACTAATTATTGAGTAAGTGAGGGCTCTATATGGCTGATAAAGACATTGAATCTATTAAGGAACAGTTAAAAGGTTTAAGAGAAGTTCAAAAAATTAAAGAACTTTTGATAGGTCTTGATGCTGAACAGCTAAAAAATATTAATAAGGTTAGTTCTTTAACAACAGAAGTGCGCGAAGAGTTATCTGAACAGCTTTTAACAATGGAGAGATTAAGAGATACCATTTCCGAATCTGAGGCTCTTCACAAAAAGTTTGTTGAAAGTATCAGGGATGGTGCCAAAGCCGAGGCTAACTCTTTTAATATATTAAAAGACAAATACAAAGCAATTCAAGAAGGCACCAAGTCTAAAACAATTCAACTTGATATGTCTAGACGAATGTTAGAGCTTGACAAAGTTGCTGCTGACTTAAACAAAGAAAATGCAAAATTACAAAATGATACTGCCGCAAAAAAGCTAATAGATCTGGCAAAAGAAATTGAAGAGAGAAAACAAAATAACGAAAATGTAGACGAACTACAAAAGCAGTTTGAAGACTTAAACATAGAACAAATCAAATTAACTGATGGTGTTAGAGACTTTGGCCTTGAGGCGGAAATTGCAGATAAAGCTTTAAAAGCAATTAAAAGAACAACAGAAGGAATCGATGGCGCTACTCTAAAAGCTAACGATGCTATCCTAACAAGACTAGGGCTTTTAAATACTAAGGCCGATACACTAGATAACATTGCTATATCTCTTGGAAGAGATGGAATTGGTGCCTTACCTAAGATGCTAATGGCTTCTGTTAATTCTTTTGATTTGCTCAATATGTCGTCAGCTAAACTTAACAAGGGTATTTCTACTATTGTTAATAAGATGTATGAAATGGCAATGGCTATCGATAGTGCAGAGTCAGGCTTTAGACGTTTGACCGGTGGTGGTGGTGCTATGGAGGGTGCCGATAAAGATATCAGAGCACTCGTTGAGTCAACCTCACAGTTTGGTGGTAACGCTGCAATAATAGGCAAAGCTTACGGTGATCTCTTTACAACATTCACAGACTTTTCTTTCGTCACGCAGGCTCAAAGAAAAGAGCTTGGCGAAAATGCCACAATGCTAAAGCAGTATGGAGTGGAAACCAAGACTTTTGCTACGATTATTCAAAACCAAACCAAGATATTAGGTCAAAGCACAACAGAAGCTGCCGCCTTTGCAAGAGAGCTAACAGCATTCGCTCAAGATATTGGAATGGCTCCTGGCATGATTTCTGAGCAATTTGCCAGCTTGCAGCCACAAATCTCAAAAGTTAGAAATATGGAAACTGCCTTTAAAGATCTTGCTAGAGTTTCTAAGATTACTGGTCTTGAGATGACCAAGATACTTCAGATAACAGATCAGTTTGATACATTTGAAGGTGCAGCAAGTCAAGTCGGCAAGCTTAATGCTCTTCTTGGCGGTGACTTTGTTAATGCCATCGATCTCATGATGATGGAAAGCCCAGCAGATCGTTTCAATGCAATTGCTGATTCTATTACAAATGCGGGCCTTTCCTTTGATTCTATGAGTTATTACCAGAAGCTTGCATATACAGAAGCGATGGGTCTCAAAGATGTTGGTGAGTTGGCCCTCGTTCTATCTGGTAATACAGAAAAACTGTCCGGCATGACTCAACAAACATCTGACGATTATATCAAACAAGCTGAGCTGCTGCTCACCTAGCCTCTGTTCAAGAAAAACTAAATGCAATGTTGGCAACTGCTGCCGCCCCAGGAGGACCAATTATGGTTCTAGTAGATGGCTTTAGTAATTTACTGGGCTTCTTTTTAGAATATCCAGGTGCAATTAAAGCTATTTTACCCGCGCTAGTGGGCCTTAGAACTGCTACTTTTGCTATGGCCATTGCTCAAAATTTCTTGAACATGTCACAAAAAGGGAGTGCAGCAAAAATGGCAATTATTGCTGCTGCTGCATTTGCCCTTGGTACTATATTATTTGCAACCGCTTTTAACCCACCAAGCCTTTTCTTAGGTATTATACTTCTTGGATTTGCTTTTATCGCTTTAGGGAAAGCTCTAGATAAATCCTCTAAATCATTCTATAAGGCTGCTCCTGCAATTGTTGCTGTTATGCTTTCTCTTGCTGGTGCATTCTTAGCAATGTCAATGTTTGTTGATTCTCTATCTGGAATGGGAGAGATGCTGAATACATTGAGCGGTGAAGCGATGAATGCATTCATAATGTCATTAGGGATTCTCGCAGTAGGAATGATTGCTGTCATAGCTGTCGTAGGAATCCTAGTCTATTCAGGTCTTGGTCTCGCGGCTGCTGGAGTATTCTTGGCAATAGGTGCTGCTGTCTTAATGGCAGGTGGCGGAATGTCCTTGTTTGGGCTTGGTATACAGATGATTGCCAACTCGTTTGGAACATTAATGGATGCAATTGACTTTGCTAAGATGGCAGCACTCACGTTATTCATCTACTCAATAGCTCCTTTGGCCTTGTTCTTACCATCAATTATGTTCGGATTTGGTGGGTTAGCGACTGCCTTAATGGGCTTCTCTGTTGCTCTCGCACTTGTTCCCGGTGCTAAACTTCAAGCGATATCATCTTTGGTCGCAAGTATAGCTTCGGCAGAAGCAAGCAAACTAACAGCGGTTGCTGATTCTTTCAGAGAAATTGCTAATGCTATTGATGAGATTCCAACCACAAAGGCAATGGCACTTTCAGCAACTATGGCTACAACCGCTCTTGCATCTACCGTTGTTAATACTACCGCAACTAGAAACATAACTGAACGAATAGCTAGTGCTGCCACCAGAACGGCTGGTGCAGCAGCAGGTGGCAGTGGAGGTGGAGGTGGAACACGAACAGTTAAAAGACAAGATGTATTCGTTAATTTCAACATGGGCGAAACAGTTTTCAGGAAGAAAGTAATTACAATAGTTGGCGAAGCATTCGACTTGGAGCAAGACTAAGATGTCATACACAGCTACACAGAAAGATAGTTTTAAATATGGTGATAACCAATCTGTTCATGGATCATATGCAGGCTACTTGGCAAAAGATTATGTTATTCGTTTTGAAAATGCAAGAATAGAATCTAGCGAGCAAGATGCTGTAGAATTTAAGGCCTTTATAACCGCCTTTAAGGATTTATTTAAGCCTGAATGGAACGAAGAAACTGTATATGGTAGAACCGAACCAATTGGTATTTACAAAGGTGTCTCGCGAAGACTATCATTTGGCTTTGATGCCCCCTGCAGATTCGGTTATCGAGGGCAAAGACAACTTATCTAAGACAGAAGATTTGGTAAAACTACTTTACCCAACCTACCATACACCCAGTGAAAACAATCCTAACTACAAAATTCTCAGTCAGTCTCCGTTAGTTAGAATTAGCTTTGTCAATATCATCAAAGGCAAAGAAGAAGGAAAGGGTCTTCTTGGGTATATAACTTCTTTTGATTATGATTTAAATTTTGGTAAAGATATAGGAGTTTTTGATGGTGAACAGAAATTCATAACTCCGAGACTTATTTCTTTCAATATAGACTTTACCGTTCTTCATGAAATAGATCTTGGTTATGATGAAGAAGGTATGTTTAGGACTGAAAAGGGGTGGTTGTATGGTATTAAACCAGGGGAGATTGATAGTCTCGGTGATAAGGCCAGACTAGAGGCAGTAAAACAAAAAAATCAACAACAGGCGGCCCAAGAAGCAGGAGCGGCTACGGCTGCGGCTGCGGATACTAGTGGCGAACCAGCCGCCCCGGCACCAGTGTTTGTGACCCCGGCCACTTTTGGTAATGATCCAACAGATTTCAGAAGCTCACTATCGGCAGGAAGCAAAGCTGAAACATTGGATATTAATTTCCAGTCTTTTAGAGAGAGTGAAAATGGTCTTTACCAAGCAGGAGCAGGTATTACCCCCTAAAATAGATGGTGATATCGGCCTGGGTACTGACGATGCAAGAAGTAGAAGTGAATAATAATGCCAATACGATATAATAAAAGAAGTGTATTAAACTCAAGAAAACCTATAGATGAGAGAAGTGTCAGAAAAAGAAACACTAACTCTCTTACATATTTTTCTTTGGACTCTCTTAGACATCCAACACAAGAAGATTACGATAGAATTGGTTCAAGAGCCGTTATTTGGGACGAGACCACAAGACTCTCAAAACTTGCTAGCAAACATTTAGGTAACTTTGAGTATTGGTGGGTAATTGCTTGGTGGAATAAAAAACCTACAGACGCACACTACAAGGTAGGAGATGTTGTCTATATTCCGAATAACTTGACGATGGCTCTTGAAGCCTTGGGGGTCTGATGAGTGTTGACACTAAGTTTGATATACAACATAAGCTAGGCCGCCATAACACAACTGCCACTAGAGTACAAGCCCTTAAGAACAGAACGATCGATGGTACAAGTAGAACTGCTGAAGTTGTCAGCAAAGGAATAGAGATAAAGGCAGAAACTGCACTTAATGGTCATAGAACCAAAAAAGATACAGAGTTTTCCAAAAATAACGTTTTTGAATATAGAGATATCAGTAGTTCTACGGCCGCTATGGGCCAGGCCTCCATAACTGACAGACTAACTGTCAACTGTAAAGACAGCGGTGGGGACTTGGACATCCCCAAAGAAGTATCAGACCTTGATAAACAAATAGAAGACTTTTCTAATCGAAAAATTCTAGCTTACTCACAGTATATGGATTCTTCTGAGGCTGCAGAAAAAGCTTATGGTGAGGCTACAGAGCAAGTGAAACAAAGCTCTCTGTATACTGTTGTTAGGGAAAGAAAAATTGGTTCAGGAGCGTCCTATAGGAGACTCGATAAATGTGGTAAAAAGTTGTGGGATGCAACAGAAGAATTATTCGATAAATATGACTCAAAAGAACCAGATGAGAGTATTTTTAACGGTGAAAAAACTGAACAGTTAAGAGATATTTCTGATATTGACCAAGATGGTTCCATTAGTCTTAATGACGTTCAACCAATTTTAGATATAATCAATGATCCTCCTCCAACTCCAGAAGAAATTGCACAACAAAAGCGCTTTGAGGAGCAATGCTTCTTAATTAAATATACAAATAAGCTTCCTGGTGTTTCTTCAGAAAATCCATCAAAAAAAGTTTTTAAACTTGGTAGTGTCGAAAATTATTCTCCTGATGGTTTTGTCAATCAGCTAGTAAAACCTCCGAATTATGAACAAATTTTTAACATTACTCCTGCACAGCTTTCTGGCCTTACTCCGTCAATAGAGCTTTACAAGGTCTTTATTGATGATGATGGTAGGGAGGCAGATGTTCCAATAATTATGAACACTCACACCACAAAAGACGAGATAGACTCTTTCCTGGGTGTATATGAGGTAGCTCAGACTTACCCGCTAGGAAGATCTCGTAGTATTGGTGCTGGGATGAAGTCCATGACAATGGAGTTCGATGGTAATAACTTTTTCACAGCTAAAAGAAACATAAAATCTAAGCTTAAGCTATTCTTTGCTTCCTTTGAGGAACTTCTAAGAAGCAGGAGGGTTACTGTCACGGAACAAAATGGTCCTGGTTTTGAGTCTGTAGATAGTGGATTTCGTTTCATCGACCTGATGATGAAAACTCCTAGCACAATAAAGTCACACAGAAGTTCTCACCAGCTAGATCCAAATCCTAGAAATTATAGACTAAAAGCCGTCTTTGGTTGGAGTGAGTTAGGCGGCAATCAAGTTTTGTCTGATTTTTTCTTCACCTCAAAAAAAAGTAAAAGAGGCTATCTTAAATTCATCGATTACTGTTCAACTTATTCCTGTCACACATACAATTAATGTTGGAGAACAAGGACAAGTAGAAGTAGAAATTGACTATAGAGCTTATATTGATTCTATCACTGGTGCGGTTTATTCCAACATTCTAGCTACTGAAGATCTTTACAGAGAACTTTTCGATTATGATGATGTCATCAAAAGGGCCAAAAGAGATAAAGGATGTAAAAACGAGAAAATCAGTGCTTACAAAAAAGAAGCAATTAAAAAAATTGATAAGCAAGAGGAAATAGCCTTAACAAGTATTCTAAGAGATCTTGATAAGACTGGTAAAATTACTCATTTAACTGTCGATTATAGAGACATAAAAGAAACTGGCGATGCCTACAATATGGAAGTAACCAATTATACAACAGGTGCAGGTAACAAGATTGCCACAGCTATAGAAAAAGCCAGTCGAGATGCTAAACAAGCCGGCGACAGTGGCGATAGTGAATCAGGTTCATTAATCCCTGCACTAACTCCAGATGGAGTAATTGTTAGTTACATATATTTAAGTGATATTCTTGATGTTGTTATCAACAAGATTGAATTATCTTTAAGTAAAACAAAAAACGGCAGAAATGATATAGAAATACACTATGAACAATTTAAAAAAAAATAAGAGTAATACTTGGCCCTTCTATCATAAATCTTCCGACAAGGGGTGGTTATGAAATGAATATTGGTGATATTCCAATATCTCTTACTTACTTTGCTGAGTTTTTGATGTCTAAAACAATCAAAGAGGGAATTAGCCAGTATACACTTTTTCAATTTTTAAGTGATTTTATGAATGATTTCGTCAGAAATCTTTTCTCTCCTGAGAAGTGTCTTGGTGGAGACAGAGATCATAAATTAATTTTAAGAAATGCTGTGATAACAAGTAATCATGATATTGCAAACGATATCAACACTCGTCCTTTGTTAAAGCAATCTAAGCGTTCTAATAGTGGTGATGAATATACTTATTTAATCTATTATGCAACAACCAGAGTTCCTCAATTGAGAGGCAACAGGGAGGAAGATCACGAGAAAGGTATCTATCACTTTGATATAGGTGCTAATTCAGGGCTTGTCAAGAACATATCTTTCTCTAAGACAGATCAGAAATATGTTAAAGAAGCAAGATTTGAAAGAGATGGTGTGGATGGTTTAGGACAGTTGAGAGAAGCATATGATATCACGATACAGATGTTTGGTAATGTTCAGCTTTACCCCGGTATGTATATCTTTGTGAATCCAGTAGGGATCTCTCCTTCCTTGGGTAACCCCACCAACAGTGGTGGCAAAGGACAACAGGTTCAGCAGGCTTCTATAGCCCATCTTTTAGGAATTGGTGGTTATCACCTAATTACAAAAGTAGATTCAATTATTGCCGAGGGTCAGTTTGATACTACTGTTAGTGCTAAATGGGTTTCCAGTGGTGCTACCGACAAAGCGACCTATGATGTAACCGCAACTGATGGTTGCGGTGTACCAGAAGTCAGAAATGCACAAACTGAGGCTTCCTAATGAGTAGGAAATTTGATGGTAAAAATTCTAATAAGTCATTAAAAACTTTCTTTGATAGAGCAAATTATTCAATAAACTCTTTTAGAAATCTTGATGTAAGAACTGATCATGTAACTGATTTCTCTTTAGGAGAATTACGTCTTTATGGCAGAATAGATACAAGACAAAATCTTGTTGTACCTCAAAAAAACTCTATTTCTGACTTTAGGGGCTTTGATCAAACACGTCGGCCAATGCGAGCAGTTAATTTTGTTGCAGATGCAGCAAATGCAATGACCAGACAATTTATGAAACAAGCCTTGACAGCCAACAAGGTTAGACAAACAGACAGTGAGCTACAGTCTCTGGTGTTTCACCGAGGCTATTCAGATCCGTTTTCTAACCATAAAGACTATACCATACAAATGAATCAAATCTTTATAGATAAGCTATATGAAACTAATAAAATTTTAAATATTACTGATTTTGATTCTTTTTTTCAAGAAGTATCTCCTTTTATTTTAGATTTTGCAATTAACAGTCCTTATAGTTTTGTAGCCTTCCATAAAAGTATACAACAAGATCCAATGTCTTGCGCGGACTATCAGTCCAATTTTCTAACATAGATCTGTCGGTTGACCAAGAGAAAGAAGATGTTTTTCTTTCCGATCCCAACTATCCGTTAATAGTTGAAATTGCAAGGCAATATGGATTTTTGGTTGACAGAAATGCACCCAACAGATTATATGCTGATTTGGCGTCACCAATTATGTTAAAGTATGCATCTGCTTACGGAATAAACTCAACAGAGCAAGTATTTTCAACAAGTTTTAGAAGTATAAATATATCAAATTATGATTTAACTTTTGAAAAAATCCTAAGTCTGTATAAGAATCTAACTACAAGAAAAAATGGCTTACCTCTAAAAACAAGAAGCCAATTGAAAGAAGAAACTAGATTCTCTAATAGAGAGAAATATTTAAGATTTTATGCCTTTTTAAGAAAAAATGAAGAGAGGTATAATTCTTTAGAAGAAAAAGAATTCAATCTTTTCCTACAGAAAACAAAAGATTTTAACTTGAATCTCAATACTTTTCTTTCAACCTTTGAAAATAAGATTAAATCATTGCCAAACAATCCCTATGGGTTAAGCTCTTTAGTAAGAAAAAATGGAAGGTAAATGCTATATCAAACCCTTGATGACAAAAAAGAATGCATTGGTATCTTTGCAGATAGCAAGCTAAATTTTGATAGTATTCCACAAGAACTAACGAAGACGTGGAAAGCCTCTTCTTCGATCAGAAGGTCAAACACTGAATATGCTTGGATCTTTGCTAACGGCAAAGATCTAGACTTAGCTTGTCCAGAAGAACTACAGGCAGAGCTAAAGAGTCTTTCTAGGGAAATTCAAGGCATACTTGAAAGCTTTCAGTATTGCTAATGTTCCAATGGAAGAAATTTGTTTCTTTGATCTTGTACCAGAAAGGTTTCTTCTTGATTGGTGTGGTATTAAAAATCAAATCTCTCAGCATGTGTTTGACACACATAAGAAGCCAAAAAATCATGATCATCTAGCAAGTATTCATGAACTTCTTGTTGATATTTCTAATCAAAAGCTTAATCTCAATACAGAAGATTGTAGAGGTTTGTTTATATCTTACATAGCAAGACCTCAAGTCAAGACTGTTCTTGACACGCCACCATATTTGCATTATAATCTTTATGGTACGGTCACAGGAAGGCTTACAACCTCTAGCAAGGGGGTTGGGTTGATGTCTATGGATAAGAAGCTCAGAAAGCTTCTGAAGCCTAACAACGACTGGTTTGTATCGTTTGACTACAATGGTGCCGATGTGAGAACCTTTCTAGGTCTTCTTGGGGAAGAGCAGCCACAAGAAGATATCCACGAATGGAACTCACGACACCTTTTTGGAGGCTCTTTGATGGGCCGTAAGTCGATCGATAGAGAAGAAGCAAAAGTTGGCTTCTTTACTTGGCTTTATAGTCCACATGATACAACCTTTGAAAACTCTGTTTACGACAGGAAGGCTGTTCTAGATAAATTCTATTTTGATGGCATAATTACCAATCCTTTTGATAGGGATATGATTGTTGACCAACAAAAAGCTTTGAGTTATCTTGTACAGAGCACTACAAATGACTTGACACTAGACCGGGCAGTGGCTATAAGTAAGGTGTTGGAGGGCCGAGCCTCCTATGTCTCCCACCTCATGCATGATGAGGTGGTAATTGACTTTTCTGACGAAGATAAAGACATTTTACCAGAGATAAAGTCTATTTTCGCCGCTACAAAGTTTGGCAATTTTCTTACCAACACGACTGCTGGCAAAAACTACCTAGAAATGAAAGATTTAAACATATGATTACTATTTTTGGTATCGGAACGGCAGGTAAAAACATTGCCTCCCTGTTTCAAGAGCATAAAAACTATAATATCTTAACCTTCTCGACCCAAGAGGAGAATGCAGACAACCATATTCAGTTAGAGTCCGCGTCAACTCCTGAACAATGTGAAAATCACATTCCCGACCTGACGGCATGTAAGACTGCCATCTCTGATCATATACAGGTCATCCTCTGTGGGTCCTCCTTCTCAGCTAACTATGCTTTAGGTATTCTTGAGCAAGTTAAAGATAAAAATGTAGAAATTTTCTATATTAAGCCTGATATCGAGCTTTTGGCTGGCCAAGCCAAGCTGCAAGAAAACGCAGTATTTGGTATCCTCCAAGAATACACAAGATCTGGTTTATTTAAGAATATGACCATTATTTCCAACACAAAAGTCGAAGAAATAATTGGTAATGTGCCGGTCAAAAACTACTTTTTGACCCTTAACCAGACTATTTACTACGTGATTCATTACATGAATTACTTTGCTAATAAGAAGCCACTAATCGGTAATCTCAACAGCCCAGCAGAGGTCCAAAGAATCAGAACATTTGGATTGATCAATCCAAAGAACCTGTCAGAAAAAATGTTCTATGACCTTGACATGGCCCGTGACACCTGTTACTATGTGTGCATAACGAGCGACCGCTTGGAAACAGATGGTACTCTCCACAAGAAGTTGGTAGATACCTTAAAAAACAAACCAAGAAACGCTTTTAAAAATCTCTCATATGCAATATATGAGTCTAAAACAGAAAATGATTTCGGGTTTTGCATTGCCCTTACTAATGCAATACAAACTAACCCCTAATTGCTTTTAGGGGTTTAAGCCAGTCGCAGAGGAACGCTCTGTGTCTTTAATAATAAAAAGGAGAAAAAGACAATGGCAATCAATCTAGAACTAATGCGTAAGAAGCTCGCCGTACTAAAGGGCGAGGTCAAGAAGGGTGGAGGTGCTAACTCCCCGTTTTTTCGGCCACAAGAAGGTGAGCAGGATATTCGTATCGTACCATCACCTGATGGAGATCCCTTCAAGGAAGTTTTCTTCCACTATAATCTTCCCGACCACAAGGGAGGAATTTTGTGTCCTAAGCGTAACGAAGGAGAACATTGTCCAATCTGTGAGTTCGCCTCTTCCCTTTGGAAGGAGTATACCGAGACCAAGGACGAAGCAACCAAGGAGCTTGCTAAACAGCTTTTTGTTCGCCCCCGCTTCTTCTCTCCAGTAGTTGTTCGTGGAAATGAGTCTGAAGGTGTCAAGTACTATGGCTATGGAAAGAAGGCTTACGAGATGCTTCTTGGTTATGTGCTGGACCCTGAGTATGGTGATATCACCGACCTCGATGAGGGGACCGATATCGGCCTTACTTACACCAAGCCTAACAAGCCCAATGCATTCCCACAGACAACTCTTAAGATGCGTCGGAATACTTCCCCCTTGCTTTCCAACAAGGGCGAGGCCCGTCAGATCTTGAACAAGATGCCAACTCTTGATAAGATCTTTGCTGACAAGCGTAAGACTCCTCGTGAGATTGGGGTTATCCTTGACAATATGATGTCTGGTGACTCTTCTGCCGAAGCTCGTAGCTCCGAGACCACTGCATACAATAACAAGGGTAATGCCGTTGACCAAGCTTTTGCTGAACTAGCTGGAAAGTAATCTCCTTTTACTGGCTTAACCCCGCTCTTCGGAGCGGGGTTTTTTGTTTGACTTTCTGACCAACAGTGATATAATTACTATTGCCACTGCTGCACTATCTATAATATAAAAAAAGTAAAACAACGATATACAGCGGTTTCACGACTAAAAGGAGAAAAACATGGCAAAAGCAAAAGCGGGAAAGCTATCCCCATCCGATCTACTTGGTAGAATCAATAAAATAGCAGGAAGAAAGGTTGCTCACGACCTTGAGAAAGATAACCCAACAGATGTAATTGACTGGATTCCAACTGGTGCTAAATGGCTGGATGCAATTACATGTAAGGGTAAGTGGGGAGGAATCCCTGTAGGCAAGATTACTGAGATTGCTGGACTAGAAGCAACCGGTAAGTCGTTCTTAGCAGCACAAGTCTGCGCCAGCGCCCAAAAGAAAGGAATACTCCCGGTCTACTTTGATTCGGAATCAGCGATTGATTCTAACTTCTTAGTTAGATCAGGTGTTGACATTTCCGATGGCAAGTTCATCTATGTACAAGCTCAATCGGTAGAGTTCGTTCTAGAAGTAATGGAACAGCTAATGGGAGACTATGATGATAGGCTTCTATTCGTTTGGGACTCACTAGCGTTTACTCCTGCCGTCTCAGATGTTGAAGGTGACTTCAATCCTCAATCCTCAATGGCTGTAAAGGCAAGAATCCTGGCTAAGGCTTGTTCAAAGCTAGCAATTCCGATTGCGGACAAACAAGCAACTTGGCTTGTCCTTAACCAGTTAAAGGCAAACATCACTAGAAGGCCAGCAGAGGCCATGACAACCCCTTACATTACCCCAGGGGGTAAGGCCATGTCATACTCCTATTCGCTCCGCATCTGGCTTACAGGGCGCAAAGCGAAGGCTTCCTATGTCGTAGCAGACAATGGATTTAGAGTAGGCTCAGAAGTTAAGGCCAAGATTGAAAAGTCCCGCTTCGGAACTCAGGGTCGTTTATGTAATTTCAAGATTCTATGGGGAACCGACGAAGTTGGAGTTCAGGACGAAGAGTCTTGGCTTGATGCTCTTTCTGGAACACCTGTGCTCTCAGGTGGCGGTGGAGGCTGGTATAACTTCGAAATTGATGGATACGATAAGCGCTTTCGTTCTTCCAACTGGGTAACCCTTTTGAGAGAAGACGAAGAGTTCAGAGCCAATGTCCTGAAAGCCATCGAGAAAGAAGTTATTGTTAAATTCGATAAGCAAGAGGGTGATGCCTCTAGCTTCTATGAGTCAGACGAAGAGGTAGCATGAATGAAAATAGAGTGATGATTATAGATGCTCTCAATATGTTTTTGAGAGCATATATTGTTGATCCCTCTCTTTCTATGAATGGTGACCCCATTGGTGGAATCAAAGGGTCTATGAAGATCCTGCAAAAGATGATTCGTATGATACAGCCGTCCCAGATTGTAATTGTCTGGGACGGCCCCAATGGGTCGAGAAAGAGAAAGCAGATCAACTCAAACTACAAAGAAGGCAGAAAGCCAATCCGTCTTAATAGAAATGTAAACAATCTTACTGATGATGAACAGATGATCAACAAGGTTTGGCAGCAAGGCAAGACGGTTGAGTATTTCAATGAGATGCCCATTGTGCAACTGTGTGTGCCTGAGATAGAGGCAGATGATGTTATTTCGTATCTTGTTGGCTGCTCTTACTATGATGGTTGGCAGAAGGTAATTGTTTCTAATGACAAGGATTTCCTTCAACTATGTGATGATTACACCCTGGTATATAGACCGGTGAAGGATGAGTTTGTATCGAGAAGCAAAGTTATTGAAGAATATGCAATCCACCCAACCAACATGGCGTTAGCGAGAGCACTCATTGGTGATAACTCAGACAACCTTCCAGGTATCAGAGGATTAGGATTTAAGACCGTCGCCAAAAATTTTCCCTACCTTAAAGAATCGAAGACTTATTTTCTCTCAGATATCGTGGATACTTGTGTAGAAAAGAAGAGAAAACTCAAGGTAGATGAAAGAGTCATTGAGGGCCAAGACATAGTAGCGGAAAACTACAAGCTAATGCAGCTTTATTCGCCAACCATGTCCTTACAGTCTAAACAAAAAGTTGACTGGAATCTGGAAAATTTCAAGCACGAGTTTAGTTACATCGATATCCTTAAGATGATGCGTGATGACGGATTCGGAGAACTTAATTGGTCCGAGATGAAAATGTACTTTGATAGGATGGTCAAACTAAATAAATAAAACTATTTAGGTTGGGAGAAAACATGTCAAATTTTATCGATCATTGGTTAAACTCTATTCCAATTGAAGAGGCCACGAGGGCCAAGAAGCTGAAAAAGAAAGGAGGGATTAGTCCCGAGGACTATGCACAGGCAGAACAAACCTTAGAACAAAAGCTCTCAAGGTATGTTACCGACGACCCCAGTAAAATGTATTACATTACATTTATTAGTGATATGGGAGGGCTAAAAGATAGCCCTCTCGATGGCGAAGGTAAAAAAAGATCACCACCCCAGTCAAAAGTTGGAGTCAATCCACAATCTCGCTATGATACCCCTAATGGTATTTATACCTATCCACTTACACCTGAAATATTTCGTACCTTGGTTGATGGTAGGATTGGTGGGCATGGGTTTGCACAGAAATCGCCATTTGTAGGACTACTAAAGCCAAAAGACTATAGCAAAATACTTCAGGTACAAAAACCATCTTATTATGAAGAAATCGATGACTTCGCGACCATGTCTTCGGGCCTTCGCGTGACCACATCTCAACCTATTGATGATATCCTAGGGCAAGAGGGCGGGGAACAGCTTAAAATGTATGTCCATAAGCTATTCTCCAAAGATTCTCCGATAAGAAAAAAAATTAAAAATACCCAGATAGAAGATTATTTCATTGGCAAAGATTTAGTTCAAAAACTAGAGAAAGAAACAATTATTGATAGTGCCAAAAAAGCTGGCTATTCTAGAATAGGCCTTAATGATGAGTTAGACTTAAAAAAGTTTAAAGATTTAGTCTCAGACTTAGGCACAAGCGACATCTCGCTGGATCCTGGGACTTTGAGGCTACTATCAGCAATGGTTAAAGTACTTCCCCGCTCCCCACTCCGCCTTCCACGTAGTTCGGTGTATATTCCAGATATAACAACAGCTATGCACGGTGTGGTCTTGAGTGTTATTGAAAATTCTAGAAAAGCTATGCTCTTCATAGAACCTAAATCAAGCAAATATCGACCAGAAGAAATTTCAGAACTCTTAGAGTTTATTAGACAAGTCAAAAAAAACCTTAAACCTGAAATTGTTATGGCTGAGCCACTGGAAGGTGAAACTCTCCAGTCACGCTTTAAAGATCATATCATCTATTGTATGAGAAAGGCCTATACAGACACACTTGAACAGTCCATCTTGATGGACCTGCGGCGGGCCGTGATGCGAGGCGTTCCAGCGCTGTCACCGATCTATGAACTAGTTTATGATGTTGAACAGGAATTAAGCAGCGGGGTCGCGGTGGGCAGCGGCTCGGGCGAAGCCGGGCCCCCGAAGCACCAAGTCATGTGGCAGAGTCTTTCTAAGCTTTTGGCCAAATTACGCAGTTTATCTGAAGATGTCAAGAGTATAAAAGAAGTACAAAAAATTGTAATGTTCGTAAAATTTGGTAGAGCCCTCTTCCACCCCAGCAGGTTGAGAGTCTCTGTAACCAGAGAAGTAAGGAAAATGACAGAGAGTGAATATATTTTAAGTTATCCGTTTGAGGTTTTTGAAAATTCCAATATCCTTAACAACTTGGATTTATCCTTCTATCATGACGAAGAGTTTGACCAGCCTGTTAAAAGTATGGGGCCCTTAGTAGATTTCCATTACTTTATGAGAGGTAACTATGATATCTTGATTGATATGATAAAAAAATCTACGAAGAAGCCCAATTCAGAAGAAGAGTTTTCAGCCGAGGAGAGAGAAGCACTTCACACCTTGCAGACGAGAATGAGTCACGTCGCGAGGGAACAGATCGATAGAGATGTTTACGATGGCCTGGTAGAGAGGTTTTACAATCCCTCCGCTGAACAGCTAATTAATTCTAAAGAGATTGTTTCTTTGATGACTAAATCAAGAAATCAAAGTCCTTATGGGTTTTTTGTGGAACATAACAAGAAACTTGGCTGGCGAAAGGTCCCAAAGACGATCCCCCACCAGTGGTGTTGGCTTTAAAAAAGTACCAGCTTTGTGGAACACGATATGGAGATATCTTGGCATTGAGGGTGTAGCTGATTTACAAGATTCAGGAACAATACATCCCTCCGAGAGAACTCAGGCGGTATTCTTCAATAGCACTTTTATCGATGTAGTTAATATTTTTGATAACACTTTGAAACATGGAGCAGACAGAGGTTTGACTGGGGCTAAACTTAAATCATTGATAATGAAGAAAAATATTATTTATAATACAAATCATGATTTCAACCAACCAACCTATTCTGATCTTGCGCTTCCTTCCAAACTGTCGGTAAAAAGAGTGCTGGATTCAAAGTATGAGTCGGTATTTAATAGTTTTATTTCTCAAAAAAAGGTTGACAGCGAAGAAATTTCTGTTGTCATCGAGAAATTCATTAAAAATAGACTGCTTGCCAATCTAATAATTTTTGGTGTGATGCATGAAGGCGCGTTCTGGCAAGGTTTTAAGTTCATGATGGTCGAAGCTTACAAAACCTTGATATCAAAATTTAAGTCTTCCCGAGGCAAGGTCACGAGAAAATGTGATAAATATATTTAAACTTTATTTAAAAGACGATTATGAGAGTTTTTCTCTCTTGGGTGCTGGCGGGAGAGCAATGTCCGAAGAAGAAAATGATACTATACGTTACTTTATTATACCAGCCGTTATCGTTAAATATCTTACTAATGTGCCCTACACTGATGAAGAGATAAGCGCCGGAAAGATCAAAATCGATACACTTAGTGATCTAGACTTCAAAAAGCTTATTACACCGTTTAAAGTCGCACAGGGGGGTAATCTACAAAGTATTGCCATCACAGTTGTTAATGAAGTTACAAATAAACTTTATCAAACTAGAAAAGCTGGTGTATCTGATATGATTATATCCGGTATTCAAGAAAAACTTAAGGACGCAGCATTTGTTGAAGCATTAACAAATTATGCACAAGCAGACTTTTTAGTTACTAAAACTCTTAAACAAGGAACTGGTGTCACCTTAGAACAGAATGACAATTTGAGAAGATTAAGGCTCGACTACGAAATCATTGTCGAGGGCTTTGCCAAGCAATTAATTGAGGATGTTTCAGATACGCTTATTAATAAGGGATCTGGCTCAATTCAAAGGACCTTATCACGAAGACAAACTAGGCTTTTTTCCAAGCTTTCAAGCTATCTATGATGTTTATAATCCTAATAAGGAGGATGTTCCTTTCCCCGAATCTATGTCTCAAGAAGATTTGAAAGTTTTTGCCGACATGTCTTTACAAGAGCTTGCCAGGGGTATATCGCAAATCTTTGGTGCTGGTCTCCACGATCAAAATCCACATACACCAGACTTTGTGAAAAGACGACTCGAAAAAGAAGGTAGACCCCTCCCAGGGCCTAAAAAAATAGACTTTAAGATTCCGTCATCATCGCCTGTTAACGAAATGCTGAATCTTAAACAAATAGATTCACTAATTATTGAAATGGAGAATATTTTAAATGAAAGACTTATATGATGAAATCTCTGAAGCCTTGCTTGAGGTCATTGAAGACTTAGACGAAAAGAAGCGTAAGAAGAAAAAGAAAAAGAAGAAGAAGGGTGGCAAGAAAGATGCTTGCTACAACAAGGTAAAGTCTCGCTATAAAGTGTGGCCTTCTGCTTATGCTTCTGGTGCTCTCGTCAAGTGTCGTAAGGTTGGTGCCGCCAACTGGGGCAACAAGTCTAATAAGAAGAATGAAAACCTAGATTATGTAAGACAAGTTATCAGAGAAGAGCTTGAAGTCGTTCTTGATGAAAAAAAAAATTAACTTTTGTGTTCGAAGGTAAAACCTCTGATTTATTAAGAAAAAATCCTAAGTTATCTTTTTTCTTCTTGAATGGTATAGAGAATCCTGTTTATCTGAATTGGCTAAACAATAAAACAAATACAGCCGCATCATCAAAAACTATTAAAACTATTAAAACCTTCCTTAGCTTAAAACAAAAATTAAAACAAAAAGGTCTCTCTACTGATATTAATAGCTATTCGAGCATTAAAGACTTAGAGAACGTTTTGTTAAAAATGAAAGAACCAGATGATCCTACTTTTATTGGTAAATTTGGAGAATGGCTAGTTTATCGACCTGATTCTTTCGCTTCGTCTTGCAAACTTGGAAAAAACACAAAGTGGTGTACTACCACTATAACTAAGGATGCAAGGAACCATTTTGAAGAAATGACATTAGAAGATGGTATAACTCTTTTTTATCTTTTAAGAAAAAATGGCAATCCAAGAAAAAACCCCGAAGATAAGATAGCAATATCGGTTTTTTTGGGACGACACTGTTATGTACGACAAAGGAAGAACTGTAGATGCTGTAAATAATAACCTTTCTAAAGAAAAGTTAATTGATATTCTTGGTAGTCAATACTCGCCTATCATATCTTCAATTTTAGGACGTAGTAAACAAGAATCTTCAACAAAATATGATCTGGCTGATCAGGCACAGTTTGCTTCTTCTACTAAAGAGATATTAGAGATCATAAAACAGATAAAAGTAGCAAGATTTGGTGAACAGAAAATCCAGTTCATAGTTGTTCAATTAATTAAGAATTTTCACATTACTTCTGCTTTAATAAGAAAACTGTATTCTATTTACAAGCGTATGGATAATCCTCATGATCATACTTTTGTTTATATGGCCATGGTTGAAAATGATAAAACGCCTATAGATATTATTCAAGAATTAGCCAAAATAAATTTTGTAAGCTATCCATATGCCAAGCTTGCTTTTAGTCGTTGGGGGATAAAATATGAATAGAAGTAAAAAAAACGAAAGTATACATAACAGGTTAAGAGATGTTGTCGCCAATCCAAGAGCACAATCCACCTCTTTTGATTCTACACTAAAAGATCCTGCTCGTTCCACCTCTCTTTATAGAGGTAAAGATGAATTTGACACTATTAAACAAAATCTTCATATTGCGCATACCACTAGCGACATTAAATTAATAAAAATATATCTTCAAGACAAAACATATCGAAATAGTGCGATTTTAAATCGAAATACGACAACTGAGTTACTTAGAGATGCTTTAGAACAGATTGTGACAGGGCCAAAAAAATGGCATGGAATGCTCTCAATTCAGGATGTTGATACTTTAAAATCTATCGCCTATAGACGTGATAACCCTGATAGTCTTTTACGTGACATTCTTTCGATTGACCGAGGCTTATTTCAAGGAGATGGATACAATGAGTTGGTTTATGTAGTTATTAAGAATCCAAGTATCTCAACCGACACTCTTTATAAAGTTTTAAATCATTACGAAGATATCTATGGACCTGTAGTTACTCAGATAGGTCTACCGAGAGGAATAATTACTTTTATAAGAAGTACAATAAAGAGTAGACAACGAAGTCACAACAGTAATCGCTACTATGAGTCAATTCAGAAAGAATTCTCACCCAGTTATATAAGACAGGTTATCAGAGAAGAACTTGAAGTCGTTCTTGATGAAAAAAAAAAAAAAAGAAAGCAGGAACTGAATCAAGTAAAGAATCCTCTTTAAGAGACTGGTTTGGTCGTAAAGGTGCTAAGGGCAAGAAGAAAGGCTGGGTAGACTGTAATGCTCCTGATGGTAAGGGTGGCTACAAATCCTGTGGTCGCTCCTCTGGAGAAGGCAGAAAGAAGTATCCGGCATGTAGACCAACGCCTGGAGCTTGCAAGGAAAGAGGCAAAGGAAAGTCTTGGGGCAAGAAGTCTGCCAACAAGAAGAAAGAATAAATGTCTAATATAAGCACTTCTGCTGTCATTGTTTTAAATGACCAAAAACAAGTACTTCTCTTAAGAAGGGGGAAAGCTGCCCCTTGGGAGCCTGGAAAGTGGTCTCTTCCTGGGGGTGTTATTGATCCTGGTGAAACACCGGAACAGGCCGGCTCAAGAGAAGCCTATGAAGAAGTTGGAATTAAACTACACAAGATTAAAAAAACTAAAAGTTATTGATTCTGGTGAGGGTTGGGCTGTTGCTTTCTTTGTTTGCAGGGATTGGTCTGGAACGCCAGAACTTAAAGAAACACATGGAATTTTAGAAAATGATCAGATGGTTTGGGCGAGCAAAGATGAGCTAAGAAGGTATAGTTTTGTTCCTACTGTTGTTGAAGCACTGACTACTTATTTCGAGGGAAATAAAATGAAACTTACTAAACAACATTTAAAACAAATTATTAAAGAAGAACTGAATATTGCTCTTGAGGAAGTTATCGATATGAATTCTCCTGATATCATATTGATGAGGAAAAGAGGTGAACTATCCAATGAAGATATCTTTGCTCTTGTTGGTAATAGACTTATGGAGATATACCATGGCGATAAGGTACCATATGACGTTTTTCTCATGGACATGAAAAGAAAACCAGGAAAATTTGGTTCTGTGAGTAGTGAAGAATTCAAAGAACTATGGCAAAATTTTGATTCGAATGGATCTGAATACAGACCAGAATTTATGATTGATGGTCGCTTAATAGTGCCTAAACGCACTCTACAAGAAAAGAAAAAGAAAGCTTGTAAGCCGGCCAAAGGCAAGAGGTTTGCAAAACGAGTAAATGGTAAGTGCCGCTCTTTTGGACAGTCTGGACAAGCTAAGAGCGGCGGTGATAGAATCCGACCTGGAACCAAAAAGGGCGATGCATATTGCGCTAGATCTGCTAAAATCAAGAAGTGCAAGAACCCACCATGCGCTAACGATCTATCCAGAAAGAAATGGAAGTGTCGTGGCTCTAAGTCGATGAAGTAGAACGAAACTCCTACTTGAAAACTGGCGCAAATTTTAACTTAAAAAGTTAGCTTTTATCATCTACTTAAAATTAATTCCAACTCCGCTTGACGATTGAGTTGGGGCTGTTATATTTACTACTGTAATGACTAAGGAGTTACATGCTAGCGAAAAAAGCGGACTTTGGAAGGTTTGGTAAGACCTTCCAAGAGGGCCTTGTGCAACTCATTTTTGAGGATAGGCCCTTTGCGGATCAGATTACTGAAGTTCTAGATTCTAGTTTCTTAGAATTAGAATATCTTCGTGTCTTCATAAAAAAGATTATGATCTACAGGCACAAGTACGGCAAGCATCCATCAGTAGATGCCATGCTTACAATCATGAGAACCGATCTTGAGAATGAAAACGAGATCACAAAAAAGCAAGTAAGAGAGTATTATGCTCGTATTCACACTCATGAGTTATTTGAGACAGAATACATTAAGGAAACTGCTCTTGAGTTCTGTAGAAAACAGAAGCTCAAAGAGGCAATGATACAGTCAGTTGAGCTTCTTGGTTCTTCATCTTTTGATGAGATCTCGAAAGTGATCAACGATGCCTTGAAACTTGGCTCTGAGAACAACTTTGGCCACGACTTTATCGCTGACTTTGAAGAAAGATATAAGCCTAAGTTTAGAAAACCAGTTACTACTGGCTGGCCTAAAATGGATAATATTTGTGGTGGTGGACTTGGTAAAAGCGAGCTTGGTGTCGTTATTGCTCCTACTGGGGCAGGTAAGTCTATGGCTCTTGTTCACCTTGGTTCTGAAGGAATCAAGGAGGGTAAGACAGTGGTTTACTACACACTTGAGCTTCAAGACACTGTTGTTGCTAATCGTTTCGATAGCTGCATCACTGGTTTCCCGCTTTCAAATCTTATGGACCACAAAGATGATATCTTTGAACAGATTAAGGATCTTGATGGGTCTCTGATCGTCAAGGAATACCCAACAAAATCTGCAACAACCAATACAATAAAAGCCCACCTGTCTCGTCTTATCAAAAGAGGCATAGAGCCCGGCATGATCATTGTTGATTATGCGGATCTACTTAAGCCAGTAACTATCAGAAAAGAGAAAAGAAATGAGTTAGAGAGTATTTATGAAGAGCTACGAGGTATATCAACAGAGTTTCAATGCCCTGTATGGACAGCCTCTCAGACAAACCGTTCTGGCCTAAATGCTGAAGTTGTTACGATGGAGCAAATTTCAGAAGCCTTCAACAAATGCTTTGTCTCTGATCTGATAATCACACTATCTCGTACCGCTGAAGATAAGCAGAACAATACTGGTAAGATTTTTGTTGCTAAAAATCGTAATGGTCCTGATGGCCTGATCTTTGATTTGCAGATGGATACTTCTAATGTTAGTATAGAAATCGTTAATAAGCCAACTGCAGGCGGGCTACAAAGCACCAATCAAGGGAAGGCTCCTCTGAGTCTTTCCGCACAAAAGAAATTACTTTTAACAAAATACAACAAATACAAAGGAAAAAACAAATGATGAGAACACACATTCGAAAGTTTAAGCTGTCTGATACTTTTATCGATCAGTACTCTGACAAGCAAGTACCATGGGGGCCTCTTGGTTATGTCACTTTCAAGCGCACCTATGCTCGTAGATTGAACGAGTTTAATCCAGAGGCTAAAGGCACCGAGGAATGGTTCCAGACCTGCAGACGGGTGATTGAGGGCATGTTTGACATGCAGAAGCAGCATGTTTATAAGCTTGGTCTAGAATGGAATGACCAGAAGGCGCAAAGAACTGCCAAGGATGCTTATGACCGTTTGTTCAACCTTAAATGGACACCTCCTGGCCGTGGTTTATGGATGATGGGAACTGAATTTATCCACAAGCGCACTGCTGCTGGCCTGTTCAATTGTGCTTTCCGCTCAACCAAGGAACTTCCCACTCACGGTGGTTACTTGTTCTCTTGGATGATGGATGCTCTAATGCTTGGTATTGGAGTTGGCTTTGATACGCTTGGCGCAGGAACTGTAATAATCAACCAGCCAGTTTATACCGAGGATGTACATGTTATCGCTGATTCTCGTGAAGGTTGGGTTCGTTCTGTGAACACACTCCTTAATGGCTTCTTCTTTGGCGATGAGGTGCCAAAGTTCGATTACTCTGCTATTCGTGGACCAGGAGCCGAGATTAAGGGATTCGGTGGCACAGCTAGTGGCCCCGGACCCCTTATTGAGCTACACAATCATCTAAAGAATCTCTATACCGATCGTATTGGCTCAACAATCACTTCTGTCGATATTGTTGACACAGAGAACCTTATTGGCCGTTGTGTGGTGGCTGGCAATGTCCGTCGTTCTGCTGCTCTCGCTTTAGGTCAGTATGATGACATGGACTACCTAACCATGAAGAATGATCAGGAAAAGCTTGGTCACCACCGCTGGGGTTCTAACAACTCATTCCATGCTGTTGTTGGTATGGACTACACTTGGCACGCAGAACAATCACAGCTAAACGGAGAGCCGGGATATATCTGGCTTGATAATGCCAGAACTCGTGGTCGTTTTGCAGATCCTCCTCGTGATGATGACAAGAATGTCATGGGCTTCAACCCTTGTGTTGAACAGCAGCTAGAGGATGCTGAGCTTTGCTGCCTTGTCGAGACCTTCCCAGCTAAGCATGAAACTTACGAAGACTATCTTGCAACTCTCAAGATTGCATATCTTTATGGAAAGACTGTAACTCTGGCAAACACTCACTGGGCTGAGACTAATGCTAAGATGTTGAAGAACCGCCGTATTGGACTTTCTCAGTCTGGTGTTGTTCAGGCTTTTAATAAGTTTGGCCGCCGCCAGATTCTCAAGTGGTGTGATGATGCTTATGCTCATGTTAAGGACCTTGATGATGAGTATTCAAACTGGCTTTGTATTCCTAAATCTGTTCGCATGACCTCCATTAAGCCTTCAGGAACGGTTTCGCTTCTAAACGGCTCAACTCCTGGCATTCACTACCCAGAGGATGAATACTACATTCGTCGTATCCGTTTTGCCACTGACAGTCAGCTTTTGCCTGCTCTTAAAGAAGCGGGATACAGGATTGAACCTGACCACTACTCACCAAACACTATGTGTGTTGAATTCCCAGTACATGAAGAGCATTTCATCAAGGGCAAACGAGAGGTTACTATGTGGGAGCAGCTTGAGATTGCTGCACAATACCAGCATTACTGGGCCGATAACTCAGTTTCTGTTACTGTCACCTTTAAGGCAGAGGAGGCTGAAGACCTAAAGACTGCCCTTGAGATGTATGAATCAAGATTGAAGGCCGTATCGTTCCTACGCTATCAGGAGACTGGATATGTCCAGGCACCTTATGAGCCAATCACCAAAGAACAGTACGAGGAGATGTCAACTGGGATTACACCAGTCCAGCGCTTCAACACTGAACAAGGTGGTGCCGGTACTAAGTTCTGCGACGGAGAGTATTGTGAATTTTAATCATTTACTCTCTAAGTCGGAGCTTAAGTCAGCATCAAGAGTTTGTAGTTGCGGAATACCTTACTGGCTCCCAACTTCTGAGGGAAGAGCGACAGCGGCCAATAATGTAGCTTTACAGCTATATTGTAAAAATTGTGATGCAAGAACACATATATTTATGCCAACAAGTGAATATCAAAAACATAGCAAAGTAATAATTAAAGAGGTGACTGGTGAATAATTTTAAACCTGTGAATCGATACATTCAGATCGATCTTGAGACAAGAAGCGAGAAGGAAGAAAGTATAGTCCTTCTTCCTGAGAATTTTAAGAAACCAGAAGAGAAGTATGTACAATGTGTTTGCCTATCTTCTGCCGATGATGTGAGGTTTTTCCTTAAACCGAAGGATGAACTAATTATTGATAGAAAAATGGTAGAAGAAATAACCGTTAACCACAAAGTATTTCATGTCATCCTGGATAATTATGTCTTGGGGGTCGTTCAAAAGGAGTAGTATGGATAAGCACTTTTATAATGAGTCATCAGCAGAGAAGTTAGGTTGGGATCCAACTTGGTTTGGGGAGAGATTCTACGACGATAAACTCGTAAGAGCTATCAAGAAGTTCCAGAAAGCCAACAAGATGACTGCTGATGGCCTATGTGGTCCTTCAACATTCCGTGTGGCTTGGACAGAGCGTCAGGCAAACATAGATGACTATCAACCTGTTGATCCAAAATACTCTAATTACATTGTTTATAACAACGACTTCACCCCTATTGAATGGGACAAGTTTGTGCTATGGAGCGAGAGAGGTGGCTTAAAAGCCAGAAAGGGTTCCTACTACGATTACACTGGTCGCCCGAAACGAGCTATCAGATACTTCGTGAACCACTGGGACGTTTGCCTATCCTCTCACTCCTGCCAATCTGTTCTTGACAAGAGGGGTATTTCTGTTCATTTCCTGATTGACAATGATGGAACAATTTATCAGACCCTCGATCTCCAACATGCTGCTTTCCACGCTGGTTCAGAAAGAACCAACAGACCAAGCATTGGTGTTGAGATTACTAATGCTTATTACCCAAAGTACCAAAAGACTTATGTAAAACGCGGCTTTGGCGAGAGACCTATTATAGAGGGAACAAGAGTACACTTCAGTGAGCTTGACCCGTTCCTTGGTTTTTATGACGTTCAGCTTGAGGCCTTGAAGGCACTCTGGAAGTCAGTCCATTTAGCCACAGGAATCCCTATAGAAACGCCTCTAAACCAGTTTGGTAAGACCTCTACTGTCTATGAGCAAGACTTTGCTTACGGCAAGAGAAAGGGCTTTGTGAGCCACTACCATGTGAATAAAAGGAAGATAGATTGTGCTGGACTAGATATCAAAACGCTTCTAGAAGAGCTTGACAGCTAGTCCCAGCGTGCTATATTGTTGTCTCGACGGAGGCACAATGGTTAACAGAGTTCTTGCCGGTAAAAAAGGCAAAGAAGACGGAGATAGGTTTGAGAAAAAATACCGAGCGAAATACTTGGTAGATAAGCCAGAAAATCAACATGATATCTGGGGTCAACGAATAACCATATCGAAGTCAGACACTACCAATAACAAGTCTATCAAGAACCCAAGCAAATATAATACATCAATACAAGTACAAGTTTGTTCAGTTGAAAGGTTTAGTAAACTCTTAAAACCTCCTCAAGAGGTTTATAGTCAGCTTAGCCAATTTGTTGGCAATCATCCAAGCCTCCACCACAGAAATGGGTTTAAAAATAACCCCGCAGTCTTTAAAGATGTCTGTAAAGAGTGGGGAGTCAACACCACCAGTCTTTCTCTAAAAAAAAAGAGTTGATGAGATCTAGACTCTTATGTAGTTCTATTACTAACTTTTCAGAAGTAACCGACTGGTTTCAAGATAATCTAGAAAATATCTATAAATTTGTTCTCTCTACTGGCTTTAATAATCCAGTTAATACAGAGACAATAGCCAAGCAGATGGTATGGGCAAGAGAAAAGAATAATATTGACTCCATAGTTGAATATGATATAGAAAGTATTATCAAAAATATTTATAAAATAAAAGTAAAAGTAAGACCAAGTAACTCTGTCATAGAGTTTGGTCCGATGACTTTACAAATGAAAGGTTCTGGCAAATGTGCTGCATATCACAATATGCAATTCAATATGAGTCTTAAAGACTTAGAAACATTCTTAGGAGTTAGAAAATGAAAGCATTATCATTATTTAGTAATATAGGGATCTCAGAAGCATACCTGTCTCAAATAGGAATTGAGGTTGTGGTCGCCAACGAGTTGATGGAGAACAGAGCAGAATTTTACAGGTTGTTGTATCCAAATACAAATATGATTTGTGGTGATGTAACAGATCCGGCGATCTTCAATAAAATTATGAAGGCCTCAGAAGGAGTAGAACTAATCATTGCCACACCGCCATGCCAAGGTATGTCGATGGCAAATGCAAAAAGAAGCGATAAAAATGATGTTAGAAACTCTCTAATCAAAAAAGTCATTGAGGCAGTTAATATCTTAAAACCTGAATATGTGTTAATTGAAAATGTCCCTGGGATGGCGAATACATTCATTAGTCACAACAATAATACAATAAAAAATTATAGACTTTATTAAGACCAATATCCATAATGATTATAACTTTGACTACAAAGTTCTAAATGCTTCTGATTATTCAACCCCACACAATAGAAAAAGGTTGATAACTTTACTTTCAAAAAAGAAAGAAATTAAATGGCCAACCCCTACAACACCAAAAGGGTCTCAGACTACCGTTAGAGATGCAATTGGGCACCTTCCTTCACTAGAAAGTGAACAGGATTCAGGTATCTTATGGCATAAAGCTAAGAAGCATAATCAGAATCACATTCTATGGATGAAAAACACACCAGAGGGCAAAACAGCATTTGATAATAAAATTCATTATCCTCAAATCATAGACAAGGACACCAACACTTTGAGGAAGATCAAAGGTTTTAAGACAACTTATCGCAGAATAAAATGGGATGAACCGGCTCCTACTATTACCATGGCTAATGGCTCTGTTAGTTCACAAAATAATGTCCACCCAGGAAGCTTATTACCAGATGGTACTTATTCTGATGCTAGAGTACTAACTGTTAGGGAAATTCTTCTGCTTATTGGTCTTCCCGCTAATTGGCTTAATAACTACACCTCTTATAAGGAGGGTTTCATTAGAAAAGTATTGGGTGAGTGTTTTCCTCCCCATTTTTCCAAGGCTATTCTAGAAGAGTTGACAGCACCTTAAAACATGTTATATTACTACCTCAATGGAGGATAAGTGTACAACAAATCAATTGATATCTACGGCGATGGAATTGGCCGCGTAGATTATGTTAACCATATGGGTGACGACCTTACCGTCGTAAACTCTGCCCGAGTATCATTCGGTGTAGAAAAGGAAGAAATAGATGCAAAAGACAAAAAACTCATCAACTATCTCATCAAGCACCGGCACACGAGCACGCTGGAGCATAATCTTGTTACTTTTAGGTTTACCGTTCCTCTCTACGTTCGCTCTCAGCACCATCGTCATAGAACATGGTCTTATAATGAGATTTCTAGAAGGTATACTCCTTTAAACATCAAGTTCTATGAACCCAAAGAGTTCAGAACACAACACAAGAGCAACCGACAGGCAAGCAACGCCGAAGAGTTGATTGATCCAGATGTCGGACGATGGCGTAAGCAACGCCCAGCCTCATTTCTTGTTAAACAGCATAATGAAAAATCTTTAGTTCTATTTAACGAACTTATCGAAGCAGGCGTTTGCCGAGAACAAGCCCGTGGAGTTCTACCACAGAACCTCTACACCGAATACTACGGCACAGTCAACCTGTCTAACCTCTTGAAGTTCATTGACCTTCGCACACACGAAGGGGCACAATGGGAGATCCAAAAATGGCTGAGGCTTGCTTGGAGATTGCTACGGATCTGTTTCCTGAAACTGTGGGTGCTTATCGTAGGATTAGAGAAAATGCTTAGTAGATTCTTTTTATACCTGTCCCGACTGTTTGATACAAACAAAAACAGAGGACACGAAAGAGATGGAACTTACCACAATTGGGAGAACGAAGAATGAAAGTCGGTGCTAGAGTCTGTGATGCTTTGTTCAACCCTGATAGTGGTATCAACAGAGGCACAGGAACGATTATAGAAATCGAAGAGTTGGAGGGACCACCTAAAGGTGTTTACTCCGTCATAGTAAAGTGGGACAAACCTATCCCAGAAGGAAACCCAATGGGATTGACAGAAGATACAAGTGATGATTATCTTGATGATCTGATTCTACTGGAGAACGAAGAATGACAAAAGAAATAGCAGAGACGATAATAAAAGAAATAAACACAGATCTTGAAACAATTTCTGATTTCTGTCATTATAATCGAATGTCCGAAGAAATTACTTTTATGGAAAATGCCACAGAGATTTTCAAAAAGCACATCAATCTCAGCGAAGAAGAAGAAATGCTAATTCGTGTGGCTCTGTCTGTTGGATACTCAGCCCGCCGCTCAAGGAGAACGAAGAATGAAAGTCGGTGATAAAGTTCGTCTTGCTCATTTCCACGGCTCTACCGGAGATCAAATCTTGGCTGAAAGCGGAGCCGCAGGAGTAATCAAGAGCATTGAAGAAGAACCTGAACCAAATGTTCTTACACGATGTGTAGAAGTTCAGTGGAACGACGGCATCAGTTGGCACTTTCGGCATAGACTTATATTGGAGAACGAAGAATGACTCCAATTATAAAATACGTTTCTTGTCCTAAATGCATAGTTCAATCTAAAGTTGATTGCCTTGGCGATAGAATATGCTCGGATAGGCTTTATCTTTTTAGAGAAAAGGCTACACTAATTGAGAGGCTTGAAATGCAAGAGTTTTCTTTTTCAAATATGCCTCCAAGCGTAAAAAGCCTCTGCCTGCAAGAGCGCGACTCTTTGTGGCTCGATGAAGAAGAATATAAAATTTGGCTGTCCACAAAGGAGAACCAAGAAGACACTGCTTATCTAAAAAAGAATCTTTTTGAATCACTTAAAGTGCCAAAAGAGTTTCTTAAGGAGAACGAAGAATGAGTGACAATGAAAAACGACTGCTTAAATCCTTGATGGGCTTTTCAAATGCACACAGTATTTTGCTGGAAAGGTGCAGGAGATTAAAGAGAGATTTTGATTCTGCTATATCTTATGGTGATATCGTTGATGATGGGATGGATACTACTGCTGAACTACTTTCAAGATTTCTTGAGGATGTGTTCCTGTTGGAGAACGAAGAATGAATGACGAAGCAATAGCTTTAACGCTAGTTTTTATTGCTGGCCTAGGACTAGGAGGTTGTCTAATGGACTCTTTTAAATATCATTATGATACAAGAGAAGGGACAATTTTGTGTGAAGGAGCTAAAAGTGTTGTTGTTTATAAGACAAAAACTTATTGCCTTAAGGAGAACAAAGAATGAAAAATGTTATTGCGGGTATCTTGAGGAACCAAGCTGAGACTCTCAGAAAAGGACTTATTAATACACCTCACAACCTTCACTTAATAGAACGCACTCTTCCAAACGGCTTGCCGGGGAATGTTAGTTATACCGAAGTAATAGAAGAACTTGAGAACATGGCTGATGAAATGGAGAACGAAGAATGACCGACAAGGCAAAACTATCAAAACTGATCAGCCTTCTTAAGACTGATAGATTTGTGATTTTAGATTTGGCACTGCATTACACCCCCCGATCAATTGAGATTGAAGATCTTCTGGGTTTTATTGAATCTACGGAGAACGAAGAATGAAAGACTCTGAATTGACCCATGAAGAAAAACAGGCAGTCTTATTTCTTAAAAGAAAAGCCAAAGACTTTATTGATCGACCAGCGCTTTGGAAAAATCCAGATGCTCTTTATGCTGCATTCAATATGGCTGCTGAACATATCAGGGAAGGTCGCCACAGAAAAACAGATTATAGCAACTATATGTTTGACAAGGAGAACGAAGAATGATGAAGTACCAAAAAACTATTCAGTGGTACGTTAAGTTTGATACACGAATAGCTTTAATCACAAACCACTACCCTTCTAAAACACATTATTGGGAAATAAAAACTCGCACCCTAGATTTAGGATGGGGAGATAATTGGGAGTGGACAACTCTTGAAGAGGGAGAAGAAAAGACACTTGCCGCAGCTAAACGAGCTATCAAAAAAGCAAGGAGAACGAAGAATGAAAGTACCTGATTTAAGGCTCTTTATATATGATCTCGAAGAAGCATTTAGAGAAGCCAAGAAGACCGACCGTTCTTTTGAAAGAGCACTGCACTTCAGAGCCGCTATGCTTAAACTTGAAGAAGAGTTGTTTCTTTATCTTAAATCTATGGAGAACGAAGAATGAAAGATGAACTACACGGAATCATTTTAACATCAAAGCAAGCAGCGGAAGCCAATGTTTGTTGGGGCATGTCTTTGTCTCAAGAGTCTCTTATAATCAATCGTCTTGCCGCTACTGTAAGCTACCTTTATAGAGAGATTAAAAAAAGACCCTTAGGGTTAGATAGAGACGCTATTGCCGAAGCAATTAATTCTGAGCTTGACTGGTTAACTATTGATCAGTGCGGCTACGCTGCCGATTCAGTAATCAGTTCAATCATAGATAACGAAGAATGAAAGTCGGTGATCTGATAACTCCACAAGGAGACAACATCTTTGTTGTTTTCCAAAAGAAGTGGATTATGTCGCGCCCCCGTTATGCAAGTATGGGAGCACCACCCAGTGCCGATTTTTATCCACAAAGCACCACCGAACATCGTGTTGCTGAAGTTGTGGAGGACAATCAAATCTTATTCCAAGGATTGACTTTGGGTGTTTGGCCAAGCGAAGAGTTTAAGATTACAATAATGGAGAACGAAGAATGATTACAATCGCTAATGGCGAGGTTCAGATACTCAAAAGTCTATATGATTATTACTACAATCCTGCCAAAAATTGGTGGCAAGAACCAGAGGCAGAAAAGATTTGGAGAGAGTTGATAGAAGCAATCCCAGAACTTGCCGAACTTATTGAGGAGAAAGAAGAATGAAATCTAGATACAATAAAAATGGAAAACGTTTACGACATTCTTGGACTTTCACCATCAAGAAGAAGATGCAAAAAAAGCTTGATAAAAAGTTTCTTGAAGCTATTAATGATCTTATTGTTAAGGGCCACATTGGGAACAAACAATCTTGAAGTATGAAGAAATAGTTATTGGCTCATCCTTGGAGGCCCTCTTGTTTGCTTTCAAGAGGGCTATTCCTGTATTCTTTACTGAGCCTCAAGTTCCTTTCAAGTTGGATTTCCTATCTCCAGAGGATGACTATTCTTTACTTGGGATTCCACCAAGCCCAGCTACACTAATAACAAACAATAAACCAATGATAGTTGGTGCATCAAAGCAGACACTTTGGGATACTTTGTATTTCATCTTGTCTCTCAAAGGTTTAATACCGCTTTCTTCTTTTTGTCAGACTCTCAGAGACTCAAACGGCAAACTGATAGCAAGTAATGCTTACAGTAAGATTGCTGAGATTGAGTACGATCATTGTTATTACTTTGGTGATTACAATATTCAAGATCTTCTAGATATCGAAAAGGACTGTGATGACTACATTGTCTACGATTGGTTTGAGTGTCGGAGAGGTGGAGGTCATTCGTTTGACCTAATTACTTCCGATGACAATTTTTGTCACTCCACTTGGTTTTACTCAAGCGAAAGGAACAGAGTTCCCAGGTTTATTAAAGATATCTGTGTGGTGTCTGACATGACACGTAACGAATTAATGGACTTCGATTTCTCAGAGACAATGACCAAGTTCAATACAAGAAAACTAATGAAAGAATATGTCAATCCAGCCAAGCTTCAGGTTGAGCTATCACATCGCGAGAAGAAAAAGAAAAACTTGCCTATATTTTATCCAGCCGATAAGGTAACTGTGTTGCCTGAGTGCTCTCTGCCTCTTGACAACAAAATAGAACACTTTGAATATTATTTAGGTTTCGTATGAGTCAAGTACATTTAGCTGGTATTGTTCCGTTAGCAAACTTTAAGACAGATATTGATCTGCCTTATCCTGCTGGCCTGTTGCCAGTACAAAACAAATGGACGCTTGTTCAGCAAGCTGTCCTTGAATGTGCCATGGCTGGTTGTAACACAATCTGGATCGTAGCTAATGATGATCTGGCTCCTGCCATCAAACATCAGGTTGGTGAGTGGATCTACGATCCTGTTTATTTGTATAGGACAAAAAACCCCAAGTATTATGAGGACAACCGAAAAGAAATACCTATTTATTATGTTCCGATACACCCAAAGGACCGTGAAAAGCGGGACTCATATGGTTGGTCGGTTCTTTATGGCATTCATTCTGCATGGAAAATATCTTGGTCTATATCGAAATGGTTGGAACCGCAAAAGTACTATATTTCATTTCCTTACGGAGTCTTCGATCACAATGAGGTTAGAGAGCACAGGCTTGCCATAAAAGATACAAAGCGTAATGTTATCTTGAAACATAATAACCAAAGTGTTCAGGATGGCCTTCACGCATCTTTCACAATGACACCGGAGGATTTTAAGATATGTCGAAGATGGATAAACAAAAAAACAACAAGGGAATATTTACCCCCCAAACCAAACGAAAAGTACCCAACTCAAAGACTACCTTTACATCAAAGATGGACAGCTAGACACTTTGGTTTTGAAGAAGTATTTCACGAGTTAAATGTAGATAACCCAGTCATCGTAGAACCTTCATGGTTCTACGATGTCTCTACTTGGGAAGGCTACGAGCAATTCATAGCTTCAGGAAGGAAGCCAGAGCGCCTTTCATATCTGTTGACACAGAGCCGCAGACAGGCTAAGATGGGTGTGATGGAGGGCCTATGAGGGTCGGTGACTTGGTTACACATAAATTACGTGGCGTTGGTGTGCTCATTGAGATTGATGAACCTAACGCATATGGTAATATTCACTGCTCGGTGTTTTGGCTTAGTGAAAGAGGGAAAGGAACCATCAAGCTTTCAAAACTTGACCCACTAAAAAAAGATTTTAAACGTATAGACTATTGGGAGAACATATATGAAGGTCGGTGACTTGGTTAATGGAAAGAGGCGGTGGTTCTTGGTCGAGGCCGGGCGGCGCAACGGCATTGTGATCGCACCGAAGAACGGGAGCGGGTCCTCCAACAGGATTTTAGTTGTGTGGCCGTCCGGGCTGAAAGGATGGTATCCTAAAAAATGCCTGGAGAACTTGAGTGAAAGTCGGAGGCTAAATGAGAACAGAAAGTAAAATTAAATTTGTTGGACTGCACGCGCATAGTGTGGCTGGTTCAATCTTCGATGCTATTGGTTATCCCGATCAGCATATGGACTTTGCTTACGATAACGGCTGCGAAGCTCTTGCTCTTACTGACCATGGCAATATGAATGGCATGGCCTATCAAGTTCTTCATGCAAAGAAGATGAAGAAGGCAGGAAAAGACTTCAAGCCTATCTTTGGTTGTGAAGCCTATTTCATCCCGTCTATCTCAGAGTGGCTAGAAGAATACGATCAAGTAATGAAAGACAAGAAGAAGGCCCGTCGTGCTAAGAAAGACAGCGCCTCTGCTTCTACAGTTGAGGATGAGGGTGCTTCTAAGAAGAGACAGGATATTCTTCGCCGTCGTAGGCATCTTGTCCTACTCGCTCAGAACCAAACAGGTCTGAGTAATATCTTCAAGCTTATCACTGAGTCATATAAGCCTGAGAATTTCTATCGGTATCCTCGTATTGACTATGCTCTACTGGAGAAGTATGGAGAGGGTGTTATCGCCTCCTCTGCTTGTCTTGGTGGTGTCTACGCTGGCTGTTACTGGGAGAACCATGAGGAAGGGCCTGAAGCAATCAGAGAGGCCATGAGGGGAAGTCACAAGACGTATGATTTCTATCTTTGGAGATAGATGGTATGGTGAGTTGCAATGGAACAATGTCCCACAACAGCATGAACTCAACAAGTATATTCTTGAAATGAGAGAAGAGTTTGGTATCAACATTGTATCAACTGCTGACTCTCATTATCCGAACCCTGATGCCTGGAAAGACCGAGAACTGTACAAGCGTCTTGGCTGGCTAGGTAAGAAGCCTGATTTGGCCGATGGCAGTGAACTCCCCGAGGGTGTCGAAGAGATTGGATACGAACTGTACCCAAAGAATGGCGACCAAATGTGGGAAAGTTATAAACACTACAGCAAAGAGTGTGGTGCAACTTATGATGAAGCATTAGTGCTTCAATCTATTGAGGAAAGCCATCGTATTGCTTTCGATAGAATCGAAAGCTTTATGCCAGACAATTCTGTCAAGCTTCCCAACTTTGTTGTACCGGATGGTATGACAGCAGACCAAGCACTTATTCGTCAATGTGTCCAAGGTATGAAGGCAAAAGGGTTTTGCCGAGAATCAAGAATACATTGAACGACTGAAGCACGAGATAGAAGTTATATCTGGTCGTGGCTTCTCAAAATACTTCCTAACAATGAAAGCTATCAGTGACATAGCTAATAACATGATGTTGACAGGTACAGGGCGTGGCTCTGCTGCTGGCTCGCTTGTCGCATATGTCTTGGAGATTACACAAATTGATCCAATTAAATACGGTCTACTCTTCTCTCGGTTTCTGCGGTCTGATGCTACCGACTATCCTGATATTGATTACGATGTGTCTGATTCCATGGGACTCAAGGAGAAGCTGGTCGAGCTTTGGGGTGACGATTGTGTTGCTCCTATCTCTAACTGGAATACTCTACAGCTTCGTTCACTGATTAAAGATATTTCCAAGTTCTATGGAATCCCATTCACAGAGGTGAACAATGTTACTTCTGTTATGATGGCCGAGGCCACGCCAAAAGCCAAAGCTAAACTTGGTATGAAGGCAGGCATGTATATTCCAAACTGGGAAGAGACACTAGAGTTTTCAGAGACTCTACAAAACTTCCTTGAGGAGTATCCACAGGTTGAGGCTCACGTCAAGGGTCTGGTTGGTCAGGTTCGTTCGTGTTCTCGACATGCGGGCGGTGTTGTTATTGCTGAAGGTCTAGACAAGAACATGCCTCTGATTAACAGTGGTGGTGTTATGCAGTCGCCTTGGGCAGAAGGTCAGAACGTCAGGCATCTTGAGCCTATGGGCTTCATCAAGTTCGACTTGCTTGGTCTTGCCACCTTGGCAATGTTTGAGACAGCTATCTATCACATTCTCAAGAGACACAAGGGAATCGAGAACCCAACATTTGAACAGATTAAGCAATTCTATGATAGTGAGATGCATCCTGATGTTATGGATCTTGAGGACCAGAAGGTTTATGAGAATGTTTTCCATGATGGCAAGTGGGCTGGTGTATTCCAGTTCACAAGCCCTGGGGCACAGCAGTTCACAAAGCAAGTAAAGCCAAGAAATATCATTGATATCTCTTCCATTACTTCTATCTATCGACCCGGCCCGCTATCAGCGAATGTTCATGAAGAGTTTGTTGAGGCCAAGGAAAGCCCGCAGTACATTAAGTATCTCACAGATGAAGTTCGTGATATTACTGAGGAAACCTTTGGCTTCCTAATCTTTCAGGAGCAGATTGCTAAGATTGCTCACTCTCTTGGTAGAGATCTAACTCTTGATGAAGGCAACCTTCTCCGCAAGGTTCTTACTAAGAAGGGGACTGGCAAAGGCCACGAAGTCAAGGAAGGTATTCACAAGAAGTTTATAGCTGGCTGTAAAGACAAGGGTATCCAAGAAAGCAAGTGTCAGGCTCTATGGGACAAGTTTGAGTTCTTCTCAGGTTATGGTTTCAACAAGTCTCATGCTGTTTGTTATTCTATCATCTCATATCAGTGTGCTTGGCTTCTCACCTACTATGAGGCCGAGTGGCTTGCTGCTTTCCTTGACAAGGAGCCCGAGAAGAGAAAGGAGACTGCCATCTCTCTTGCCAAGTCTTTCGGATACAACATTGCTCCGCTTGATATCAACAAGTCTGGCCGAGTGTGGGAGATATCTGAAGATGGCAAGACCCTTATTCAACCTCTTACAGATATAAAGGGCTTTGGTGACTCTGCACTCATACAGGTTACCAACAATCGTCCTTTCCTTAATGCAGAAGATCTCCTATTCAGAGAGGAGGTCGTCTACTCTAAGCTGAATAAGAGGTGTCTTGATGCTTTGTGTCGGGCAGGTGCTCTTGACAATCTAGTTGACAATCAATTTACAGGTCGCAAACATTTCTGGGCTGCCTGTATCGTTGACAGGCCAAAAACAAAGGCAGCACTTCGTAGAAATATAGAGAAGTATGAGGACGAGGGTGATTTCTCAGAGGAAGAGATTATTGAGTTCAAGACAAAGTTGACTGGAGTTTATCCTCTCAACCTTGTCATCAGCCCTCAAACGGTTATAGATCTAGACGAGAAGGGAATCCCCCCTATCTCTGAGTTCGATCCTCTTGTTCCTGTTAGTTGGTTTGTTGTAAAACAAATCAATGAGAAGAAAACAAGAAACGACAAGTTGTATTGGGAGGTGGTAGTCACCGACTCTAACAACAAGGATAATAAGATTAAATGCTGGGGTGTTAGACCCACAGATAAGCTGTTGACAAACAGAGTCTACATGGCTAGACTACAGCATGACAAGTGGGGGTTCTCCACTCGTTCGATAAGCAGAAGCTTCAGACTACTAGGATAAGGAGGAAGTATGAAGAAGAAGACACACAAGAATGCACCTAAGAAGAAGACCACGATCGGTGCTAGCCCACTAACAAAACAAAAGAATCCTGGGCCTCATGGTGGAAATAAAGGGTATAAGAAGAAGTACCGAAGACAAGGCAAGGGTTGACCTTGGACCCAAAAGCTATTTATAGCTGGAGGGTTTCACCTTGTTTGTTTCTGATTTAGTGAAGTGGAAACGCGCTCTTAATGAAATAAAATTCAAGCACGAAGAGCTTGAATTAGTTAAAGAGTTAGCAACCGGCTCAGCATCAGAGTTTCAACTCTTCCTTGAAGAGTATTGTAAAAACAATGGTAAAAACTTAAGCTCTCTTACACCAACACAAAAGCTAAACAAAACTAAGCCGAAACAAGGTTCTGAAGACAAACAGATCAGCGAGGATGACACAGCTAACAAAAATTTAGGAATGGTTATTGCTCCCCCAGCTTGGAAATAAGCAACAAAATGCAAAGCCATTGGAAGAACACGAGACAAAAGATAAAGATGAAATGAAAGTAATCTTTACCAAACTGTTTCGCAAGTTAGCTCTCAATCTTCACCCTGATCGGATTCAAGGATTATCAGAACAAGAAAGAAGCGAGAGAATAGATCTATTCAAGAAAGCTAAGTTGGCATTAGATAATGAAGATTATTTCTTGTTAATAGAAATGTCAGATAGGTTTAAAATCAGGAACCCAAAAAACTACAAGCAGCAAACCAAATGGATGAAGAAGAAGATAAAGAATCTCAATGTAGATATCTCAAATGAAAAGAGAACCTACAACTTTATGTTTGGCAACTGTGATACAGTAGAAGAGAAAGAAAAGCTTGTAAGAAATTTTATGTTCCAAGTATTCAAAATTAAGATTTAAGATTTGATAAGGTTTTTACACTCTCCTGGTTGTAGTTGACGCCGGTTTCAAACGGGCTATACTGTCTGGGTAGGAGGCACCATGCCAATGAGATACGGGTACGCATGTATCAACATGGAACTATCGTACCCAAGAAAGTTTGACAAGCCGAGAGGGACCAAGAAAGTTACAATGTCTCGCGGCATGATTCGTAGAACATTTGATGCTAAGGGAATTTCCCTATGCATCTGAACTTGCACTACAAAATGTGCGAGACTTCTTGCCCATTCTTAAATGGAATGTGGCCAATGACATTCACTTCTTCAGGGTGACATCTAATGTATTTCCGTGGGCATCGGAGTATGAAATCCAAGACCTACCGGATTATGAAGAGATTGAGAAACTATGTAAAGAGACAGGCGAATACGCCAAAGAACACAATATCAGGATCACTTCTCACCCTGGGCCATTCAACAAACTGGCATCACCAAAAGAGAGAGTCGTAAAAAATACGACAAGAGACCTTGATATTCACGGTGAGTTTTTCGATATGATTGGCTTGCCAAGAACCCCCGAAGCAAAGATTAATATCCATGTAGGAGCAGCCTATGGTGACAAGAAGACAGCGTTGTCTACATTCTGTAGAAACTTCGATAAACTTCCTGCTCGGGTCAAATCGAGGCTCACAGTTGAGAATGACGATGGAAAATCACTATACACGACTAAAGAGCTTTATGACGGGGTTTTTGTTCATGTTGGTTGCCCTATTGTTTTTGACTATCATCACCATTCGCTCCATCCTGGGCAAGAGACAGAGAAGGAAGCGCTGGAGATAGCAGTAAGCACATGGGGCAATATCAAACCTGTCGTACATTATTCGGAGAGTAGAAGTGAAGAACAGAATAACCCAAAGATTAAGCCGTGCGCTCATTCGGATCTTGTTGTTGGTCCCGTTAGCGATTACGGTTTTAATCTAGATGTAATGATTGAAGCCAAGCATAAAGAATTGGCACTAAAGAACCTCAGAGGCTACTAGAAAAAAGTTGCCAGTTCCTCTGAGCACGTTATATTACCAGCATAACAAGGAGACATACTATGGCTGATACAAGCACCAGTGAGAAGATGCGCTACATGAAGGAATACATTCGCCAATTCCATCAGATTGAGGAGGCTATGGAGCCACTCAAGGCACAGCGCACCGAGCTTCGTAAGGAGTTCAAAGCTAACGGTTGGCTTACAACCGAGGAGGTCCGCTCTGCCATCAAGGCTTATCGGATTCTAAAGATGAAGGGCGATATGGATGAGATCTATGATGCATATACCAGCATCACCGGTCTTGCAAGAGAAGAGGAAACAGATGATAATTGAGTACTATCGGTGTAATAACAATGCCGAAACACCAGTAAGGTCAAACCCTTCGGATGCCGGTCTTGATGTGTTTGCTTGCCTACCAGAAGATGTGCAGCTTTCCCCAGGAGGCTCTACTTTGATCCCATTAGGATTGAAGTTTGGAGTGCCACATGGATTTATGTTGCAGGTCATGAACAGGTCAAGCATTGCATCAAAGCGTAGTCTGATTGTCGGGGCTCACGTCATCGACTCAGGCTACAATGGTGAAGTATTCATCAATCTTCACAATGTTGGGGGGTCGATACAGACCATCAAGCATGGACAGAAGATTGCTCAGTTGGTTATGATTCCCGTCGTTTCATTCAGACCAACTGAGATTCTTGAAGACACCTTATATGAAGATGGTATTACTATCTCGAATAGAGGTGATGGGGCACTTGGGAGTACCGGTGGATAAGGACACAACCAAACTTATGTTTAGTTCTCAGTCTAATGACTGGGCCACTCCACAGGACTTCTTCGATAAGTTGAATGGTGCGTTTGGACCATTCACTTTGGATGCCGCTGCGTCGGCAGAAAACTACAAGGTATCTAATTACTTTGATGCTTCTGCCGACGCTCTTACCCAAGACTGGGCTGGCAACACTGTATTCCTTAACCCTCCATATGGCAGGGAACTTAAGGACTGGGTTGCCAAGGCTTATCATGAGGGCCAAAAGGAAGGGACAAAAGTGGTTATGTTGATTCCTGCTCGTACTGATACCAAGTATTGGCATGAGTTTGTTATGAAGGCAGACGAGATTAGATTTGTAAAGGGACGACTTAAGTTTGGTGAAGGCACCAACTCAGCACCCTTTCCTTCTGCTGTCGTAATCTTCAAGCAGTCAGCATACCCAGCACCAAGAATCTGCGGGATGGATAGATGAGTATGACCAAAGAACCATGGCAGCAAGAGCATCCAAATTATGAAGGATGGTTGGCAGAATACGGTGGAAAGGTATGGGGAGAGACAGGAGAGATCCTACACCCTCCTACCGAAGAAGGCAAGGCAGCAGCAGAGTACGAGGCGCAAGAGTTTCAAGACTATTACGCTTCAAAGACAGACGATGAAGACTACATACAAGAGCTTTACTCGTTTGCTCAAGCGGTCGAGATAGGGAACACAGCCGAATTCGGCTTCACCATGTGTGACTGCTGTGACTGGGGTTATGGACTTATAGAGAGGTCAGCATGAATAGAGCACAAAGAAGAGCACTAAAGAAAAAGAAAGGCCTAGCAACTGCAGAAGAAGACCAGTTCCTTTTTCATTTAATGCCCGACTCTTGTTCTAGTTGTGGTATACCGTTTGATAAGAAAGATAAGCAACAGGCTCTTACTTGGTCTGTAGTGGTTCGCAAGGCAGATAAGAGGGTTTCTTTGTTCTGCCCATCATGTATTCAAAAAACAAGAGAGGTGACAGATGGATTTGGAATTCGAGCCAGCGAAGGGGCCAGCGAAAGCGATGGCTGAAAGATATAAGAGAATCGAAAGGATCACAGGACAAAAGATTCTGGAGACGAGGAAAGAATTAGAAGATTTAGCCCGCTGGGAGGCACAATCTTCGTGGACACCAGGGTTTGAACCTGAACATATTGACCACCCCGATCACTACAACCAAGGTAAATTTGAAGTAATTGAAGTGATTGAGGATTGGGATCTTGGCTTTGCAGCAGGCAATGCTGTGAAGTATATTGCTCGGTATAAGTACAAGGCAAAACCAGTAGAGGATCTTAAGAAGGCTCGCTGGTATATTGATCGGTTGATTCAACAGTTTGAGGAAGAAGATGGTTGAAAGATTGGCAAGACACTCACTGGATAAGCTTTTATCTGGCGAATATAATTTGAACAAACCTGTTGTAGTAAAATGCTACAGCAATGGTTGTCATCTTTGTCATGCTCTCAAGCCACACTTTGAGAGCATTGCTTCAGCCACAGATGATGTCAGATTCTTTGCGTTTAATATGGAAGACGGTGAAGGCCTTGAAAGTAAGCACAACTTTGAAGGAGTCCCCACACTTATCCTGATAAAGGAAGGCAGCGTGACGACTATGCCTGAGCCCGACAAACCACACCCAACGCACTGGTATCATCTAAACGAAGTAAAGAAATTCATCAGAGGTTAATATGGCTGATGAATACGACTACGGAAAAGAAACTAAGACAATAGTTTTTGAAGATAACGATCACCGTCATGCTAAGTTTTTTATTAAACTTCGGTATGACGGTTTTCGTCAATCTGAGTTCTTCAGGCAAATCATTAGCTCTTACATAGATGGCGATGAACTGTTTATGGAGTATCTTGACTCTATCAAACCGCAGGCTAAAGCAAAGGTGAAGAAGTCGAAGAAGCAGAGAGACAAAGGCAATGAATTAAAAACCAATCTGGGTTTGACAGACAACGAAGTTGAGGATATATTTGATTTGATTCAACAGGAGTACCCAGAATTATGAAAGACGGCTTATTAAATTGTTCTCGCCACCACTTGAAATGTAAGGAACCATGTGAGAACTCAACATGCAGACATTGGATTTCTTATGAAGATGAGCAGAATTGTTCTTTAATATCTATTTATGAAAACGGTCCAATGACTTTGAGAGACATAGCAGAGAGAATGGGAGTATCATTCGCTAGAGTAAAACAGATACAAGATTCTGCTTTACAAAAGCTTAAAGCAAATCCTGCACTTTCTTCTCTGAAAATATAGTCTTTATAGAAACACACCACTATTTATTATGTATTTTAAGGAGTCCAATACAAATGGCTAAAAAAACACTACTAACTGAAGGCGAATTTAAGAAGTTCATGAAGCTCGCTCGCCTTGAACCAATCTCTGGCGAAAAGCTTGCTGAAATGTATGGCTCAGGTCGTCCCGGTATGAGAGAACCCGGTATGAGAGGCGATAAAGACTGTAAATGCGGTACTCCTGGGTGCCCTGGCTGTGAGCCAGGAATGAGAGACGATGGACTCGCAGAAGACCTTGCCTCCCTTTTTGAAGAAGAGGACGAGATGCCAGACATGGGTGGTGAAGAAGAAGTCGCCATGGAGCCAGTCGAAGACGAGCCTATGGGTGACGACGAGATGGACATGCCTGATGTTGAAATGACTGACGACGAGATGGGTGGTGGCGACATGGCCGATCTTCGTGGTGAGATCGAGAGTGCTCTTGAAAACCTTCTAGGCTTGATTGATCAAGGACTTGACAAGGCTGACATGGGCGACGTTATGGATGTTGAGGCTGATGATGAAGGTGACGCAGGTTTAGAGGGCGACGAAGGGGGTGATGCCGAAATGGGCGCTGCTCTACCCGCACCAGAAGACGAAATGGATGACGAAGAGCTAATGGAAACTGTTGCTCGTCGTGTTGCACGCCGTCTTCAAAGAGAATCTAAGATAGACGCCAAGTCTAACCTTATTGCTGAGCGGATCATGAAGAGACTTAAGAATCTTTGATCGCTTGACTTCACAGCTAGACATGCTATAATAACCATCAGCAACCCTGGTGGTTATTTTTTTTATGGAGTTGGTTTGGACAAGTATCATATATTTTTTACTGTCTTTTTCTTATTGTCTTTTGGTCTTGGGTATTTAACTTGCCGTGCAAACTATTTCTTTAGTTCTGTAAAGACTTCTATTGTTCTTGTTAGGTTGGCGCAGGTTGTTTCTCTGACTTTACTCGCTACAGGTTCAGAAAACTACTTTGCATCAAGAACATATAGAATACAAAGTATGAGAAAAGCGGAAGTACCAGAGGAGCAGATAAAAGAGTTTGACAAACTCTTTATGAACGAATATGAGTTGTACAAAGAAAAGTCTATCAGCCAACTCATCGAAGCACATAAAGGTGTATTCGACCAACTAGTTACATTTAACAACTGGAGAACGGCCATGGCTTTCCTCCAGAAACACAAAAACACAGCATTCAAAATTCTAAGGAGTAATAATGATTAAGAGAATCAAGAAGGCTATTAAGTCTATTATTGAAGAGGCAGCGCCAAATGAAGAGGCAGTGCCAAAAGAAGAGGGTGAGACACCAAGTCAAGAAGGAGATGCAGCTAAGAAGTCGCCAAAGATGGAAATGCTTTTCCTCGATCCTTCTGTTCTTGGGGCACCAGAGAAGCCAGAGCCTGACTTACGGGTTATGGGTCTATTCTCGGAAGTAGAGCAAGAAAAGATTGCAGAACTTGTACACGCCCTTCTTTACATGAACGAGATGAACAAGCTCACAGAGAAGAAGAAGGATAGAAAGCCAATCGACTTCTACCTATGTACTTACGGCGGCTCCGCAGATGATATGTTTGCTCTCTATGATGTTATCAACATCGTGAAGCAGGACACGGAAGTACACACGATTGGCGTTGGCAAGGTTATGTCTGCCGGTGTTCTCCTCCTAGCTTCAGGAACGAAGGGCAAGCGCAAGATTGGACGTAACTGTAGAGTTATGATTCACAACGTGGCTGGTGGCAGCTTTGGCATTCTTCCAAACATGGCCAACGAGCTTGAAGCAATCGAAAGAATACAGGAAGCATATGTTGATGCCCTTGTTGAAAACTCAAAGCTCACAAAAAAGAAGCTAACTAAGATGCTGAACGAAAAGGTAAACATCTATTTAGATGCAGAGGAAGCAGTTAAGTTAGGAATTGCTGATATTATTATCTAAAAAGAGGTTTATTTATGTCTGATTTGAAGAAGACGATTGAAGAGGAATACCTAATCGGTGATGTACTAAAACTGATCATGGAAGCTGTTGACAGTGATATGTCAGAAGAAGAGGCTGAAGGTTTTTATAAAGTCGCTTTTGAAAAGCTATTTCGAGAACCTTCTGAGGGAGATCTAAATCCGGTTAACTGGGACAAATTCCAAAGAGCTTTTGGATTCGGCCCGCTAGAGCGTAGCCAAGAAAGGTTTACCAAAGTCCAGAGAGCTTTTGAAGGTGAGTTTGAAGTGGAACAAGCAAGAAGTATTGCTGATATTTCTAAAGTTTGACACAACTTGAGACAATGACAATGTTTTATAATGTTGTCAACAGCCCTAATGCCTCTTCCGCTGGCTTCGTTATGGAGTATTTATTTTCTCTTTTGGTGGTTGGTCAGCCACCAACAGGAAACCCGATACCAGATGTTGCTGTTGAAGATGCCGATGGTTTAATAAAATTATATTCACTAAAAACCTATACTGAAACATCATCAAGGTTTGGTGGAAGCTTTGCTAATCTGATTAAAATGTTTAAAGGCACAGACAAGAATGTCTCAGGGTCTGAAAGAGTCGGCTCCGTTGTGTACGTTACATTCTTAAAACAAAAAGCTAAAGGTCAAGATGAAGTGACCTCTCTCAGGGTCCTTGAAGCAAGAATGCACTTAGGACCTTCAGATCCATCTAGCAATGCGTATAATGTGTTTGAGTTTATAGATGTTGCTAAGCTTTTTAATATACCGATCGACGGGAGCATGTCTTACGATGATTTACTTCAAAACGTATTATTGCCTGCTTCAATAAAGGCTCATAATGGCGATTTTAACGAGCTTGACAAAGTAATATCTGATTTCCAGAAGCGTAATGTTAGACAATTCTCTGTCTTGTTTAAGAAAAAAATGAAAGAAGTGGCAAGGCTAAATATCTCTAGAAAAGCAATTACCAATCTTATTTTACTGAACTCTTCCGATTTAAAAGGTATAATAACGGAAACCTATGAAGAGCTAGATAGATTGAATTCATCTATTCAAGAATTTTTTAGAGAAGGTAAGTCTAATTCTGATGTGGTGGCCAATGAGGCATCTAAAAATCTAGCTGTGCTCACAGGCCAGTTTACAAAACTAAAAGAATAACTTGACACCTGATTTAAACTGGTTATATTGACTCAACGAACGGAGTAGATATGAGTCGTGAATTTGATAACAAAGCATCCCTTCAAGAAAAGATTCTGAGGGGGGCTAATGTATTGGCAGATAATGTTGCCTCTACGCTTGGGCCGAAAGGCCAGAACGTCCTTTTACAAGAAAAGGACAAGCAGCCATTCATTACCAAGGATGGTGTAACTGTAGCAGCTTTCGTAGAAATGGAAGACCCCTTTGAAAATGCGGGTGCTCAAATCATTAGACAGGCTGCGGTAAACACAAACAATGAAGCAGGCGATGGAACAACAACTTCCACTGTCCTTGCTCGTGCTATCCTAATGAAAAGCCAAAGGCATCTTGCTGCCGGATGTTCTCCAATAGAACTCCAGAGAGGTATCCATCTCGCTGTAAGCGAAGTAGTTGAGAATCTAAAAGAGATGGTAGAGCCTGTAAGGTCTATTGATGATATTGAACACATCGCTACTATTTCAGCGAATAATGATTCCAAGATTGGTAAGTTGATTGCTCTTGCGGTTGATAAGGTGGGACAGGATGGTTCTATCACTATTGAAGAAGGAAGGTCATTAGAGACATCTATCGACCTCACTGAGGGCTTTCGTTTCCCGGCTGGGTTCTGTGCCTCTGCTTTCATTACAGACGAAAGGAGAGCCACTATGGCCCACGAAGAGCCATTGTTCTTGGTCACTGACCACAAGATTACACAGGTCGAAGAGATTTACCCAATCCTTGAAATGATTGCTAGAGAGTCTCGTCCACTTGTCATTGTTGCTGAAGAGATTGAAGGTCAAGCTCTTGCTGCTCTTATCACAAATGCGGTAAGAGGGACACTAAAGGTTGCAGCTATTCGTGCTCCTTTCTATGGAGAAGAGCGAGAGAACTTCCTTTCTGATCTTGCACTGTCAACAGGAGCAGCTTTTATTACTCGTGAGAGTGGTATGAAGCTGCAAGAGACTCCATTCTCTGCACTCGGCACTGCTGTATCGGTCGAGAGTAATCGCACATCAACAATCATCGTTGGTGGTAGTTGTGATGGCGAAAGAATCAACAACCGTATTGAATCTCTCAAGGAAGAGATTAAAACAAATGATGATATCCGTGAGTGCGAACTCATACAGGGAAGAATCGTTAGGCTTTCTTCTGGTGTTGCAGTTATCCGTGTCGGTGGTGTAACTCAGGTTGAAATGATTGAAGCAAAGCATAGAATCGAAGATGCTCTTGAAGCGGTTCGCTCTGCTCAAGATGAAGGGATCGTGATCGGTGGTGGTGTGGCCTTGCTCAAGGCATCAAGGCAAATTGTAGTAACCACAAACTTTAAGGATCAGGCAATTGCTGCAAAGATTGTACAAGAAGCTTGCGAGGCTCCATTCCGACAGATGGCTCTCAATGCAGACCAAAGTGGTGACATTCTTGTCAATCTCATTCTTAATGACCCAGAGGGCAGAGGTTGGGATTTCCGTAATGGATACTTGACAGACCATATGAAGGCTGGTATATTAGATCCAGTCAAGGTGACCAGGACTGCGCTACAAAATGCGGCCAGTTGTGCTGGGACCTTGATTACGACCAACTACGGAATCATACAAACATGACAAAAGGTGACTTATGCCATATTCCACAAGGCACAATTTTAATAAATGAAGATTCAACAAACTTTTTAAAGCCAGAAAAACCAACAACTGGTATTTTCATAGAAGAGGTAGAAGATTTCAGATCTTACTGTTTACATGTAGCCGGCCAGAGATGGCTGGCAAGAAAGAAAGATATTTACCCGATTAAGGAGAATCAAAATGGTGAAACTAATAAAGATAGTAAACCCTCACGGCACTAAGGTAGAAAGCCTGACAGAGGTTTACATAAATCCAGAACACGTCAGCTACATAATGGAGGATGAGCAGGTGACCAACTTAGCCGATCAAGGTTTTATATTTGAAGGCTTAGACCCAAATCACAAGTTCACCAGAGTGGTAGTTGATACAGGTAGGAATACTGAGCACTTTACCGTGATTGGTGGAGTTAGCGAAATCGCTAACAAATTAAAAAATTCTAAACAATTGTTGAGGGGATAATGTCACAAAGAGTTAATATACAATATTCAGTAGAAGTGGACACTCTACAAGAGACAGTTGATTACCTTTATAGTAAAGTGATTAAGAGAGTAGACAAACTAAACCAAAGTATGTGGGGATCGAGTTCTTTTCCTGATTTAGGCTTTCTAGAACAAATAGATGAGGTTAGATTGGAACTCGCACAGATTGATACCCAATTAGCTGACATAGATCGAATTGTGAAAGGGTACATAAAGTTTAAAACCAGCGAAGAAGAACACGATGAAGATACACAGATCGACCCTGAGCCCTCTGAACAAGGTTAATAAGTTTTACTTTAATGCAGGGGCGATCAGATTGCCTTCTCATAAAGACATAGTTATTTTTGGTGACAATGATTTAGATTTTACGCTTGGGCTCGTAAATGCTAGAAAAACTGCAACAGTTACTGTTACAGAGCAAAATGCTCTTTACTCTTCCTTTTGGGGTTTGATTAAGTCAGTAGGTTCTAAAGAGTTTGTTGAATACTTTTTTAAGTGAGTTGCCTTTCTTATATATGATGAGTCATAAAGAATTGTTAGAAACAATGTTGAATAGTGATGATGTAAGAGCAACACTATCGTTTTTTCTTTTAGTTCTTTCTTCCCGTGATGGCAGTCCGTTCTCCTCTTTAAAACCAATCAGCAAAGAAAAAATATTTATGCACTTGAATAATCTATCAAAAATAGAAAAGCTTCTAACAAGAATTAATTTTATAGAAGGTGTAAAGGACCCTGGTATTCATATTTGTCTAAGCGAAATAAATAGAACTTTTGATAATCGAGATTTTGATACATTATGTCAAAAACTAGAATTGGCGCCACAAGACGGAAAATCTATCATACTTTCTAATTTACAATTTGATGGAGCAAGACCAAGAGAAGATTTAAATAGAAATATATACTATAGCAATGCATAAATTACTTTTAGCAACATTTCTGTTCACTATAGGGTTGGTGGTAACTTGGTTTACATCATACTCTCAATTTATTTCTGATTGGGCTAGAGAGAATACGTTATTGCTAACATGTTTACTGGCAATTCCAGGGACTCTATGTTTTTGTTTATGGAATAAGATATGCGTTTGAGTTTTTCAATAATGGCTGGGGGCCTAGATTCTATGTCTTCTCTCTATCCTTTCTTGTCTATCCTTTCTTGTTCTCTTATTTTTTAAATGAACCTTACCTTACACTAAAAAATATCTTGTGTACTGTGCTGGCGTTTGGTATAATACTAATACAAATGGAGATGAAGTGAGAAAAGTAAAAAAGCCATGGGGCTATGAAATTGTCTGGGCTGAGACAGAAGGCTATGTTGGGAAGCTGCTGCACATAAATGCAGGCCACAGAATGTCCCTCCAGTATCACATCACAAAAGAAGAGACTGTTTATGTTCTCTCTGGTATTTTATACAACTATGATGCAGATGGAAACATAACTAAATTCACTAAAGGTCAAGTCTATCATGTTACTCCTGGGACTATTCATAGATTTGGTGCCAACGAGAGTAATGTGGAGATAATGGAAGTTAGCACGAATCACCTAGATGATGTTGTTCGCCTCGCAGATGACTATAAGAGATAGTTTTAGGTAATGTATACTATTTACTAACGGAGGAAGGATATGCTTGCTGTTGACAGATGGTTTGATACTCTCACTGAAGTAGATAAAAGCTACGACCTAAGAATTTATGAAACCCACTTTATTGTCTCTATTTCAAAAGACAAGGGTGGCGAGATGCAGGAGGTACAAACAGAAATACGTGCCATCCCAAAGGTCACAATTGTTCGAACGGTTGGGCTTTCTCGTTCTGTAGGAAATAGAGTCCTGGCAAAGATCTCTGTAAAGTTTGCACTACTTGGTCAAGAATCACGAGTTAAATATCGAGACCAGACACTTATTCCCCCAAATGTCAATAGTCAAAGGGCTACAAATCCATCAGGCCTATCGTATTCACAGGATCAACATCCAGGGAACAATCCGTAAAGTTCGTGAGAGTAAGGAAAGACTTGATGAATATGGTATTTCTTCATATTCTGCCCACGCTATTCCTAGAAAAAACATCTAAGAAGATGCCCACACCTAGAATGACGATACCGCAAATGATTCAGGATTTTTCTGATTCAGGAGAACAGCCATATGATTCTGCAATGCATAATGCACATATGGCATACCATGTCATGTTGCCAGTAGCAGACCTTCTTGACTACATGCCAAGGATGTATCGAGGCGATGCAATAAAGTATGATACTGCTTATCAAGACTTCATCAGACATGGCCCCACCAATCCAGTGTTTTTGGCTATCGGGCAGAACGGCAGAGCTAAGATAACAGGCAATGAAGATATCTTATTCTTTGCCCAAGAGTCTGGTCTACAAGAAGTCCCAGTATTCATCTCTTATCAGAGGCAAGTATGAGACAAATCATATGGAAAACCTTTGTCTACACTTTCTTAGTAACTCAGACTATCATGTTGGCGCTTTGTTCTTCCATAGTTTCAAACTTTCAAGACATACCCACAGTTGAAGAGCTAGATCAGCCACAGAATGTGTCTGATAGTCTTCCCATCTCCTTGCACAAGACGGCAGTAAAATCTAGAGAAAGTGCTGTTGCCTTACTGTCTATTAATCTTATAAATGGAGAGGTATCGTTTGCATCTGGCACTTACATAGAATATAAAGGTCATTACTTTATTATGACAGCCGCCCACGCTGTTCAAACCAAAGCAGGCTACATGCTGATTGTAACCAGACAAGGCGAATACTCTGCTGGAGGCATTGTCTATAGATCAGAAAAGTCTGACTTTGCCATAGTTGAGGCCCCTCACATAGATGGTATAGAAGCTGTGGATATAGAGAAATCGATCCCCACTGCAAAGAAGTGGGCTAAGTCATTAGAAGTACTTGACCCTATTCTCTACACGGGTTATCCTAATGCCACTGGGCCGCTTACCATTGACGGCAAAATCATGGGCTTCACACATGGCGTTGTGTACGTTAACACATATGCATGGTCAGGAGCATCAGGGTCAGCCGTGTTCGATGAAAAAGGAAATATAATAGGAATAATCTCAGCACTTGAGGTGGGAGACTTTGGAGATACACAGATTCCAATAGAAAATTCTATTATTGTTCGACCTACTTACCTTGTCGATTGGGCAGAGGTGTTTAAGGATTATCATGAAGAAAAACAAAAGTAAGTTTAAAAAAGTAGAAGATAAGATTGAAGACACAGACAAGAAACTGTGTGAATTCAAGTCACTTATTGAGCAAATAAAGACCGAGGTTGAGGAGCTTTGTCCTGACGAGGTTGAAGGCAATAAGCAGGCCCAGAAGATTCTACAAGATATGATTACTAATATGATGTTAATGAAAGGAATTGAACAAGGAGAAGCATAATGTCAGAGGATAAAAACGTCCCTTCTGAGGCAGAAGATTTGAAGCCCAAAAAGCCATCAAATCGAGCCCCGGAAGGGATTAGAACATTTACGGTTTGCAGGATCAGCGATGAAACAGGTATTTCAGGAACAGGTGTTGTCATTGAAGGTGCAATGTTTGCAACTGGGCATACTATTATGCATTGGCTAACACCAGCACCAAGAGGATCGATTGCTTTTTTCGATTCTTTTGAAGACATGCTAAAGATTCACATCAAGCCACACCCATCAAACAATACAATTATTACATTTGATGATGGCGAGCAGATGGTATTTGACGAGAGGCCAGCAGAAAATGGGTAAGTCATACAGAAATAGAATAAAGAGAATCAATAAAGATGTCTCTACTTACCTTGATAAGGGGCCGCAAGATCCCGGCGGCCCCTACAAAAAGAAAAGAAAAAGGTTGCCGACTGATATCAACAAGTTAAGTGCTCCTCCTGGCGCGGGTGCGCTTGAGGAGGGCGAAGACTTCTTGCTTGAACAAGAACAAGTTGTTCGTGATAACCTGATCAGGCGTGGAATTGACGCCGATAGAAGTCATCTTTTTTTTGATGAAGAGGCAGGTGTGGCAACCTTTCTTCTTTTCAACCTCTCCGGTCAGTTGGTCGGTTATCAGCGCTATAGACCAGACGCTCCAAAAAAGTTTGACAAGAAAAGCAAAACAATTAGATATTTTACATATGTTACTAAAAATAAGACTGCCGTGTGGGGACTTGATACTCTAACACTCTCAAAAAAACGCTTATTCATTACCGAAGGTATTTTTGATGCAGCGAAGTTACACAGGCAAGGCGAGGCAGCCATAGCTGTTCTTACAAATGCCAAGGACAGTAATCTTTTAACATGGCTATCAATCTTGCCACAAAAAATTATTGCTATACTCGATCGAGATGATGCCGGTAATTCATTAAAGACAGGAGTTGATTTTTTTCTTACTGTTCCTGAGCCACACAAAGATCTTGGCGACATGACTGATTCTGAAGTTTCACTTTTTCTTCAAGAATCAGGAATCAAAAACCTAAAACTCATGGAGAAGAATGTTGGAAGAGAAAGAGGTACCACAGGATCAGGAACAGGAATGGAAGAAATCCTGGAAGCCTGGAAAATGTATGTCGAACAGGAAGAGGAAGCGTCAGAAATCAAAAATGAAGAGGAAGGCAAAGATGAAGATGGATTGGTATAAAGAAAACTATCCAACTGGTAAGCTCTATATCTACAATAGAAGGCAGGGAAAGTTCTCAGGGTTTCATGGAAACGATATTCTTTTCGCTAATGGAAGACCCTATCTTTTTGTCCGCTGGTCTACGCCAGTCAAACCTATCAGCGGGACAAGGATGGATTTTGATAATGCAGTATTCTTTGTAGACGGTAGTGAGACTCTTATTGATCGCGGGATGCTTAGAGACTTTGAGCTTATCGAATGAAGTTTGTAGAAATCACAGAAGAACAGAAAGCGTTCCCTGGTGAGTTTCTCTACCATGAGCCCACAAGTGCAATCGTCATGTGTGGTGCTTTCATGGGTGATAAGATTAAGGCTCTCAATAATGGTAAGCTGTTTGAAGATGTAAAGAGCAACTTCAAGAAGATACAACTTACCAAAGAAGAGAAGAAAAAGAAGTTTGTCTCTAGATGTAAGGCGTGTTCAAAGTAGTTGACACCAGTTTCAAACAGGCTATATTGCCTGTGTACGCTGGAGGTACTATGAGCAACCATGATGGTGTAGTTGAGTGGTGCGAGTCGCTTGGTGTGACTTGCGAGAACCCTTATGACGGATTTATCTGGAATTGGGGAGACGGGGAAGACGAGTTTGAACCCGAATACTGGGGAATCTAATGTTTATGATTTATGGCATCACTGATTGCCCCTCATGTCTGTATGCGCAGGCATTGCTGATGGACAAGGGCAAGGAGTACATCTTTGTGTCTATGGACTTCTCTCCATCATATCGAGAGAAGGTCAAAAGAGACTTTGGTTGGGAAACATTCCCTATCATTGCTCTCCATCATGGCGAGAACCTAAACGATTTTACAGTTATTGGTGGGTTCACTGAACTTAGAAAGTCTTTGCTGTGGGATCCAATGGTCGGTCAGTCTACTTAATATGTGGACATTATAAGAGGCGATCTGGTAAGGTGGATTATAGATTACAGAGTGTGGGAGCCCCCTTCTGGTTCTAATGCTTTTCCAGTAGAGCCTTTGTACGCCTACGGCATTGTTATTGAAGTCAGTTTTGCTGACCCAAACAATGTCGTAGTTGCGTGCTTCTCCAATTGTCACAGCAATTGGCAAATATTACATATGATTTACGACGGTTTTGAAGTCTTAACGAGGAGGTAGATTGCCTAAACCAAAGAAAGGCGATCTCGTCCACCTATATCGAAGAAAGATTGGTGGAGCGGGATTGCTGTTGAAAAACATACCAAATGTAGAGGAAAGATACAATGTTGACTTAAATGAAATTATAGGCCAAAAAAGAAACTTTACTGAAGTGCCTTGGTCATTGAAGACCAAGGCTGCAATAGAACACCTGTATCCAAATATCTCTGGCATAGATGTGAATGACCTTGTGGATATTGTGTCTGTCTTGGAATCTTATTCTGCTCGATGGGATGAGGAGACAAAACGAAGAGTGCTTAAACCAACCTACCATAAAGGCTTTGCCAAGGTTAGATGGCTCAAGCCACCCGGTGAATATTCTGAAGAACCTGCCACTTATTATAAAAATAAAGAAGCGTGGCTACCAATACCTTGGTTGAAGGTGCTTAAATAGGAGGAACTATTGTGTGGAAAGCCCAGAGAGAGTATGATATAGGCCCTGAGTATCGTACATTGCAATTTAATGGCAGAATCAAAAGAATGATGTCTCTTGCCAAAAAAGTTGCATACAATTGTGAGGCCGAAGACTATAAGCATGGTGCTGTGTTGGCAAAGGGCGGAACTGTAATTAACACAGCCTTCAACAAGAATAGCCACTGTTCTTTTGGCTATAGGTTCAGAAACGTAAATCTTGGCCTACCCACTCTTCATGCTGAGATTGGTGCTGTTATTGGTATTGACAGAAGTGTTACTACCGGTGCCACTCTGTATGTGTGTAGAGTGGGCAAGGATGGGAGCTACAGGCTATCCAAGCCTTGCCCTATGTGCTACGCTGCCCTAAAACATGTAGGCGTCAGAAAGGTTGTATGGACCATTAACAATAAAGAGTGTGGGACGTATAAACTATGAGAAAGATTGAACCAGGAACAATTGTTAGGCTACGAAGAAACCACAAGTTAATGGGCACAGTCATCAAGATCAATAAAGGTCACCTTTACAAAAAAATATTCTATTTTGTGGTTCGGTCATAGTCGTATGAATCACAATTTTTCTCGAAATGAGATTTATTGCGTTTTTTGATCAAATACCGCAGACCTCTGAACAGGCTACATTACCCCTGTGGCCGGGAGAGCACATGATGAAGCGGGGCGACATGGTGGTACCAACGTGGAAGCAGGCGGGCGGGAGACGACATCCTCTTGATAATGTTGAGATTGGTATTGTTGTTGAAACTGAACCCGTCAATGCGAATAAGTACAACTTGATTCGAGTCAAGGTTTCTGTTCTGTGTAGGGCCGAATGGTCACACGAAAAGGCATTTGTACCCAAGTGGTACCACTGTTCACATTGGATAAAAGTAGATGAAAGTCGGTGATCTAGTGCATATTTCTGCCTATTCACCACTCTACAGTCATGTCGGTGGTGTAGGAATAATCGTGAGCACCATGCCAATCACCACACAGCTTCACCACTCGCAGCATTACAAAATATTCATTAACGGAAGCCTGTGTCCGTATTATTTCACCAAAAACGAACTTGACCTTGTAAAGGAGGTATGATGGATATGGATCCAGACGATTACGCATTGAAAGAAATTAAGAAAAGGATGCCAGAATTTGTGGTGTGCCGACACCGCTTTTGTCCAGAACCGCCAGGAGTGTACTCTGTACATGCTTGGGGCCGTTCCAAGGGCGAAGGCATGAAGTACGATCACTACACTTGGGAGGCTTTGCCAGATGGCACTGAGTTCTTCGGCATGATGCACATTGAAACTGGTGCTGATTTCTATGTTGATGCCAAGAGGGTAAGAGAGAAGTACGAACTTTTCTATTCTGCCGATCAAGCGGCTGGTATTGCACAAGATACTGCATACTGGCACCATGAGCAGGAAAGACAAAGAGAGGATTGCTGGCAATGAAAGTCGGTGACCTAGTAATGGTTCTTTCTGGCCATCGGACCGACGAAATTGGCGTCATCTGTGGATTTGATGTCGATGACGACCCTGTTGTCTATTATCTGTCATCGACATTCAGAGACGAAAGCGTCACAGAAGCACATTACAGATTTCATGTGAAGGTGATCAATGAAAGTCGGTGACCTAGTAAGAAAGCATAGTAACATCCTTGCAAACCAAGAACCATGGTGGTCTCATGGGTTGTTGGCTGTTGGTATTGTCGTCGGACCATCTAAGACTTCTGACTTTACAATTTTGTGGGCCGGAAAGTACCGAACTTATGAGCAGAAAAAGAACCTTGAAGTAGTTCAAGAAAGGAAATAACATGATTGGTGCTATTGTTGAACATGAATGTCATGGCCTTGGTGTGGTGCTTAAGTCCGAGATCTATGATAAGTCAGGGGCTCACCCTCTGTTTGTTCGATGGAACGAAGCCTTGACTTGGGATGGAGAGGCATACCACTATTGTTGGATTGACGCCAAGGACATTAAAATTGTCTCAAAGAAGGTTGCGTAGACCTTTGAACGGGCTATATTGACTGTGACGGGTGGGGCACACCCATTAACCACACGGAGGAACGATGTCCCCTTTTATGAAGTCCTTGTTTAAGGACGTGATCACCACTACAGCACAAGTTGTTGTACTGAGATTGACAGCACCACCGGAGGCAGAACAATATTCTCTTTCTGTCGTCGCTGTGAAGGCAGCAAGTGCCAAGCAGCTTGCCCAACCAGAGGCGAGAAAGGTCGGCTTCTGATGAGCGACGAACCAAAGGTTGGTGACCTTTACCTATTTAAGGGTCAGCCACAGATGGAGGGCGACTCGCCTTATATGTGGGAAGAAGATGTTGGGATCATTGTTTCTTATAATGAGCAAACAAAACAAGGGAGGATCTATTGGTTAAGGCATCCCGACCCTGAAGAAGATACAAGGATTAACTCCTTTTATCACGAAACCATTGACAAAGATACCATGCAACTGTTTTCGGGCAGTAGAAACACAACGGAGAAAGAATGAGAATGATCGAGATTGCAGCGATGACTATGTTTTTGACTGGTTGTCCTATTGCTATGGCAGGTGAGATGCCTGTTGAAGAACAATGTGTTATTGACAGGTGTGAGAATACTCTCTGCACTGTTGAAACACCAGAAGGAACGGTAGACGTTGATAAGAAGGACGGCTATCGTGAGGGTATGAAGATCGAATGTCCCGTTTGGCTGATTGAGCCAACCTAGGAGAATGGATGAAGCTGACGCAAGTACAAAAGAACTTCATTGAGCGTGCGTTTGAAGCGTATGCTTTCCAAATCTTGAGGGATATCTACGGAGTCCCTGAAGAGATGGAAGAGATTCCACGAGGTGTTCTTGCCGAAGTGGCCCAACTACTTTTGCTTTGCAGGGAGAACGAAGAATGAAGGTCGTAACTATCTGGGAAACTTCGCAAGGCTTCTTCACTCGCAAAGAAGATTGTATTTGTCATCGTGTCTACAATGACTGGTCACGAAAAAGGAAAAAAGAAACTCCCACAGAACATTACGCTATCTATGATGACGGCAAATATTTTCTTCTTGGCAAGCCAATCCCAACGTGGAGGTTCCCAAAGGAAAATAAGGAGGACGAAGAATGAAAATAGGCATCATTGTGTATCACCCTCAGTTCCGCCGAGAGGGGCAATATACTGGCACAGGTATTGTTCGGGAAGTCGAAGAAACAGGATCTTGGGACAATGTAAATGTACTTGTCCAGTGGGATGACGGCGTAGAGGAGTGGTACACGCAAGAGGAACTTGCACTTGAAAAGGAGAACGAAGAATGAAAGTCAAATCTATCAAATCAATCTACCTTTCTGAAAAGGAACTCAAACAAGCTATTTGTGACTGGCTTCACGCACATGGACGGCTTAACTTGGCAAATCATCTGGAAAACAACCTGTGTGAGTTTGAATGGACCAATCAAGATGATGGTCCCTATCTTGCTGTCGATATGGATGGCACATTCGAGGAGAACGAAGAATGATCGAAACTTCATTTATGACAGTGGGTGAACTCGTCGGATTCGGAGCACTTTTCTACATACTTCTCAGCGAAAGCAGTATTTTTGACAATACGGAGAACGTAGAATGAAAAATGTTATTGCGGGTATCTTGAGGAACCAAGCTGAGACTCTCAGAAAAGGACTTATTAATATACCTCATAACCTTCACTTAATAGAACGCACTCTTCCAAACGGCTTGCCGGGGAATGTTAGTTATACCGAAGTAATAGAAGAACTTGAGAACATGGCTGATGAAATGGAGAACGAAGAATGAAAAAAGTATCTGCAACCATCACCATTGATGTCACTGCATGGGTAGAGAACGACCATGATACTGGTGAACTTATCGAGTATCTCAGTTATTACTACAAGGGCTCAGTTCCTGATGGCTGGATTCATAGCATCGAGGATATGAAATATAAGCAAACGGTATCTAATATTATCGTGGAGAACGAAGAATGAAAGTAGGCGACCGAGTGAAACTCAAAAGCACGAATTCTTGGGCAAGTCCCGTTGTGGCAGGGGTCATTACGAAAATTGACCATCAAGCAAGTTGCTTAAACCACAAGGTATATCTGTCTACTGCCCTCGACGGCACCCATCATGAGTGGTATTCGCGTAAAGAACTGATCTCATTGGAGAGCGAAGAAATGGTTGCATTTCGTGAAAGTCGCATACGGACTGCACTAAAAGAACAACTATTTGAAGATGCTCTCATCTTTTTTTTTGGGTTCAGTGCTGGGGCCGTGTTTGTTTTTTTGATGGAGAAACTATGATTCACATTACAGGTAAGATCCCAAAGAGAGTAGCCATCGCTGTAAGTGGTGGTATTGACTCTATGGCTGTGTTGGACTTCCTACGAAGGAAGCACGATGTTCTTGTTCTTCACTACAATCACGGCACACCTTATGCTCCAAAAGCAGAGGCACTTGTTCGTGAGTATTGTGAAAGGCACAGCCTCGATCTGATGGTCGGCACCTGCCAAAAAGAAATGCCTGCCGGTGTTTCTCACGAAGCATGGTGGCGAGAGCAGCGTTACAAGTTCTTTGAGTGGGCCACTGAGTTGCCTATCATTACAGCCCACCATCTTGATGATTGTGTTGAGAACTGGATCTTCACCAGTATGAATGGTAATCCGTTCTTGATTCCACACAAGCGAGATCAATACATTCGTCCTTTTCTCACAACTGAGAAGAGGGAGTTCACAATTTGGTGTGTCCGTAAGGATGTTCCTACGATTACCGATCCAAGTAACGACAATACGAAGTACATGAGAAACTATATTCGTCACACGATGATGCCTCATGTTCTCAAGATTAACCCTGGTATCAAGAAGGTAGTCAAAAAGAAGATTGTAAAAGCTTGCCAGGATATCTGAACAGGCTATAATACCTGTGCCAGCGAGGAAACCATGAAGCAATCTGAACTGAAAGCCATTCTTGAAGACCACATTTTGTGGCTGGGCAGCGACGGCAAGCAGGGTAAACGTGCAAACCTTGAGGATGCTTACCTTGAGGGTGCAAACCTTGAGGGTGCAAACCTTGAGGATGCTTACCTTATGGATGCAGGCCTTTATGGTGCAAACCTTCAGGGTGCAAACCTTCATGGTGCAGGCCTTCAGGGTGCCAATCTTCAGGATGCCAATCTTCAGGGTGCCAATCTTCAGGATGCCCACCTTCGCCTTGCAAGCCTTCGGAATGCAAGCCTTCAGGGTGCAAAGTTCACCACCAACTTTAAGAAGGTCGGCTGGTTTGAATGTGCAACCTTCTCTGAAGATCAGATCCCTTGGGTTTTTCTGAATCCAAGATACCCTAAATGGGCTGACACTCTCAAATGGGTGAAAGCTGAATCAAAACAAGTTGCCTGATTGTTTGAATAGGCTATACTGTATGGGCAAGGAGGCAGTGTGCCACGGCGACCGACCCGACTCAATACTGGAGACCTTATTGAATACACAGGCAGGTTCTTCGACAGGAACCCAAAGCCAGGACAGGAACAATGCATTGGCGTTGTCGTGTCTGTTCACAACAACGGCAGAGATGCCAAGGTTCTTTGGCCGATTCCTGATGAAACCGGCGACTTCTCTAGCAGAGTAAGTGTAGTTGACATAGCTTCAACCAGAAAAGAGATGACCTTTCTTCATTACCCGAAGAGGAACAAATGAAAGCAACAATTGGCGATTTGATTTACTACAATGGCGATGGAGGCGAGCCTCCTTGTTGTGGGATCATTAGCTCTGTCAAAGGCAAGTACATGGCGATTATCACTTGGCCTTTCCCTGATGGGGATGGCGAGGTAATCTCTGAGATTGATATCGAAGAGGTTTACACAGGCCAAAACGATTTCTTGACTGTCCTGAAGAAGAAGGGAGGATAAATGTCTGAACTTATGGATGGGGTTGGGATAGGTGCTCTTGTTCTTTGTCTTCATGATCGAGATATTGGCGTTATTCTTGACACCTACCCATGGAGAAATGAGGCCGCAGTCTTCTGGAACAAAGACGGCCTATGTAAGAGTGAGACTGTAACAAAATGCAATTCTCACGTTTTTGAAATCTTAGTTGAAGGAAAACCATGACATCTGAAGAACTACGACAGAACTTTGCTGATGCATTCATCAGTCTTGTTATGAATGAGGCTTCATCCACGGAGATGAATCTTTCATCTGATGATGAGCGACTCGTCATTATCCAGGCTTTGGAAGATGCTATTGCATTCTTCGACAACCCAGAGTTTGATTCAAAAATCCCTTAAATAACCTTGACGCCTGCCTCTACACAGGCTATAATGTAGAGACACCGAGGGGAGATAGCTCAATTGGTTAGAGCATCGGTCTCATAAGCCGAGGGTTCTGGGTTCAAGGCCCAGTCTCCCTACCATTTTACTGAGTTCGTTAGTTGGCAAAGAAAAGATTTTATCAGTAGACCTGAATAGCTACACCGATAACTTTGAACATTTCAAATCCTTTCTGCGACTAACTAACGAACTCTTTCTCTTTGAGAGTGCTAGCCGCCCGGCGGGCGGATACACAGAAACACATAAGCAGTGTTTGGGGGTGTGAATCCCCCCGCTCTCTTTTTGCATCCTTAGCTCAGTTGGATAGAGCAACGGCCTTCTAAGCCGTGGGTCGTAGGTTCGAATCCTACAGGATGCGCCATTTTTCAAACAGACAACAGAGGAAATCAAATGAAATGTAGTTGCTTTTATCGCTGGCGGAATAGACCGGTTAGTCGATGGCATGATGATAGAGGTGGGCGAACCCCTCGCCGCTGGAATTACTAAAGTAAGGAGAAGAAATGACAAGCATTAAGTTTACTACCCATAACGATGGAAACGTCCACACTGGCGGAACTTACCGTGTAGGCGACCTGGATTGTAGCTATTCAAAACTTGTTGAGACCTTTGGTGAGCCATTGATCGGAGACTACAAGACAGACGCAGAGTGGGACATTGAGTTCAGTGATGGCTTGATTGCCACTGTCTACAACTGGAAGAATGGAAAGAACTACTGCGGTGAAGATGGGAAAGACATTGAAGAGATTACTCATTGGCACGTTGGCGGGCGAAAGGTGCAAGTAGAAGCGAGGCTGAACTTTCTTCTAAACAAGATTCCGCTTGGTGATGGTCGTTGGATCGATGTCAAGTAATATTGGAGTATGGTGAAATGGCAGCATACTGGTTTTTGGCACCAGTGGTCGGGGTTCGAATCCCTGTACCCCAGCCAGTTAGGAGATTAAAGTGGGCAGAAAAATGAAGCCACATAAAAGACCCAAAAGGTTTGGAACCTCAAGCAATAGTTATCTAGTTGGCTGGTCTGCTTTTATAAATGGCCTTTCTGAAGATAAAAACCCTTACAAGCAAGGGACAGATGACTATAAGCGATGGAAGAAAGGCTATCGCGATGCCAGAAAAGCCAGTTAGGAGAGAAGATGTATAAGAATTATGAATGGGTTGTATGCGCTGATGGATTTTCTATATCCATTCAAGCAGGTAGTGGTAAATACTCTGTACCGAGAGGAGGAGCCAGAAGGTTTTCTCGATTGGAGCTTGGGTTTCCCAATAGACCATGCCCTTTTATCTACGAGTATGCTGAATCATCAGAAGACTACACAAAAACTATCTATCCTTATGTCCCTGCTGAAGTTGTAGATGCTATGATTAGGGGACACGGTGGCATAGTTTCAGGGGAATGCCCGCCACTGGATTTTGAGTGATCTATTTACAATCATGAGAACAATACAAGCTGAAGCATTTTTGATAGTTGATTGGGTTCAATACCATGTTGTTGGCGAGGTTACTTATTCGTATCCCTATCATAGAGTAGAAAAAGTAAAAATCCACAAGATTGGTAAAGCAAAGAGAGACAGGCGAACAGCAGAGACAATCTCTGTTGATTACAATGCTGTCATTCCGCCCGAGGGAATAACTTATGCAAAGTATGCCCTTAACCAGGAAGCCGATCTTACTCTTATGAGTTGGGCAACAACGAGACGTAGAAACTTGGATCACAAATACTTTACAGGCAAACCGCCTCCCCTTTGAAGGCGATTAAAAAACATTGACAGAACATTTCAACAGGCTATATTGTCTGTGCCGGTGGGGGGAGCCTCGCCGGGTAGAGAGAGCCGATGAAACACAGAGGGCTTAAATCCCTCACAAGGAACGAACTGGGCATAATGCGTCCTCCCTTTTGTCGGGAAGGCGGCGTGAAGTTATCAAATCCTTCCTCTCTCTATAAATACTCACGGAGTGCTGCTCTTATCCCGCAGACAAAACAGGTTAGTAGATCTATACTATAAAAATTATTATTATAGGGCTTACCTGTGCCATTGTGAGGTCACACTCGCCACTCCACCCCCTTGGGTCAATAGCTCAATTGGCAGAGCACCGGCCTTTTAAGCCGTAGGTTCTGGGTTCGATTCCCAGTTGACCCACCACTTATCATAGGAGATAAAATGCGTAACATTGTAATGCTTGCTGCTGCCCTGACAATGGGTTGTGGCGACAAGGAAGAGGATTCTGCTTCCGACACTGCTGCCGCTGAAGATGCAGCCGCAGAGTAAAAACAAGCCGCTGGCACACCGGTTAATGTGTGCTGCCTTTTATGTTCGTATAGTCTAACTGGTCAAGACACTTCTCGGCAGGGTCGCAACCTGTGAGGAATATTGTTGGTTCGAATCCAACTGCGAACACTTTTGACGATATAGCTCAGTTGGTAGAGCGGCAGGCTGTTAACTTGCTGGTCGTGGGTTCGAGTCCCCTCTATCGTCGCCATTTCAATAGGAAAGAAAATGACCGTTGACAAACTACGAAAATCTTTCGGTGATGCGTTCGTCCAGTTCCTGATGGACGAGGACTCAGTTTATAACTGGACTGGCTGTGATCTAGATCTGTGTTCAGAATCCCAGCGTAAGGCTGTTGTGCTTGCATTGCAAGACACCATCACGTTTTTGTCAACGACCAAATTTCAATAGGAGAGAAGATGACTGCAACACACGTTACTGCCGGCGAAATTCTTGATATGATTCGGGACCTTGATGTTTCAGAGTCTGATATCTTGGAATGTGTACTGGCTTCTCTGCCATATCACATGGCAAAGCAATCCCTACTCGATGCGTTTGATATGCTTGGAAAGAGGCAAGATGAAGAATCGGTACTATAAAGTAGGTGACTTGGTAACGGTTGCCGATGATAGACTCAGATGGAATTCAGCGATTGGACTGATTACTAACATCACTGATTCTGAATGGAAACACATCAAAGTGTTCAAGGTATTCGTTGAGGGTAGAGAACTGAGAGTACTGAAAACCCAACTCTGGCATCTTTATGAAGCATATCCATGGAAACCTTACTGAGCCAAGATGGTATTCTTTTCGTGACCTTGTGCCTCTGACGCTGGAATCAAGCAAGGATCTACTCTCCAAGGCCCTTTAGGGGTGAATATACGTCCTGTTAGCAAATAAGACCGAGAGGAATAGCTAACATTCGTGGGTAACCAACCCCACCAGAGGTTTCTTTATGAAAAAAGGTGATTTGGTACAATACAGACACCACGGAGTTGGTGTCGTGCTTGGCAACACAACTGCTGGCAAAAATCAGATACACACTCACGTTGATTGCTATTGGTTTAGCCTTGGTGTAAAAACAATCATGCCAATTAAAGTAATTCGTGGGAGCATAATCAGTGAAAAAAGGTGACATTGTTCTGTTCAGAACACATTCTGGAGTTGTTTTAAGTCTTTTTACTCGCCTATATAGAGGGCGCTCAATCACCTATGCTAAATGTTTCTGGTTTGAGACGGCTAGCCGTAGCACGTGGCCAATGAATAACCTGAAGGTGATCAGTGAAAAAAGGTGATCTAGTCAAAACCGTTTATGATCCCCGGTGGGGGGTAGTAATCAAAGCATGGAGGATTTTTATCCCATACTCACAATGGGCAGTTCAGTTTGTCTACCCTGATGGTGAGAGAAGCTCCCAACCAGAGCGTTTCATTCGTGATGTGATTCATGTACAAAGACAAGATTAAACAATACATTTACTCTCTTGGAGAAAAGAGAGAACAATTTGGGGGCATGTCTGCCTGTCCTTTTGCTGTGCCTGAGTTGGAATCAGGTAGGCTCTTTATTGCCAGGATTGATGATGATAATTCCTTTCATGATCTCTTGGCCTTCTTCATTTCCTCCACTTATGAAAGCGCACTGTTCGCTGTAGAAGATGCCGAGAGCCCAACAGCAGAGGAAACGATTAAGTATCAAACCTTCATTGACTCTGTGTTAGAAGAAGCAGGCCACAAGAACCTCAAGTCTATTTGCTTCAACCCCTTCGATGGGGTTGCTGAGATTGAGGGATACAATCCAAGAGCAGATGCCCCATTCTTTTTGATCAACATAGCAGAAAAGAAAGTGCTTAGCAGAGCACACACTAAACTATTAAAGACTAGCTATTACGACAAACTCTCTGCTGAGTATCGTAAGTTCTTGCACATATCTGATTAGATTGTCAGATAATTTGAACAGGCTATATTATCTGCACGATGGAGGTGCTGCATGAAACGCGCGCGAGACAAACCACAACTTGTCCGTGTTGGTTCTTTGATTAGGTTCAATAAGGATGGAGACATTGGTATCGTCACTGAAGTTCTGAGTTCGGTACAAGAAATCCAACCACTCAAGGTTTGGTGGGCTGGAGAAAACGCAAGACGGAATTGTGGAGCCTTGGAGCATGAATTTGAGCCCTGGGAAGCCTCTGAAACAGTATTGAGATACTAATGTATATTCGCAAGGTCGGTGACCTGTTCGGTTACAAGCGCAGAGCAGTCAATGATACAAATCATGATGTTTTTGTTCTTTTGAAGAGAACAGAAACAACAATTGTTTTGTATAACCTACATACACAGTTCAAAACTATGATCACTCACCACATTTTCGCATCTTTCTATTCCCCTCTTTCTAAGAGTGTGAGAGTCTCCCAGGCTCAAAACTAAGTGTGATGGCGATGAGTCCGTAAGTCTTGTAAGAGATGCAGTAATTAGTTCCTGTAAATCCATTAGTTATCTATTAGGTTGGGTCGTAAGTCGTCCAGAGCAGGCGATAAGTCCAAGACAGTCTGCCCGCTTCGGTGCCAGTTGTGTGTGTCACACACACTCACACTCTTAGATATTTTTTCATGACAAGCCCCGATCAACATAAGGAATTTTGTATGTCTGCGATTGACACGCTAAAGCAGTTTTATCCGCCAGGGTGCATGGTTCACAACATTGAGACTGGCGAAGTTGCCGTTATCATTGAATGGGCAGTTCCGCTGGGTCTTTCCGACAAGTCCCCCTTGAGAGATATAAAGGTTCTTAAGGATGGTGAGCTTATCCGTTGGAAGATTAGCGCACTCAACAAGTGGAAGCCAAGGAAAAAGTAACAATGTTTATCGACAGAATGAAGCTTGCCAAAAAAGAAGGCTTGGCAAACGGTCAACTAATTTTTTGGAAGCCTGGATGTCCACACACAGAAGATGTTGGTGTTGTTCTTGACAATGACTGGGAATTAGAATGTACTATTTTCTGGTTCGGAGAGCCAAGAGGCCGCGAGGGTCTATCCTCAAGATGGTTTGATGATGAAGAAGGCAATGTATTTGTTTTGAGAGATACCGATGATCAAAGCCGGTGACTTGGTTGGTTGGTTTGGAGGCGGCTTTGATGAGCCACAGACACCAAATGAATTGGATGATTTTGGCGTCGTTGTTTCCATCTATACTAACTATGGTTTCTCTACAATCAGAATTTCTTGGGTCAAAGACCCTGATGAGCCAATTGATGAATATTCTTTCGATTGGGTAGAAAGTGAAATGGAAAAAGGAGCATTGGTTATTTTGAGCCGGTCCTGAATGACATTTGGTGACTGGCCTTCAACTTTGAACAGGCTATATTGTATGGGCAAGGAGGATGTATGCCGCGTACCGTGATTGAGTGTGTTGCCTGTGAAGAAACCTTTGACCTCAACTCTCCCGAGAAGAAGAGGGCTGGTGGTCTTCGTAATCATTGCCCTGACTGTGCAGAAGAGACTACGATTCCGTATCTTGCTGTCAAGGCAGCAAACGGAAAGATGTCTGACTTGACTATTCTTCAGTTTGAGTCTACCTCAGATCGTGAACTGTACAAGAAAGCATGGTTGAACAACACGGGACACCACAAGGGCAAGTCTTGTCACTTGTCACGCTCCAACACTACCATGTCTGGACTCAAGTTCAAGAAGGTGGCCGAGAACCGTGGTAACGAAAACCATAAGGGTAAGCTGTAATGTCGCATGGTTGGAAAATGTGGATCAACATTGGATGGGCAGATGGAGAATTGTTTTCTTCTGTTCATCTTTCTGAGAAAGGGGCCCTAAAGTCCTCGATTGAAGATATGTTGGAACTAATCCATGGTGGCGTAAACCCACCCGAAGGATTCAGAGATCCAGGTGATCTTAGTATCTACGATAGAGATACTTTGAATGATATCTGGATTGAGATGGAAGGGCTCTTTCATCATACTCAGTATGATTTTGATATCCAACACAGCTTGGTGAGACGATGAAAAGAATCTATCATGAAAAGGAACTCGAAGAGGGCGACTTTCTACTGTTTTTGTACAATCGAAGCGTTAAGTACGTCAAACTAAACTTCGATTATGGTCTTGTCACTGAGGTTTTCAATGGCGAACCGTTTGTAAAGTGGTTCTTCGATCCTTGCGAAGCTAACGATGACGAAGACTCTCCCGAAGTCATCAACAACATACCAGCTTTTAATGGCGAGTTTTATCTTGTCAAGAAAAGTGCCCCAATCAACTTCTAATATTTGAGAAGATAATGAGAATTTATGATCATAGGCAACTTAAGCGTGGAGACTTTGTCTTCTTCAGATACAATAAAGAAGAAAAGAATAGCATTGATTATGGGATCATCATAGGGCCTTCACATGCCTTTGGTGTTCCTGTTAAGTGGCTTTTGGATCCTATGCCTGAAGATGAAGAAGAGCTTGTCGTTGACATTCCAGACATGAATGGCCAACTTTACATAGTCAAAAGAGATGTCAAGTTTGATGGCCTGTTTCTCTGAACAGGCTACATTACCTGCGTGAGCGAGAGGAGCACACATGACACCCGAAGATATCAAGACCGCCCTTACTGCCGTTGGACAGAGCCCCGTTGCTTCTGAATGGGCAAAGGGTTTTTCCACCAGTATTATCGAACAACTGAACAAGAGACGAAAGCTGTCTGAAAAGCAGATGTTCCACGTCAACAAGATCATTGAACAGAACTCGGAGTCTGCGTTGGTTGAAGCAGCAGAATGGGAAACCACTTATCGTGAAAAGTATGAGAAGGATGCAAAGTATCTTAGTGGATACTACATGACTACTTCGTACTTTCGGTCTGTTGTCAACCAGATTGTCAGTGGAGAGGTTCCGTCACGTCGTGGTTTCTTGAAGATGTACGGAAACAAGTACGCCAAGAAGATTCTTGCCGAACGTGAAAAGCCTGCTCGTTTCGATGCTCGTACTCATGTCGTGGGCAACTCCAAGTTTCGCCAGGATAAGCTGATCTGGGCTGGAACCGCCATGCTGACCGGTAATGATTGGCGTCTTCGCTCAGAAGCAACAAAGCAGTTTGTTCAGCATGGCGGCTTCATTGTTGGCGTTGACGGCTCCGTTCACTCAGCAGCAAAGGGTAACAAGGTTTACAAGATTCTCCCTGTTGCCGGCAAGATGTTCATCAAGATTGAAGAGAGATTCCTGAAGAAGGGTAAGCGATGAAAAATAGAATCTATATCGTGAGACTTAACCACATCTACGGGATTGGTACACAGGGGGCTCATGGCACCAGAACGCGAACCCTAACTGGTATGTTTATCACGAATAATCGCTGTACGAGTGTCATTGACTCTCGTGGTCAGTTCTTTGCTTACCAAAAACTGACCCCTGAGTCATATTTTGATGTCTTTCTTGAAGGTCAGTGGCACAACAAGTACTCAGCGGAAACTGAAGAGATCATGGATCGCCATTGGATAGAAGACAACATCTGATCACACTCAAAACTGTTGGCACTAACCTCTGAACAGGCTATGTTGTCTGTGTTGGCGGGGGACGTAGCCCGCCCATCACTCTGGAGACCGAATGTCTTATCGTAGAAAGCCACGTTGTAGTTTTTGCCGTCAGGAAGGACACAATCGCACCAACTGCCCAACACTCAAAGCGAAAATCAAAGAGCGCCTTGAGGCCAACCCAAACGATTGGTGGGCAACTCAGCAGATGGAGAGAAGCAAGCCGAAGACGGCTGCTGATCGCACTTGCTCTTACTGTGGTACGAAAGGACATACCCGTCGTACTTGTGAAGTCAAGAATAAGGACATTCAATACATGAAGCAGTATCTTCTTGATGGCCGTAAGGCTGTTGCTGAAGTCTGCGAAAAGCACCCCGACCTTATTGGTAAGGGTGATATGTTCATTCACCACGGCAACGAATGGAATGACGGAGAGTACAAGGATTTCCGCCGCCCCTTCGTTGTTACCTCAGTCCGGTTTGGTATGAGCGACACCCAGCCAGTGGTTCTTATGAAAGCTCTTACTCCTGATTCCTATGGTAAGATGAGGACTGGTACGGTGGCCCTTAACAGGGTTCTCAACAACGATACTGAGCGGAACAACAGCTTTCAGTTGAAGCATGCCAGCAAGTCCGGTAAGCCACTTACCTTCTCTGACAAATGGCTTCACAAGGGTATTGCCGATCTTGACAAGAACATTGCTTTCAAGGGCGGCAAGAAGAAGTCCGAGAAGCAGCGTCAGTGGGAAGTATACTCCGTCGTTGATGGAGAAAAGAGCTTCACTTACGAAAGCCTGATGATCGGAGTTCTCGATGGGTGAGGTTGTTTGTCTTTCTTCTTACCGAGAACAAAAGCTTCGTGAAGAAGTTGATGAACTCGCGGAGTATGTTGATTGGCTTCTTGAAGGCATTGACATGACTCCGCAACCTTACTACCCTGAGATGGATTGGAGTGACATTTGTATCAAAGAGCCACTTGGCTATGGAGACTCGTTGAAAACGAAGTCGCCAGTAGGACTGGTACAAGAGAAGAAGGCATTGTACTTGATGCCTACGATCTAGCAATTCAGGGATACACGGTTCAAAATGCTGTGAGACAAGTTCTGATCAAGAGGCGCAAATCTCTGAACAGGCTATAATGCCTGTGCCAGCGAGGGAACCATGAGCGACTACGGACACGGTGAAGACTACAGAGAACTGCTTGCCTATCAACTGGTAAGACAGTTCAATACCACAAACGCAGCAACCTATAATGAGGTAGAACTCATTTTGCAGGATATGTCTTGCCCTTCGGAATGTGAGGTCTGGGTTTCAAGAGTGGAAACAAAAGAGGATGATAACTTTCCTCGTACTCTTTACTGGTATTCTGGTTCTGTTCTTGTCAGATACCGAGGAAAGACTTGGTTGATTACTGACAAGTTCTATCGTAGCAAAGACGATATGGATTACTTCTCTGATGCTGCTGATGCTCGGATTACTTCTGAATCTTTCCAGACAGCATTTCCGAGAGCAAAAGACCTCGTACAAGATTGGGTACCATTCTAAGGAGAACGAAGAATGACAAACACGGATTCCATCTTCCATTCTCTCTACGGAGAGAAGATTGATCCAACACTTTCCAAAGCATTTGAAGATGCACTAAATGATCCTTCCAAATGCTTCGATTGGTGCCTTGCTCATGCTGAAGAATGTGACAAGAAGACATGCCCTGACTTTCTTCAAGAGCCATTCAAGATCTGTGAAATGCCAGCAAGCATTGTTGATGAATATGGTTTCGACTATATCTCCAAGAACATGACCACTGGTGAACTGGACATTGACTGATCAAAACTGGTTCGAAACTCCTGGCCCACTTGTCTGAACGGGCTATACTGTATGCGTCTGGCGGGGGAGCGGCTGCCGCCTCCCGCTGACCATTCTACTAACTACTTACTTATGGGTGGTAACTGCCCCTCAGTTACAAACTCCTGACAAGGATACTACACATGGCTATCGACTTCAAGACTCTCAACGGCATCATGCCTCACATTCTCAAGGCTGGCTTCCCCGTCATGGTGCGCGGTCGTCACGGCATCGGAAAGTCTCAGGTTGCATACCAGACTGCTGATGATCTCGGTCTTGAGGTTGTCGAGCGTCGTGCTTCTCAGATGACTGAGGGCGACCTTCTCGGCCTTCCCGACACTTCCGAAATGGAGATTGCTGGCGAGGCTCCATCGCACATCGACAGCAGCGATCCTGCATGGCAGGCTGCTTGCTCCGAGACTGGGCATACCAAGACTGTCCGTAAGGTCACGACTTGGAACGCTCCTGATTGGTTCGCAACTGCTTGCGAGCGTCCTGTCCTTCTGTTCCTCGATGAGGTTGACCGCGCTACCCTTGAGGTGCGTCAGGGCCTTTTCGAGCTTACCGATTCGCGTAAGCTGAACGGTTGGCATCTTCACCCCGGCACGGTGATCATCGCCGCTGTCAATGGTGGAGAGCACGGTGCTCAGTACCAAGTTGGTGAACTTGACCCTGCCGAGATTGACCGCTGGACGGTCTACGATGTGGAGCCAACTCATGAGGATTGGCTTGCATGGGCCAACGGTCGTGTTCACAAGATCGTGTGGGACTTCATCAACCAGAACCGTTCTCACCTTGAGCACGAGACTGCTGACTTTGAGCCCAACAAGGTCTACCCTTCCCGCCGTTCGTGGGATCGGTTCAGCACTACTGCTGCTCCTCTCGGTGTCTTCGATGAAGGCGGCGACGGTGACCTTCTCTACAACCTTGCTTGTGGCTTCCTCGGCTTTGAGGCTGCTGTCGCTCTCCGCGACTTCGTGAGCAAGTACGAGCATCAGGTCACCATCGAGCAGATCCTTGACGATGGCGACATTGACCGCACCAAGGACTTCGGCATCAACGAGCACGCTGCTCTTGTCGAGAAGATGGCCGCTGCCGGTATCTTCAAGGAGAAGCTCAGTGATGAGCGTACCCAGAACCTTGGTGAGTACTTCCTTGCCATTCCTGCCGAGATTGGCATGAAGCTCTGGACCATCCTTGGTGACTCCGAGAACAGTGTCGAGAACGTCATCTCCATGCACGGTGTGGTTCGCAAGTCCGATGGCAAGCTGGTCTCCGATCACTTGATCGAGATTCTCGCTGGCTCTGACGACGATTGATCCTTGTCGGGCTTGCCCCCGCTGTTAGGTTTTTACTTGACAGCGGGGGCATCTTCTGTTAAGTTGGTAACATGTCAAGAACAAAAAGATGGATAGCACAACAGAAGTTCCGAGAACTTGGCCAAGAAGACTTGCCAACCTACAAGGCTGGTGATCTATTCAAGTGTAGGAGTTCAGGCCAGATTGCCACACTTTCTCGTATTGTCGAGCAATCTCAAATGGAGCCTGCGACCTTCTCAGTTGTGAAAACCAAAAGATACGTGCTGTTCATCAACGGCTCAGAGCGCACAGTTCTTGAAATCCAACTACGTGTTGCCTACGACTACTTGACTCCGAGTAAATAATGCGTTTTGTTCAAGGTGATGTTGCAACCCTGAAGGGTGTAAAAACCCCGACGATGTATATGCTTGTTGTTCTTGAAGTGGTGGGTGATGATCTTGTCAAGGTTTGTGATCTTGATGGTTACAATGAACAAATATTGCCCATGAAAGCACTAAAGTATGCAGTTTCCAGTCCGAGACACTAAATGTTTGTAATGCGTGAAAGACCTGAAGGCTATGAAGAAGAACCAATCAAGAAAGGTGACTTGGTTATTTTCAAACCTTGGCTTTTCCCAAGGAGATCGAAAGGCCAAGGAATCATCATTGTATTGGAGAAGGATGGCCGAGGTGTAACCTTCAGAAGCAAGAGAGGTCGAATCTACAATTCTGATGTTACAGGTTTCATGCTTATATCTTCTGCTCCAAACGGAGGATGAATGAAATTCAAGAAAGGTGACTTAGTGTTTTACAAGTATCACAATCCCGGCCTTACTGGCCTACTTCGTGTAGCGATTGGGATTGTACTGAGAGATACTGATGCTTATCGTACTAAAGTTCATTTCGCCAACGCTACCATCAAGCCCAATACACGATACGTGTTGAGTGTCGCTTTGACACACGCTCCAAAGTAGTTTCAAACAACTGGCCTGTTCTTCGGAACAGGCTATATTACCTGTGCTGGGGGGGGATGGTCCCCGCCGCCACCGTTTACAATCGAGGTCTCAATGTCTGATGGCAAGCCCGTCTTCAACCTGAACGATCACATTGTCCGTCTTCTGATGGATGAGCCGTTCTTCGCTTCGCTTTCTCGTCGTATTGACAAGATTGCTACAACCTCAATCCCAACTGCTGGTGTGCGTGTCAATCCTGAGCGTGCTCAGTTTGAGATGTTCTACAACCCAGAGTTTATGGCAGCACTCAAGCCTGAGCATCGCAAGGGCGTGCTTATGCACGAGTTCTACCACATCATCTTTGAGCATGTGACCGGTCGTCGTCCTGCCGATGGTATCCGCAAGATTGACAACATCGCTATGGACTTGTCCATCAACTGTCACATTCGCAACTTCCTTCCCCCGTGAAGCTGATCCTGGCCCTGTCCTTACTGAAGGTGGTGAGCCTATGCGGGCCTGCCTTCCCGGCGAAGGTCACGAAATGTTCCTTGATCTTCCCGATGGGCAGACCTACGAATGGTATCTTGCCAAGCTGGAGAAGAAGGCAGAAGAAGAAGAGCAGAACGGCAACGGTGATCCCTTTGGTGACGTTGGTGACTTCGATGACCACGATGCTTTCGGTGGTGAAGGCCAGGAGGCCGTTGAAACGGCAAACGAGATTGCCAAGGAACGCTTGAAGCAGGCTATGAAGAAGGCTGCTGAAGATGCTTCTCGGTCCAACAACTGGGGTACGATATCTCAGCAGATGCGCAAAGAGATCATGGAGCGTATTTCTACGCAGATTGACTGGCGCAAGGTTCTTCGTTACTTCATCAAGACCAGCCAGCGTTCCGATCGTCGGTCTACTCCCCGCAAGATCAACCGTCGCTTCCCACGTATCCATCCCGGTAAGCGTGTGACTCGGCAGGCCAAGATTGCGATCAGCATTGACCAGTCTGGTTCTGTTGACGACGGTATGCTCAACGCTTTCTTCTCTGAGTTGAACGCACTCTCCGACCTTGCTACCTTCACTGTCATTCCCTTTGACACCGTTGTTGGCCAGGATCATGTGTACGAATGGAAGAAGGGTCAGAAGCGTAATTGGACCCGTGTGATGTACGGTGGAACATGCTTTGATGCACCTACCCGTTATGTCAACGAACGTGACTTTGATGGTCACATCGTTCTCACTGACCTTTGTGCTCCAAAGCCAATCTCTTCCCGCTGCCAGCGTATGTGGATGACCACGAAGGAATACGCAGAGCGTCCTTACTTCTCCACCAAAGAGCGTATCGTTGCAATCGACCGAAAGTGAGATCACGGTAGGTTCACTTGTCAAGATAAAGCGAGGTGCCTTTACTGGCGTTTTTGGTGGTAGGCTTGGTGTTGTTTTGCTTAAGACAATAAACATCCCACTCGGCATCACCATGCTACAATTGTTTGTAATCGGGTATGGCGAGTATTGCTGTCGCCCCCCGTCATATAGAAAAGGTGAAATAATGGGGTATCGTTCAGAAGTCGTGTTCGCTATTGACAAGGATATTGTGCCTTTGTTTATTGCACACATTGCATCAAACACAGCAGCACAAACGCTTTGTTTCAAGCACAGTGATCACCACACCAAGGATTACCAAGGCGAGGGTCATTGGCTTTTCCGCTGGGACTCGGTCAAGTGGTATGAATCCTACCCCGAGATTCAAGCCATCAGGTCTTTCATTGACGAGAAAATCCAAGAGCTTCCTGAAGGTTACGACCAAGCTGAAGAATACTATCGGCTTGTCATTTTGGGTGAAGAGGTTGATGACAACAAACAAGAAGGTTGGGGCTTTGACCATATCTACATCAGCAGGAGTATTGACTACTAATGAGTAGTAATCGTCGTAGACTGATCTTCCATTGTTCACGAGAATGGTCTGAAAAGGCCTCTGAACAGGTTGCGCCGACCTCTGAACGGGCTATGTTGTCTGTGTCCCGAGGGGAGCGCGACCCGCCACCCCGTCAAAATGAGAGGAAAACAAATGAAGTATGCGATTATCTGGCATAGCCAGTACGGTAAAGAAGAAGTTGACGAGTGTGATACACTCAAGGAAGCTCACTTCCTGAAGTCAGAATACCAGATGGCTTACGGTGGTAGCATCGAAATCGTCAAGAAGAGGGGGTAAACAGTGAAGATGGTCCTGGTTTTCGATACTGAGGATTGGGTAGGAACCCGCAACTCGTTGAAGCTCGCTATGCAGTTCTTCAAAGCACACCATGTTTCACACTCTGCGTGTGAAGGCGACCTCACATTCAGCAAGATCCCAATGATCAAGGCAATCCGACAGACTGCCAAGGCTGTTGAAAGCGGTAAGTTGACTTCTAGCCTTCGTGACTGCAAGAAATACACAGAAGACCACTGGATCGACTGGCTCTGATCAGATTGCACACACTTCCGAACAGGCTATATTGTCTGTGCCAGCGGGGGGAAGGCCCCGCCCACTCCAACCAAAGAGGCTTCAATGCTTGAGACTGCTCGTACTCCTTTCGATGAAACTGCTGACAACCTTTCCGCGATGGTCTTTGCGATCACAACCCATCAGACCATTCAGGCTGAAAAGGAAACGGCTGCTCCTGAGCAGATTGAGGTTGCTCTTCTTCTGTATACGCTGACGCAGACTCCTGCTGAAGCGTAATGTTCACCACCAACATAGGGTCCGAGCCAAAACATCACGAATGGAGCGTTCCTTGGCCGCAAGCTAAGTAATAAAGCCACCTGTCTTTGTTTTATAGTCTCACCCGTGAGCGGGTCGCGCTAATGATGTTGGAAAAATCTGAAAAACCTTGTAGAAGGAAGTGATTACAGACAATGGGGTTTGCAGCCCAAAGTTGTAAGATCGGAAAAGGTTGCTCTTTGCCCTTACAACATCCTTCAAAGATTACCGCTGGCACACCGGTTCATAGTGTGCCAACCTTTGTGGCCGTGTGGTGAAATGGTAAACACAGTGGATTCAAAATCCGCCGACCGTAAGGTCTTGTCGGTTCGACTCCGACCACGGCTACCATTTACCGAGAGAGTCCAAGACTTAACCAAAGGTGGTTAAGAGACCCGCTGCCTTCTAAGCAGCCTTATCGGACTACTGGAATAGCAAAATACGTGTTGGGTGTTCGTCCCTACGTGGCTATGGGATTCGCCATCCCCTCTCTCGACCTTTCTTGACAGGCGACTACTAAACACTTGGTCGTTTAGTGTAATCTGCATCATAAACTGTACTTATCAAACAGTCGTAATGGTCTTACCAACCAGCCTGTCATCTTTTTCACTTTCACAAAGCAGGTCAGCCAAGAAATAGGCCCTTGTAACCAGCTGAAGCTGCTTTAGCTAAAGCACCGCAAGCTCATGCCGGCTTAGACAAGATTATCATTTAGCTGTTATCATACAGCCCTCGATGGACGAGGTGATAGTTGGTATTCTAAAGGGATTTGCCTACCCTCTGCTTTGTACCCTTTTGATGAGAGCCTGTGAACAGGACGAAAGTTCTAGTATAATTTATATGATAGAGCACGGCAGGTAGACGCCAAATGTGTAGGTGTGATCCCTACCTCTCATCATCTTTTTAACTTGTTGCTCTATTCTCTGAACAGGATAGACTATGTGTGGCTGGCGGGGATACCGTCGGCCATCGCTTGCATCTGCCCGGAGAAAGACTTGTACGAATCACTTATGCAAAAAGCCAAGAGAGGTCAACAACTCACCATCGGTGAGGTCCATTGGCTTGCCAATGTCCATATGAAAGTCCAGATTGACAAGGACACCACCATGTCTGTATGGTCTAATATCATGGATACTCTTCATCCAGTTGGTCAGGATATCATGTTTCATGAGCTTGTCCGTCATCAACTTAGAAAATGCCTGCGTGGAGATTACTAATGTCAGCCATTGTTCGTGATCGAGCTTATCATCCTATGATTGTCCTTAGCTTGTCCTTGGCCCAAAATTTTTCCTCCCCGACAACTAAACGAGAGTATTTTAACACATGGTTTCCTTCGGATTTTTCCTCATGACTGACCGAGTACAAGCCCTTTTCGCCCTCATTCTCTTCTATGAATTGGCAGAGTACATTCAACTACACTATCCCACAAACACATGGTTTCCTTCGGATGGACTTGAGGCTTTTCTGTGGGTTGTGGAATTGTGGCTTGCGTGGCTCATCTTGAGTAAGATTCCGCCAAATCCTCGCCCCTTTCGTCGCCGTGTCGCGCGTTGGGAACGCTCGATGGATGAGAAACATGAAAACCGCGACAACTAAACGAGAGTATTTTTCCTCATGAGCAGCGAGAGAGAAATCAAACCAGGAATGTTCGTTCTATGGACAGGTGCTCATGGTGCCCCACCACTTCCCGAAACTGCCTTCCTTGGGCTTGTTGTAGGATTATCTCCTTACAGCATCGACACTAAAGCCTCTCGACTATTTTCAGTCTTTGTGCGAACATACACCACACAAGACACAAAGATTATTCCTATCTTTGAGCACCACCTCGTCCCCTATTCCAAAAAACCAAGCAAGATTATTTCCTCATGACTTGGCAAAACAGATTGAACATCGGTGATCTGGTTAGGGACCATATGGGGTATCACTATATCCTCATTGAAGTTCTTGAGCCAAGTAAAGATCGTTACCTTGCCGACGGGCGGCCTTGGCGTTATGTTGTTCATGATGGTCAGCGCACACTGAGATTCAAGGAACACGGCCTCATCCTTGTGAGAGGAAAAAATGAAAGTAGGTGATCTGGTAAAGTTCAAAAACCCAGCGATTTGTGATAGAGTATATTTGGTTGTGAAAACAGACGCTGACCGAATGGGCGGTGGAGGTCTGCTCCAGAAAGTGTGGATTTATCCCGACACTCAGTTTTCCGCACCCAGGTTTCTGATGCGTCATGGCCAAGGCTATTACTTTCGCCTTGACCTTGAGGTGCTCAATGAAAGTAGGTGATCTGGTATCGTATAACGATTCGTTTCCCCTTAGCCTGACCGGTATTGTCATTAACCAACATAAAAGTGCCATAGATGTTTACTGGTTCAGGTACAAACAAGTCACAGCCGAACACAAAAATTATTTGAAGGTAGTCAATGAAAGTAGGTGATTTGGTAAGGTTCCGGGCTGTGTGGAGAAGAAAGCTTCATGGTAAAGTATTCTTGGTTATGAGAACAAGATTGGCTCTCGAACCTCGGGGCGCGGGGGAGCAAGAAGTGTGGATCTACCCTGACCCCGATGCCGATGAAGGCTATCATCACACTGATGATAATAACTTTTACTATGCTTCTGGGTTTGAGGTAGTCAGTGAAAGTAGGTGATCTGGTATCGTATAACAATTCGTTTCCTACTCCACTCAAAGACCTTGGCCGCCTGACGGGTGTTGTTGTTAATCAACATAAAAGTGCCATAGATGTTTACTGGTTCAGGTACAAACAGGTTACAGCCGAACACAAAAATTATTTGAAGGTAGTCAATGAAAGTAGGTGATTTGGTAAATTATGCCCCACCTGATTCGCCACTGAGTCGCTTTAGGCGGAACGGTGGTGTTGTCACCGAGGTTCGGACCGGCGTATGTGGTTTTGGTACTATTGTTTACTGGTTCCAGGACATGCAACATACAAGAGAAACGGGTAAACACTTGGTGGTGATCAGTGAAAAAAGGTGACCTTCTGTTGCTCAGTGACGATGCTGTGAAGACTTACGGCGTTACCTCGTGCCTCTTTCTCGGTTACAAGGAAGGGCCCGGTAGAACATACATAATGGCACTTATAGAAGGCAGAAAGGTTCCTCTCATTGGTTCTCAAATCCATTGGAGAATGTAATGGTTGGAGAAACATCCATGAAAAAAGGTGATCTTGTGTCGCTCAATAAGTATGGTGTGGACACTTACGGTGTAACTTCATGTATCTTTCTCGGCTACTCGACAGCGTTTGGTGTAACTTACCCAATAGCACTTATAGGAGGAATAAAGGAAGCCGTTCCTCCTCTATTCCTTGGAAGAGTACTCAATGAAAAAAGGTGATTTGGTAAAGTTCAAGTACGACCATGCGGGAGCTGTGTTCTTGGTTGTGAAAGCAGCCGCCCACCCCCATGACTTCGTGGGCCAGCCCGAGGAGGCTTACGCATACCAGAAAGTGTGGATCTATCCTGACCCCAGTTCTCTCGATTCCTCGGATGAGAACAGTTACTATGCTCACAGGTCAATGAAAAAGGTGATTTGGTAAAGTTCAAGTACGACCATGCGGGAGCTGTGTTCTTGGTTGTGAAAGCAGCCGCCCACCCCCATGACTTCGTGGGCCAGCCCGAGGAGGCTTACGCATACCAGAAAGTGTGGATCTATCCTGACCCCAGTTCACTTCGAGTCTGGGGAAAGGCCAGCGCCTCGGATGAGAACAGCTATTACTATGCTCACGAATTTGAGGTCGTAAGTGAAAGTAGGTGATCTGGTAATGATCAAAAGTGGGCAGCCTCTCCCGTCGGATCGTTGTATCCTCATAATCCTTAAGGCCATTCAGACAAAACCTGAAGACTGGGGTTATCCTGATGCCTACTATGTCGTCGCACACACTACAGGCTCCGCAATAGGCACTATTTGGAATGTTGGCGGAGAAGAGATTGTTCTCCTGAAGGACCGTTTCAATGAAAGTCGGTGACCTCGTAGTCTGCAACTGTGAATCCGATACATGGTACAAGGGAGTCCCTGGTATTATTGTAAAGAAAGGTATATTCTCAACGATGGTTTGCATCAAGGGCAAAGTAATTGAACTTGCGGGCCTCAACTTGGAGGTACTACGTGAAAGTAGGTGATCTCGTTCGTCACAAATCGTTGGGCCTTGGCATTGTCACAAAGATGATGACCTTTGAAGAGATCAGTGACAAGTATGGGATTGATCCAACCCGAGAGTATTTGTTTCCTTTGTTTGAAATCAAGACTCTCGATGTTCATTACTACAATCCATACGATGATGAGATTGTGACAAAGCGAGATTACATTCTCGATCAAGATCAGATAGCAGAGTTTGTGGAGTTGCTCAATGAAAGTAGGTGATTTGGTTTGCGTTGAGACTGGTGATTTGTCTTTTGATGAGTGGACGGTGATCTCCATTGTCGGTATCATTGTTGATGATTCATTGACTAAAACATACGCGAAGGTTCACATAATCCAGACACCTGATGGAAAATTTGTTGGAGGAGAATACCCATTCCGTAAGTCTGAAATGAGGATACTCAATGAAAGTCGGTGATTTGGTATTCGCAAATGGTGCGATTGCGATCATTGTTGGGGATTGCTACACAAGTAGAGACCTCGGGAGCCCAAACTACGTGAGACTCTATTATTTTGGTTCTCGTCGGTTCGCAGATAACTACAAATGGAGTATTGTACCCATTTGAGATGACATTTGGTGACAGGACAACTGTTTCAAACAGGCTATAGTGTATGGGTCGGGAGGGGAACGGTCCCCGCCACCACCACGGAGTGAATAAAATATGTCTGAAGGTACTGAAACCCATTCTTTCCTGATTGGTTCTGCTGATGATTTCAGCAGCATCAAGGAACTGATCGAATACTTCAAGGAAAACGGAGAGCATTTGAATGCTTCTCGTTTTGATTTTGATGTTCCTGAGTTTACGGACGACGAAACCATCACAATGATTGGCCGAGGAATGGCCTTCAGTAGCGATTGGTGTATGGATCATACATTTTCTGTTGTGACCAGCCCACTGGTTCTGGACTAAAACATCTGAGATGACATTTGGTGACAGGACAACTGTTTCAAACAGGCTATATTGCCTGTGCCAGCGAGGG
>UEXL01000010.1_pt1 | contig 103437 bp, 101 predicted proteins | sample 1796671 | NCBI WGS metagenome assembly UEXL01 (sample SAMEA4772471, study PRJEB27181) | metagenome | reverse complement strand
CGGCGTCTGCTTGGGTGTTTAACCTGCGGTGGGTGGCTTGGCCTGTTTGGTTTTGGCCAATGGCATTGAAACTGGCAATGCATTGAATGGGCCAGCGCAAATGTGGCAATAATTTGAGGCTGTGAATTAAACTGGGTTTTGCGCTGGCCCTAGAATGGGCAATGGCTGGGCCGAGAACGCATTGAATGGCTGGACTAGGGCAATGTGGCTGGGCTGAACCAATGCAGGCCGAGAACCAGCCCAAAACAGCCCGCATTCAGGTCCAGCAGGATGCTGGACCAGTCCATTGCTGGGTTCAGGCTGGATGATCGAGTCAATGGAGCGCAGTAATGCGTTCAGCCATTGAACCAGCCGACCAGTGCCACGATTGGATGCCCAGCCTGCGGCTGGGCTGTCCCTTTTTTCTTCTTTTGGCGTGCCTTTGGAGATGTTTTTTTTTTCTTTTTCGGGCGGCGGCTGACCGCATACGCTACGCCCCATTTTTTTTGGTAATGGCTGTCAGCCCTAACAGGGTGCAATGGGCTGTTTTTGGCGTTCGATCTCCCCAATGATTTTCTATTGGGTCCCCTTCGGGGAAACTATGACCGGCGGTAATGCATTTTCTGCTGGTTTTCTTTTTTCCAAGGAGTCTGACGCTGAAAAGCAGGACCACGACGAAGTTTTTGATTTCATGTGGGACATGCTTGCTAAGGACTTCTTCTTTGGAACGCCTGTTAGAGATAACGGCAGGCGAATGATGCAAGGGGCAATGGGTGGAGACACATTGGGGCATTTTGTCCCTGTCGGTAAAAACCATGACCTGCGAACCAAAGCGGGGCGTGCTGAAAACTATTCACGAACAGAAATGCCTCGTTGGAGATACGGCGAGGATGGAACCCCCTGAACGCTATATGGAACAGTTGCCTAAGCGAGAAGTATTGCCTCAACAGCGAAAAGGATACTATGGCGTTGACCTGTCATCGCCAGCGTGGTGGATGCAATACGGGACTTATGGTGGTGGTTTAAGAGAATCAGACCGATTAGAAGAGGGTGTCGAGCAAACATTACACCACGAAGCAATGCACGCCGCTGTTAATGATGAATTGATGGCTCACTATCAAGCGGCTGTTGATCAGAAAGCGATGGATGACTTTGGTTTAGGAGATAGTGACAATCCAAACCCTGAACAGCGAGAGGTATTGCAGGGTTTCATTGATGATAACTTCTTCAGGGCGCACGAGTATGCCGCCCATTTAGGTCAAGAGGTTGGCTTGGATAATCGAAACAAGACCTTTGGTCGAAGGCAAGACGGTCCAAAGAACCGCAATAGTCGCCATCACGAGGATGCATGGGCGGCTTATGCCAACCACCCCGGCTCCAACTTGTCTCCTGAAAGCATGGCAATGGGTGATGAGATTCACACCGCTAGGTTGACCGGCATCCCATTCCCCCTAAATTGTCAGACTTTTCCGATGAATACGCTCGTGCTGAACCAAGAAGTGAGGCATATGGCGGTGGATACCGAGTAAGAAGCGGGCCTGAAGGGGACCGCTGGTATGAGGACAAATGGGATGAATACATTGACCCTGAAGACTATTACCCCGAATGGGACTCAATTCCTATGGAACCGGGTTCCGAAGACGCATTGTTTAGAGATTACAGGCAATTGTCGCCAAAATACAACAGTTATCAAAATGATGCTAGAGGTGAGATAAGCCACCTTGGACATCACCTCAAAGACCAACGGATGGTTGGTTCAGTGAACGATCAGGCTGGCGTAGTCCCCGACAGTCGAAAGGCAATGGGACTCCGTGCAGTTGCTAATGCGGCCAAACTTATGGGGAAAGACTTTGATATTAGTCAATTTATGGGGGACCGAGGGCTATGATAACTTTTGACCAGTTATGGGACCTCATTAAGGCCGACCCGATTCTCCAAGAGACTCCTGAAAGCCTGATACAACTCATCAGACCCAACATGAACCTTGGCTATTCAGATGCTGGCGTGCTTCAACACGAGTATAAAATGCCTGTTGGCAAGGTTATTCCGATTTTGGAGGAGAACATTGACCGTTTAGGTAAACTCCGCAATAGGAGACACGACCAATGGCCCGATGTATATTCAGAATGGGAGGACGAACCCTATGAGGATAGTCGTAGTGGACGATCAACTGTTGAAGGAACCCTTCGTGAGATGAAGCAGGACCGCTTTTCAACTCCATTGGGTCTTACCGAGTTTCCTCAACACCTTGAGCAACGCCGTATTACTAGACACGGAAGTGGGAGACCAGTAGCATGGACCCCATGGCAACAGGCATTAGCCCCCGAAGTCCTTGAAGCGGCAATTCGGCACGAAGCGGCCAATGATTCAAAAGAATGGATGACTGTCGGACACGGCGCACCAACGCTGGATGGCAATGTAGCACAGATGAGCGTATTGCCCGGAATGGGTGGTCAAGGGATTGGGTCCCATATGTTGGGGACTATGGCTCAAACCTATGGTCGAGCGGGAGACGATACATATTCCCCTGAAGCCTATGGCATGTGGAATAAACTTGGTCGGAAAATGACCGAGGGCGGCTATGGCCGGAGGATGGCAATCAACAGAAAGCCTTGGAGGGATAACGGGAAGTGGGACACCGACCATGTAATCCGAAGGAAGAACCAAGAAGGAGATATGATTTATCAACGCCCCGTGATGGGTGGGAGTTATTTTGAGGAACCAAGTAAATGGCAGTTGAAAGGAACCAAATGGGGTGCGCCTCAAATGCACCCATATCGTTTTGAACAGATTTACAGGAGAAAAGGCGATAAGACCAACCCTGAATTACACGGAACATATCCATTGGAGTTGAGATATGAAGGTGAAGAACACAATCCGATCTCCGACCTGAAGACCTATGTCACACCAATGGGTGCTTTAGGTGCAGGTGGCTTTTTCCATGAATCCGCCGTTCCATTGAAACGCCTGAAGGATTTCAGTGAGAAGAACCCTGAATCTCGCATTGCTCAATTAGTCGGGAGGACTACTTCCGTGACACTGAAGGTGGATGGGTATGAAGAAGGTCTCCATCTTTGAAGTGGGACCTAGAGACGGACTTCAGGCTCTAAAATACCCAATATCATATGACGAGAAGGTTGAATTGGTGGCGGCGTTGGCTAAGTCAGGACTTACTGACATAGAAGTTGGCGCATTTGTCCACCCCAAGTTGGTCCCAAACATGGCTGAAAGCGACGGAGTGTATGCCGCAGTTGCCGGTTTAGATGCCAATATGTCCGTTTTAGTGCCGAATAAGCGTGGTGTTGACCGTGCTAAGTTAGTAGGTGCTTACTTATTCAACATATTTTACTCGCCAAATGAAGTATTCAACATGTCCAACTATGGCCGTGGGCTGGATTCGATTGTCGAAGAATACAAACTGGCATTAGAAGGCATAGAGCCTAGCAATGTGCGTGTCTATATCTCAATGGCATTCGGTTGTCCTGATGAGGATTTGAAGAATGCTGTCGAAATAGCAATGCAATTCGGCAATAAGGTTGTATTATGCGACACAGATGGTATTGCCACCCCAGTGATGATCAAGAAAGCATACGACATTACCAGCGATATAACTGAAAACATCGCTTTACACCTCCATCATGGTCCTTATCTGTATCAAAATGTCGATATTGCTGTTGATTTGGGGATAAAGGAGTTTGATACTAGCATTGGCGGCTTAGGTGGTTGCCCATTCATCCCCGGTTCAGGTGCGAACCTAGCAACTGAAGTATTCGTTAAATGGTGCGAGGCTAGAGACATCGACTGTGGTGTTAAGTCAAAGGACCTGAAAGATGCCGTGCGACTGGCTACTTGGATAAAACATAAGCCCCGTGGCATGAAAATGCGTCGTGCAGTAAGAGCGATCAAGAATAAAGGCGGTGAAGTCATTGACCGCATTCGATGAAGCATGGCGATTGCTCAAAGAAGGCGAACCCCTTGTTGAGTTTGGGGGGAATGACATTTGCCCCGAATGCGGCACTAAAATGACCCAACGGGTAAACCAGTTGGGGTATGGCTATCCGGTCATCCATGGCTGGGATTGCCGAACATGTGAGTCCTTAACCCCTCATGACAGGGAATACGCCATGACACCTCAAAAACAATCTATATGTGGCCAGTGCAAAGGCACAGGCGACCAACCTCATGGCCGCAATAAAGGTCTTGAATGCGATATGTGCAACGGAACGGGGCGAGGCGAATGAGCGCATTCGATGAAGCATGGGCTTTCTTCAAGGCTGATTTTGATTTTATTGAGGGCAATGAAACTCCTCAAGAAATCGCTTACAAGCGGATGTGGTTGTATAACCGCTTACAGAATACCCCCGAAGAAAACCCAAACAAGTATGATGATAGGGGCGGCTGGGATGCGGTCCCTAATTGGGATAACCCTGAAGGTGAAAACGCACATGGCGGTGAAAAGAATCAAACACACCGAGAACGCTACTTAGATGAGTATGGTCATTTTAGTCCGGGCGGTCAAGCCAATAGTGACGAAGGCTACGAACAGAAAACTAATTGGAGAGGCGAAAGCCAAGATAACCTTGACAAACCACTTTTTGGCGATGGCCGAATGTTGATCAGCCTTCCTAACATCACCAGCAATGTCCGATTTGATATGGAAGAGGAATATGAAAAAGACAACCCACGACCACCTTCTAGGACAAAAACGCCGGGATATACCCATTGGATGGACATGCCCGATATTGATTTTGACTCCGATAATTGGAGGGAACAGGCGCAAGAAAGAAGGCGTTTGGAAGCCCGAAACAAAATTGCCGAGTCGAGATATAGGAGGGATAACGAAAGGTATCGGTCTCAAAAAGAGGAATACCTAAGAGATAACGAAGACATTCCTATTATGGACAGGATTATTCGCCTCATTAACCATGAATTGGGCCATACAACTCAACCTGAAGAAGAACACGAATGGACCAAAAAATATGCGGATAGAGGAGGAGAGCATTATGTTGGCAATCAAAGGAGAAATAACAGTTTTAATGATGACATAAGCGGCATTATGCGGCGGATACTGATGCAGGAGTCTTTAGCGTCTATTTATGAAGACCCTCATAATGAGGATTCAGACTGGAAACAGAAAGTTGCCGAGTATAGCGCAAACGACCTCAATAACCATCATGACATGCAAAGAGAAGTATCTCACAGCATGGGTAAGTTTTATGATGAAAACCCTGACTTTTACCGATCACCTGAAAAAGTAAAGAAAGATAGAGAGTGGCTACGCCGGTTGATACGGGGAGATGACGACTGATGACCGCCTTCGATACCGCATGGAGTTTGATTAAGATGCCAGCCAAAGGATGGGAATGCCCTGCTTGTAAAATGCCAATGATGGTTGAGGACCAAAACGGCATACACCTTGATTGTATGAATTGTGGTGCAGTTGCTATGCAACCTGCCCGAAAGGGGCGAAACTTTGGCGTGTCATCCTTAGATGAGATGTTAGACGAACATAAAGCCAGTGCGGTTCAAAGACAGGAGGAAACGGCAGAAGCCATAAGACAACTTGGCACAAATGTAGTGGATAAACCAAAGACACTTACTGAATACAACCCTCAAGAACAATTTAGGTCATTACAAGTCGCATTAAACGAATTGGGCTTTGAATCGGTTCAAGAGTTATTACAGGATTATGTGAGATTAAAAGGTGCAACCAAAAACCTAGACCTGCGTAGTCTTGGCCCTGAAATGACTGAAGGGGCCGATCAATTAGACCAAATGTGGATGGACGGAGTGCTAAACCGCAATAACCAATTTCAATCGCCCTTTATGGAAACGAAAAGAGGCGAAAGGTGGGAGAATCCATGACCGCCTTCGACACCGCTTTCAATTTAATCAAGTTTGATTTTCACTTTGCCCCTAATGCAAGACACAAAGGGCATCATTACGCCGCAGACCATAATAAAACACGCCCTTCCGAATATACGCAGAATAAGGAATACGATAGAAAGCCGAGGATGGAGGGCGTAGGCCAACAAAACGCCGCACATTACCGTAAAGGTTCAAGAGAGTGGGTTGATTTATCAACTGCTATTGACAAACCAGCGATACCGCCTTCAACGCAAAGCGACAAAGGAACATATCATCGTGGTGAATCAACTCCACGCTTAAACGATGACGGGTCTTATACAGGAATAAACCTGTCAGCACTTGACTTTACAGACGATGAAAATTGGGATGAGAATGTTGAAGAGATGGCCGCAATAGGGGCGCATGAAACGGTTCATCGTGTCCAAAACGATGACATAACGGAATGGGCTAAACAACAAACAGGCTACAAAGACCCGCCTGAAGGTGAAGAGTTTGATTTTGACCGTTGGGTCGCTGGACCAACCGAAGAAGAAAAACAACAAGAAAACAATTACAGAACATTGCGGTCCATAGGGCATGAGTTTGGTGCATATAGCGCAACGCCCGATTCTTCGCAACCAAGCGGATTTATGAGTCCTGAAAAACGAAAACAAATGATGTCGGGTCCAGTTTATAGAGGGAGAGAGTATTCAATGGGGAATAAACCATTTTCTGATCTTCGCCAAAAGAGTGAGCCAATGACCGCCTTCGACACCGCATGGAACCTGATGGTCAAGTCAGATGATGAGCCATTTGAAGACGATGATTATCCTGACAATGAAGTGTTCGATAATCCAGTTGCTAGAGTGATCGACCAACTCTCAATGGGGCTTGGTGCTGATATGCTAGAATGCTTTTCATGTGGACATACTGGTGAGACAACCGATTTTGTAGGTTGGCATAAAGGCCGTGGGCGTAAATGCCCTAACTGTGGCTCTTATGAAGTCCATGACCCTGAAGGACCTGCCGTTGGCGATAATTACCAACATAAGGACGAAACACCTGAAGAAGAAGCGGCGAGACGCAATGCGTATTACGAGCGCATTCATTGGGAAAACAATGAAAGAAAGCCACCGGAGGGGGGCCAATGACCGCCTTTGAAACCGCTTGGGGTTTGGTGAAAGCCCCTATTGATGTTTATTCGGACCGTGGCCGAATAAGAGAGATTGGTGATGATGAGATGTTGTATAGCGGCGGGGATTTTAGAGATGACCCACGCTATTATTCAGACGACCCTGATATTGCTTTGCATTATGCTTTGTATGGTTCAGCCGTTCCCTATGCTGATAAGGGAGGGAAAAGAGATACAGAAGGTAAAACCACCCCGCCAATGCGGAGAACAATACCAAGCATCAGCACTATTGACCCAAGAGATTTTCAAGAACCCGAAGTCGGTATAATGCAAGAAGACCCGTTTAGCCCCGGTATTGGTGTTATGGATGATGATAACATGGGTGATCGTTTATCACATGACCGAGTTATTGAATTACTTCAAGAATACATTGATGAGGGCCGATACAAGGTTGGAGGTGTTGGGTCTTTGGGGGGAACAACAGGCGAAATGTTTAGTGGTGAACAAAGAGGGCAACACGCAAAAGACGCTCTAAGCCGCTTGATTGCTTACAGGAATAATGAATCACTTGAGAGGTTCAACCCAAAACCACCGAGTTATGAGATGGATGGAGATGTGTTTAGAACGGCTGAATATGATGATTTCATAGAAACACTTGGTTATGATGATAGCATGGTTGAAATGCTTGGCGAATGGAATGATTTAGAGGATTGGCAACGAGAGGCCGCTATTGAGGCTGGATATTCGGAGGATGATTGGATATGACCGCCTTCGACACCGCATGGAGTTTGATTAAAATGCCGTTGATTGACGGCTCATACGCTGAACAATTTGATGATGAAGGAAAAAGAGTATCGGCAACAATGGATTGGATACACCCTACAAGGGAAATGTCACACCCCTTAGAAATCAAAATCAAAGAAGGCCGACATTTCCTTGATAAATTGAGGGCAACTGCCCGTTTCAAGGACCTTAGAGAAAATACATCCTTCGGAAAACCAAGATCTGATTGGCCGTTATATGAAAGGATAAAGGAAATCGCACCCGAATGGGATATGAACCGAAAAGTGACTGAAATTGATGGTTTAATGGAGAGAATGAGGGATGAAATGGGGGATAGGAATGTGGGGGGAGCAAACATGGCATCATCTCATGAATCGGGGGAGGTTGCTCCTTTGGCGGTAAATGTCTTAGATGAGTTAAGGGGTCATGGCTTGGGTAACAGCATTTATGATGTGGTCGAAAGAATGGGTTATACCATTGACCCAAATATGGGTAAAGAACCCGGAGGGGAGAGGCTTTGGGAGAGAAGGAATAGTGAACCTAAAGAGGACAGGTTAATGAAAATGGGCCGCATATTTAGGGGAGGCACTGAAGGGACATATCCCAGTTATTTTGCCATGGACCCGGAGGTGGCAACTGCACATGCATTAGGCGGTCACTTTGGCGACAACATAAGAATCCCGTCAAACCTCTATGAGATTGATGATGACCGAATCGATACTGAAGCAATGCAACAGATATTGGCCGAGTTTTATTCACACGGGGCTGAACCGCAAAAAGACCTAGTGAGTGGTGCAATGGACAACTTATCTGAAGAATGGGGGCAGGGGTCGGAGGGTGATTTGAAACAGGTCTTCAACGATGCGGGTCGCCCAAGTCCAATGGAAATGAGGGAGTATTACGAACAGAATCTCAAAGGCCTGAATCAAATAGGCGATAGACCGCCTGCATTAGGCCGAGAAGCAATTGAGTTTTTACAAAACGGACCCATTGCTATGTTTATGGAGCCGCAGGGTGGTCAAGGATACATAAGTCCTTTACAGCAATTCATGGGCAACCCGAACAGGGGCAGTGAAGAAAATCCTCAATACCCCGGAGGTCAGCAGGCTAGAGATTCATTATTGAGTCGTTTAATTCCTGACGATCAGGTTGGTGCTGAAATACAACGGCCAATGCTAGAACAAAGTATTCGGGATATGATTGCCAACCAACAAGGCGTTGGCCATGGTAATAGAAACATGACGGGTCAAATGACTGAACAACTAAAACAACAAATGCGAGATGCGGGATACGAATGGTTGGCTTATATGGACCGAGACCCAAGAAACACCCTGACTCTTCAAAACTTGGTAAAACCTAGAGATTTTGACTGGTCGAAGTCGAAAAAGTTGTTTGACATGGACCCTGATGACATGCAAGACGATATGGAGGGCCATATTGTTCAATGCGGCGGATGTGGAAAAACTATACCGATGCTCTTATCCAACGAGGACAGATATGGCGAGTATAACTGCGATGAATGTCATGAGGATTTAGAGGACGACGATTCTTGGTGAAGTAAACATTCAAAAACCAACAGCCCATCTCTTGAAATCTATGCCGTATAGATGGTGCGAATGTCGCAGGGGATGTTACAATGTTCAAACAAAATCAATTCATAGGCTGTATTCAATAGCCAAGAGGCCAAATTGCTGTAAATGTCAGCGGCGGATGCGTGAAATGACGCAGGATGAAATAAAACAAGCCGGACTTATAGAAAGTGTTTAGGTATTAGACACCCTCGCAAAGCCATGTCCGATTCCTTTGAGCGTGCATGGACCGTTCTTAAAATGCCAAATATGTATGGTGATGACCCAATGGACGGCAATACCATTGATGGGCCATTAGGACAAGGTTCCCATGCCGATTCAATGCGTCAAATGAACCCTCGCTTACTAGATGCGCTGATCAACATGAGAGTTGAAGACGACAAGCGAATGCCAACCCCTCCAATGCATCAAAACCCAATGGACAAACTTCCTCCTAGCGAGCCATACATGGGTGAAAACCCGAAAGAAAACCGCTTCAAAAGACCATCGCCAAACCCGGACCCAAGGGACATGGAACGCCAAAAAAGAATAATGGAAAATCCAAGAGACAACTCCCCCAACCCCAAAGGTGACATGGACGAACCGTATGGTGGAGGAGAGCCGTATGGTGGACAAGGCGAAGGCCCAATGCGTGAAATGTCTCCTAAAAATTACGAAAAGAAGCGTAGTGAGGAAAAAAGACGCACCGCTGGCGGTGATCGAAAAGGAAAATCGCCTGACCAAGAATCCCCAGCAAAGAAACCTAAACTGGGTCAGGGTCTAATTGACCGTGCAAGAAAGAATACTCACACTATGCCGGGTTCGACAAAGTATGAGAAACCTAGCGACAAGAAAGAGGAGTAATCATGTCCCTTGCATTTTCCAATGCTTGGCCCCCTGTTGAAAAACGAGGAAAAAACATACAAAGATGAGAAAGAGGACCCGTGCTGGGATGGATACAAGCAAATTGGAATGAAGGATAAAGGAGGGCGTAAAGTCCCAAACTGCGTTCCATCATCAACCAAAAAGTCGGCTTGTGACTGTGACACATGTAATACGCTTGTTGCGTCTCTTTTGACAAAAGGTAAGAAAGAAAAGCCATTTCACGGTTACAACCCCAACAAACACAGTCGAAAAGGTGGACTTAATGCGAAAGGTCGAGCCAAAGCAAAAAGAGAAGAAGGGGCGAATCTGAAGCCACCTGTAACTGAAAAGAATCCGACTGGTAAAAAGAAGGCAAGAAAGAAGTCTTTCTGTGCAAGGATGGGCGGTGTCAAAGGACCAACTAGCAAAGGTGGCAAACTCACACCCAAAGGTGCTTCATTGAAAAGGTGGAATTGCTAATGTCAGCATTCGATCAGGCATGGACCTTTCTAAAATCAGCAATGGCTCCTGCTGATGACGAGGAGGAGGATGATTGGGACGATACAGACCCTTCGACTACTGGAATCTCTTCTGAATCATTTAACGAGGAATCAAAACGACATCCGAGTTTCATCCCACGGTCATACAGGGGCGACGAGAATCGAAAGCCGGACCCATTTAAGGGATTTAAGCCGGACCCAACTAGGAACCCGCAGGGTTTGAATCCTTATAACCCCGAACGGATTACGGAGCGAATAAATCCGAGAGATGTTGAAGAGGATACTCACGGACTAGAAATCGACCTTGATGACCCTGACTGGAATAAAGGCGGGAGCCGCATGGCTGATTACTTCACTGCATCATCTGACAAAGCATTTGTTGATGCTTGGGCTATTACCAAACAGATCGCCTAAGTATGATCGGTGCGTCCCATTACCATGACGGCCTTTGACCGAGCGTGGGCATTGGTTAAACAGATGGGCATTAACATCAATGATAGTGAAGCCCCATACACTGAAATGATACTTGATGGTGAGAAGACCATTGAAACTAGAAGGACCAATAGCCTCGACCCATATGTGGGTGAGGAGGTCGGTATTATCAGAACAGGCAAAGGCCCCGCTGAATTAGTCGGCTTTATGGATATTGAAAAGCCAAAGCAATACAACAATTCGCAGGAGTTTGACCGAGATAGGCAACAACACAGGGTCCCAAAGGGGTCAAAAGAGGATAAAGAAGGTAAATCAGTAGGTTATCCATTGACTGATGTTGAAAGAACGAAGCCAAAAGAGATTCATTCAAGAGGCTACATCGCTCGTGAGATTTGAATGATCAGTTAATAGGGTTGACAGGATTAGGAGTGTTATGGCCGACCAAGCCCGTGTGACTAGAGTTATTAAAAAAACAAAGGACATAAGGCTCAAAATACTTGACCAAGACGATGAAATGCCTGATTTGAAAAGGCCGACTGACATATTGAGCGCAAACAAGGTATCAGGCTGGTCGCTTAATTTTCCAATACAGGGGACCTGTAAACCGTCTAAGTTATGCATCAAGACCTGCTATTATGCCAATGGCATGACGGCGTGGACTAATTCACTAAGGAAGCAAGTTTGGTGTTATGAGTCCTGTGTAAAAGACCCTATTTGGTTTGCTGAAGAAGTCATTAAGGAATATCGTAAGCGTTCACTTACTTACCTGCGGTGGAACGGTGGAGGCGACTTATTCCCTGAATCTGTTGAAGCATTGAACCATATTGGTGAAAATCATCCTGATGTGGTTATATGGATTGTAACAAGGATACCTGAAATGGCAAAACTTGTAAAAAACTATCCCAACCTCCATTTACACTTCAGTCTTGACAAAGAATCCCTCATACGCAGGGAAAAGGTGATTGAATTGGACATCCCTATGAAAGACCGTATATTCTTCTCATATCAATGCGACAAAGGCGAATGGCCCGATATGCAACAAATAATGGATGACCATGGTGTGTCTTTATTCTTTTACGACAATTACTCCCCCCCTCCATTGCTTTATTCAGAATTGTTGAATGAAAACGGTGAGCGATACAAGGCACTATGTCCTTTGAATATACGAAAAGCACACGATCAAAGTATTGAAGGGACCTGCGGTGAATGCAAGCGTTGCTTCGACGGTTCCAATGTAAGGTGAACACCGAGGGACCCGTTTGGAGGTAGGTTTACTGTCGAAGGAAATTAACAAACCTCGGCGTTCATATAGAGCGAGTTAAATTAGATTTATGGTCTTATTCCTTAACAAAGCCTTTCAACCTGCTGTTGATCCGATAACTGATGTCGGGCGACAGCCATACCGGAGCCGTCACTGCGGGCATCAGTATTTTGAAGGAATGGCCGGGGAATAAGAGAGGGAGACCGGGGCAGGGAGTTGTCAGTCAAACAGGCTTGACTATGTATCCGGTTGCCGACCAAAAGAACATTGACGACACACGGTTTATGCGACCTCCAAAGCCATTCAAATCAAAAGACCCTCTAGGCGAGCCAGCCGATGCAAGGATGTTTAGGAACATCTCTCAATCAAAGTTTCATTCCCCCAACCCTGTTAATGACAAATCGTCAGCAATGTTGAGTCTTGAACGCAAGTTTGGCTCCGGCTCTCCTTCAGTCGTAGCCGTTGCCAATGCAATGCCGCTTCAGAAGCCCCGTATCGCCGTTGACACTGGACAGCAAAGACAGGCTTTCCACGGGACAATGCATAGAGATGCGGAGGGCAATCCAATGGAGGGTTCCCATTCTGATAGGTTCAAGAAGCCATTTAGCGGCGTGAGGTCTCGACATCTATGGACTCAAGGCAATCTCGATCAGCAGTTAATGCTTGATTTGATGCAGGGCCGAAAAAACTTGGGCGATTTAGGTTTCAATGTGGGCCGCACATTCCAAGGAGACATTGCTCTATTCAATGAGGAGGGTTATGAAATGCCCCGTTTAGGTTATAGCGTATTCAGCCAAGACAAAGAAGGTAGGCGTGAATATCGAGAGGATGAAGGCAGGCCATGGCGAGAGGCTAGAGATTATCAGGTCACGGGTTCAGTGGACCCTCTTTTGATGATTCCTAGTGCGGGGTATGCCAGTGGATATGTTGAGCATGAAGGAAAAGCAGGCGTGCCAGTCCCCCCAACTATGTCGGCATCAGAAGGTAAACACGGTCTTGACCAAGGTTTGGCTACTGGGCGATATGGACTTTACTTCAATCCTGACGATTTAACTCGTGAAGGACAAAAGGTGTATGAGCAGGCGTTATCAGGCGATATTATCCGTTCAGATGAAGCATCAGCGATATTTGAAGATGCGTGGTCTGTTGTCAAGTGGGATAGGCCTGCACCATTGAAACCGTTGGCATCGATCATGGGTGTAAAAAACATGACCGATTTGAAAAAACCATACATGAGGCAATACCAAACAGCGTTTGCCCCTCTTATGGAGGAGGGGACAACTCTTGTCGAGCCATTCATGGGTGGCGGTGGAATCACATATGGTTTACAACCCCCCTCTCACATAGGTTCCGACTTAAGTCGTGAGATGGCGAGCCTGCACAACGCTGTCAAATACCGCCCTGAAATCTTTGATGCAAAGGCTTTGCAGGATATGGTTTTGACTCGTGTTGGCGAAACACCAACCTTTTCATCATACAAAGGTAAAGACGGTTCGCCTGAAATGCCAGTCGGTGGACCAGTCACACAAGATGAGATTGACCAATTTGGGATGCCTGACCTAGAAGGTGTCTTCTATGGAATCAACTATTACAAGCAACAAGACCGTTTCAATCGTTTGACTGACAAACGAAAAGTAGCCGGACTTACTCCCGATGAAGAAATTGAGTTATTGAGGCTCACATGGTTCCTCTCTAAGAACGCCTATTCGCAATCATTCCGCTACAATAAAGGGGGTCACATGAATATGCCCGGACCTAGACCAAGAGCAAGTGCGGGGCGAGGCTTTGGTTCATCAGTTGAGTCAATTATCAATTCGGGGAAAATAAACCGGGACCGCTTTGGATTAAGTGAAGATGACGAGGACATATGGACCACGGATGCAAAGGGCAACTTTGGCAAGGTTAGACCTGAATGGGCTAAATCGGATGAGGCCAAACCTGAATGGATGGGTAAAGGCGGTCTAAGGCAACCAGCATATTACGCAGGTGGAACAATGCCTTACGGAATTACCGAGGATGAAACAGACTTTGGCGATTATCATAGAACCCTTCGCAATTCAAACATTTTGAACATGGGTGTAAAGGACTTGATCGACCAAAAGCGAATGCCGGAAAACTTCGCAGTTGCTTTGGACCCTCCTTATCGAGGTCAAGAAGGCCAGCACACTGGATGGCGTAGCGAGGATTCAGATACGATTGGCCGGTTGTTTCAAACATTATCCAAGCGGGGCATACCCGTGACATGGCATGACACACCTCACCCTGAAAACACCAAGTTTGTTGATGAGTCCGAAGGCGGAGAGTTTGCCACCGCCGATAGGTGGGAGGGCAATGTAAAGGCCGATTCAAAGAAGGTTCCCGAAATGTTTGCATATGCGAACATGCCATGGCTGTCTGACATGGGTGCTGATGAGATAGCCAGTTGGAAAAACTCTAGGGGGAGTTGGACACCATGAGTCGAGGCAACCCTGAAAATGCAATCCTCCATGAGGACACCCATCACCTGATTTGTCATTCATGCGGAGGTCCTATGCATGACTCTCTAGTGAAAGACATTCTTCTCCGCAGTATCAAAGAGGTGAATGAGTTATTGCCGCAGTTAGGTTCAGGTCTCGACATTTTCCGTGCATCAAGGGGCTACGAGGGTCCCGGTGGAACGGGTTCTATGATTGAGGCAACAAAATTGCCAATACACCCAACATGGCAACAGGCAATAGACGAATCAAGAGCAGGCCTAGCAACTTATCCGATCACTGGTGCGGGCGTTCAATTAAGAAACGGTCAAGGGGGCCATGTGATGAAAGACATCTATCAAAATCAAACAGGTATGGTCGCACAGACTCCAAGGCAAATACTTGAATGGATTAAGAAAACCGGAATAAAAGGAGTCAATTCAAACTCATATGACGGATACGGGGGGCTTTCATCCCCCGGTAAAATGTGGGGTGGTGCTGAAGACCTCCCAACAGCGGCTTGTAATGTTGGGGGGACTTTGAGAAACAAAGAGGGTTCAGCGTGCAATGGCTGTTATGCTGATTACAGCAGGCAGAACCAAGAACACCCCCAGCGCATTCAATGGAGGAACATGTTAGGTATGTCCAATCCTATGCTCTATGCCGCCGCTTTATCATATCAAATCGAAAACCATCAATCAGGAGACCACATTCGTTTGTTTTCCGCTGGCGACTTACAATCCCCTGAACATTTGGCTATGTTGGTGGACATAGCACGAGCGCATCCTGAAAAGCAGTTTTGGTTGCCAACTCGTGAATACGGCCATGTCGGGACTTGGATGGATGCTAATGGCGGCGTGGCTAATGCGGATATTCCTAAAAACCTCGCATTGCGTATGTCAACGCCCAAAGGTAATGAATTGGCAAGAGGTCTGATCGAAGACTACATGTCCAGTCACCCTCAAGTCAGCGCATCGACAATGAATGCATCTCATCTAGCACCTGACAGCGTGTGGGTCTGTCCATCGGCGGGTCAAAAAGACGACATGGGTAAATGTGAGTCTCACGGGTGCAATGCCTGCTGGGACCCAACTATCAAACACATCGACTATTCAGGGCATACGACAAAAGCCGCTATGATGGACAGAAACCCATTAGAACAGGCCGCTCACGAACAAGCGGTCCAAAATACTCAAATGAGACTTGCTGAAAGACAACAGGCACAGGTTCCAATGGATAGCGTTGACCTTTCCCAGTTTAATTTGGATGGTTTGAATTGATTCAAGGTATTGGCGAAATTAACGAATGACGCTCGTGGTTAATTGAACCCGCACCACTTTGTCCCTGACAGGTCCTAAGTGCATCAATTAACTCATTGACAATATACTCCATCCCTACATTTGGTGGGAGTTGGCCATTTGCCCAAGCGTGTAGCCAAGTGACATCTGAACCAAACAGACGAGCAAACATTGTCGAGTTTGCGATTGAGACCTGCTGGTTGCTCCAAGTCGCTTCTTGTTGAAGAACCTGTTCAGCCGCTGGCATCATTGCGGCCCAATCTAATTGCTCTTGAGTCATATTTGCATTGACGAATAGAGGGTGGCCGTAAAAACTCAATACTCCGATAGCCGAGTCTGTTGGGAATTGCTCGTGGCGTTGAACAAAGGTGTTTGCATTACGATCAACCCATGAGGTTAATGCAGATGTATCAAGAGATGTTGCTTTGGTTGCTTGAATGTATGACCTCATAGCATTTACGGCTTGAATCAGGTTCGGCATGTTATAGCGCAAACGGTCTCACTACTTCATCATAATGCTCATAAGGTTGTCAGGGTTGGCATTATACGATGAGCCGACATGTTTCAGTTGTAATGCAGGACCATTTGTATGTGAAAATGGAGTCCGAAAGAGGCAGGGAATCTAAGTCGTCGTTTATCAATTTCGTTCTTGAACAGTATTTCAAAAACGAAAAAACCGGGTCAGGTGAAGTAAAATGAAGCAAAACGGACAAAATGGACCAAATAGTCCAAATGGGGGGATACCTCCTTGGGCGCAAGATAACCAAAGAATCGATGTAAACCTCATAGCCATGTTGCTATGGCAAGCATTGCTGACGGGAAGCGCAGTTGCTGTTTCCCACCTAGGGTGGTATTTACCTAATGCGACCCCCGGTGAAATGGGTTTACAGTATGGTTTAATCGCATTCGGGTTTTTATGCACCGCAATGGTGTTGTTCCATGTTGGTGGAATCCGAGACTCTTTGGCGATCAGGGCCGAGTTATCTCAAGAGCATCGCTATGACAAATGGCAAAGAAGCCAACACCGCTTAATGCAACGCAGAAATCAAAAACAAAGTTATTATCAAAACAACCGACAATCTCAATCAGGACAAGTCTTTGGTTATCCGTGGCAAGCCACAGAAGAAGAGGCCAAGGAAAACAATGATAATGACTGACTAGGAGGGTCTGTTCATGGTATGGCCGTTCACCAATAAGCAGGAGAGGCAGGCGGAAGCAATGTCCATGATTCTCGCTGAAAACTCATATGAACGAAAAATGGAGAGAATGGCAGGATGGGTAAGGACAATTATAGCAATGGTCGCAGGAGTCACCATAACTTTCGCAATACTGTTCGGTTTAGATATGCTGGGATATACTCCTATGGATATTTGGAGTTATTTAACAAACCGATGAAGGGGGCCTCTCTTTGAGTGCGCTCGTCGCAGGACACTTTATTCTCGGTTCAATAGCAGTGGCCCATCAAATATACCGAATCATCAAGCCATATCGTTTTGGCATATATGGTCCTTCGATGGCGGGTAAAACAACCCTTGACCAATACTTGACGGTCCCCGGAGACATAGACCCCATACCTCTTGAGTTTAGGACAACCCATGCTTTTGAGCATGATACCCAGCAATACAGAATGCCAAACCCCAAAAGAAAACTGTTGAGATGGAAAAAGGACAAGAAGTCCGTTATCAATAATGACATAGGGGGGCAGACCCAGTTTCGCAACCTTTGGATTGAGGACATGATAGGTCGAAAGGTCGAGGTTGTCATTTACATGGTCGATCATCGTGTTTTAACAAACCTTCAATGTCGGATGGATGCTGTTGCTGGTTTTGAGTATGTGGTTGATGCGTTGCTCAAAAAGAGATACCCCTCAACATTTTCACGGAGAATGAAGCGTAAAGCAAAGAAGTATGAGCCAAAACTGTTCTGTTTTCTGATCAACAAGATGGACCTTTGGTATGACCAAAACGCCAAAGTCCTATGGGACATGAATCTGAAGCGTGAGCATCCTATCGTTTATCCATTTAGAGATGGACTCAAAAGGCTAAGAAAGGCGGGTATAAGGGCCGAGGTTGAAGCAATATCCGCTCAACACGGCCTAAATGTCGAAAGCGTTCTTATCAAATTGATAGAAGGAATGTAAATAACCGCCACCCTTATCAGCCTGTCAGGACTGGCAGGTATATGTCGTGGGTCCCATTTATGGGGGGAGGAACCCCCTCGCTTACTGCATTGAACGACGAGCAGTTGCGTGTTTTATCGTCTCAAAGCGGTATCAGTTTTGATTTGATAAAAGCACAACAAAGGGCTGAAATGGCTTCTTCGGGTTCTTCGGGGGGAGTTGATGAACAAACTGACATGCTCATTCCTACTGTGGAGATACAACTCAAACAGAATGCAAAAAACCCCAAAAAGGCACGCAAGAAAAACATCAAAATGCTTCGTAAAGCATTGCGGCCCCCTAATTACAACCTTGGTCTATTCAAAATATACCGATACAATGCCGCATACGAGTGTGCTTGCTGTGGCGTGGATGTGAGAAGGTTCCTAGAAGGAGACAATGCTTATGCTCATATTGTCGATGAACGCACGGGATTATCATTAGCCGACATGTATTGGTTCGATGAGGATACTGGTCAAGCAAAGAAACCTCACGCTAGAACCCACGGCGATCATGGCGACGAAATGAACAGCACACTTTGTCCCGCACACCTTCACATTAAACACACCCTGACCTCGCTCCAAGAGGAACAGGACTTAGAAAGTGAAGGCTTTAGTAAAAAGGTCAGTAAAGGGACTAGATTTCAGAAAATACCCGGAGTTGGCGCAATGATGAAGGGGATGCAAGGTAAAAAGCAAAATCGCTCCACATTGAAGTCTCTTCAGAAGTATGAGCCGTTTTTTGAAATGATTCACAGGGATGCCGCACACAGTAAAGGCATAACAATGATACAACACCCAAATCCAATAAGTGGCGTGGCGGATATAGTCATGGTCACATTCGACCTTCGTGCTTTACAGTTAGAAAGTCAACAGATGCAAAATCAATATCTCGGAGTAGCAGGAAGCGCAAGTATGATGAATCAGGTTGCTGTGCCATCACCACAGGCGGCAACGCTACAACCGATACAAGGAGAATGAAACAATGGGCTGGTTTTCAAAGGATAATGCGACACCCACCTCTCAATTTGGGACCCCCTCTTATGGGCAACAGAACAATATGATGGGTGGACAAATGAATGGAATGAACCAAGGTGGCATGGGTGCTATGATGATGAGTCAACAAGCCCAAAACCCGATGATGCAACAAATGGCTAACGACCCAATCACCGCAACAGCAAGACTACTTGATTTCAATGACCCTGTATCCGATTTTATTGTTTCTCAAAACTTCGCAATGCTGATCGAGTTGATGGGCGGAGTTGTCACATTAGCCGTCAAAGAGTTTTTCACTTCGGTGAAGTTTAAGCAAGATGCTGATGAAAACTTTGTGATCGACACTTCTTCAATGCCATCGACCTTGGCAACAATGTCTCCTGAAAACTTACAACTCACACTACAACAAGTCCAAAACAACATCAACATGGGCATTCAACAAAGAATGCAACAACAACAGATGTTCCTTATGGCGCATAACCCAATGGCTATGAACCAACAACAACCCGGATTCTTTGGTAGTTTGTTAGGCGGAATGCTTGGCAATCAAATGCAACAGCAAGGCGGAATGGGCAATGCTATGGGTAATGTAGCAAAGGCAGGAGTCGCAATGTCTCCAATGGGACTTTGAGGTGAATCAGATGAATGAAGGAAAAAAGTCGGAAGAACAATTACAAGACGAACACATGAACACGGTCAGTTGGGCAAACACGCTTGACGCATTCGTGTCTCCAAATAAAATGCTAGTCGAAAGTGCGACGATGATATTCATAATCTCATTCCTGTTATTCTCACTTGTCACATTGATTTGGCGTGGTCAGGACCTGACCGCTACACAGATGATGCTTGGATTCTTCGGTCTCATATTCACTATGTCCGTGGCGATCAAACAATTTGCTTCCTTTCGCTATTGACGGGTATCGCCCGTCGCCAGTGAAGGTGTATCGAGAAGCAATAATCGAAACTCCGCTTGTTCAAAAGAAGCCGGAGGAAAAGCCTCAAACTAAGTGCAAAGCAATGACAAAAGCGGGAAACCCGTGTAAGCGTTTAGCCTCTCCTAAATATGGCGGCTATTGCACAATTCACGGCAAGTTGAATGAAAAGGCTAATTGAGGCACTTGACATGGGCCATACATGGCGGGGCGTAAGACAAGGGCAAATTGCCACTTTTGTCAGCACCCTGACCGTGATGATTTTGAACATCAGGTTAGAGTCGGAATCCTTGATGTAAAGTTAATTGATAAGGACCAAGGATGGGCGGAGGGAACCGCTCATCGTCACATGCGAAGGCATACTGGTGAATATCATAACAATAGCAATTCCGACTGTCCGGTATGCACTGACAGTGATAGGGCAGTAATCGAAGAAGCAATACTTGAAGGCCGTGCGACTGTGGAAGACTTTGCTGTCGAGTTAGGCATTGAAGAAGGGACTCTTTTTGACCACATGGAAAAACACATCAAACCTCTCATTCAGCAACAAGTTGAAATCGAGGTGTTGCCATCGGCAATGTCCACAGTCACAGAATCCTTGAAGCGTATTGAGAGGAACATGAATCGAATGGACCGACTTCTTTCATTGCATCTCGATCATGTGGAAAACGCAATGATGGATGAAGAGGAACAGGCGACAGCGGCTGATTTACAAATAGCAATCAAAATGCATAAAGAAGTCAGGGAGACCTTGACTGATTTGGCTAAGTGGATGGACAAGGCTGAAACCATTGAACAGGGGCATTCGATGTCCGTCCTCACGGTAATACAGGCTCACTTTGCCGAGAAGTCTCCCGCCGAATGGCGTGAGTTGAGACAATCATTGGCTGAAGCGGGGGTGCTTGAAGATGGCTGATGCAAACAGTTGTTGCTGTGGTGCAAAAAAGAGCAATCCATGTGCCTGCATGAAAAAGTTGGCTAAGACTGGTGGCAAAATGCAGTGTTCATCTAAAGAACCAATGTGTGCTTGCTACAAAGAAAAGGCTGAAATAAAGAAGGCATTTGACACAGGCTGGTCCCTGACCAAAGAATCGAGGTGAAAATAAAATGAGTAAAAATGAATGTGCAACAAAAAACTGTGAAGACAATTCCGGCGAAGACGATTGGTCCTACTGTGGACAAAGCAATTGTTCTTCATGCGGCGGTGGGTGTGGGAGTGATACTTGTAAGAAGTGCAACAATTACCTCAAATCTAATAACCGAGCATTTCTCACTGGTTGGTCTATTGTAAAGGCAGGCGATTTTAATCCTGACGACGATACATGTGAAGCCTGCGGTGGACAGAAAACACCGGGACATCCATATTACGGGCCTGATGGTCCTGAAAATGGAAACTGTGCTAAGGAATTACCGGATTGCCGCTGATCAACGGAGTGAATTAACATGAAGACAATACATGAATTGATGCTCAAGGACACTGACCTTGAGGATATTCTTCACGAGGGTATTGTTGATAATCCAACTGATGCAGTTTGTTTTCTAAATGCATTGGACTTCGTGGTTAAAGAATGGAATGAAGCAATGGACTCTTTTGACATTGATGGACAGGAGGATGTAGCAATGACCATTTACGGTGACTTGCTAAAAGTCCGTATGCTCTTTGTCGATTTAATGGAAACTAGCGGTCCTAAAATTGCTTTTACAGAAGCCGTTAAAGTCTTGAACGGTTTGAAACAATCAATGATGACGATGGCCAAGTCCTATGCGAGAACACCCTCGCTTGCACATTGGTATTTGTCACTGCCAGTAAAGGTTCAAAATTATTACAACACAATGAGGAGGGAAGCCCGTGGTAATGTCTAATCCTCGTGACCCCGCTCTTTGGACTCCTAGGACTCAAGAGTTTACCGGAGGGCATAACCCACGGGAAATGTTGGGTGACTACGATGTTAATCCTAATGAGGATTCCGATGGTTTATCGCACCATAGCCGCCAAAGTCCCGAAGACTATGAAAGCACAGACCAAGCCGATGACAAAAAAAGACGAAAGCGTGCATTGGCAGAATTAGAGCCAGCATTGCCACATATCTCAATGAAGCCCGCTAAAATCGATGAAGAGATTTCAAGAAGTCCTCAAGGCGAAGGTTCAAACGAATTACTAGAAAGTGCTTTGGGAGTTGACATGGGTCTCGCAGGTCGAGGTATATCTCAAGCAGTTGGTGCGAATGTCGGACCGATCAGAAGCCCAACAGGACAAATCTCATATCAATCCGACATAGGCAAATCAATAGCACTTCACATTGGGTATGTCCCATTCTCGATGACCGATGTCCTCCAAAAAGCAAAGCGGAGATACAAAGGTCGCAAATACGAAGAGGACGAGGAATCTAGTGAAGACGAGCGTAAAGGTAAACTAAAACGCAAGCGTGAGAAGAAACGAAAAGGCAAGGGCAAGAAAACAGCCCGTGGTGGTCGTGAGCCTAAATCACAGACCAAAAGGCGTGCCGCTTCAGCAGAACGCAATCTAAATCGACATTCAAAGCGTCAAGCATTCAATCCAAACCAAAAGAGTTTGCCGTTGAGAATGCTCGGTGCTACTAGGGCGGAGGGTATTCCTCTCCGACTCCGAGACCCTGTTGCATGGGAGAGAAAAAAAGCATATGAGCGTGAGCGAAGAAAGCAGGGCGCAATGCCTCGTGGGATGTCTCACCACTATGATACTTCAGCATCGGGTGGCCGAGGGGGAACAATCGGAGGAACCAAAGGGACCTCAACAAAAATGCCTTCTAGCCCCAAAATGGGGACGAACCCTACATCAGCGTCAGCATCAAGAAAGGAGCGCATTAGCCCCGGAGGGGTTGGAGACCCATTAGGAACATCGGACGCATTGCCTTCTTTGTCAAAATCAGGCGGCGGTCTCGCATCATTGAACCGTGCCGAGGTCAAATCTCTCCTTCGTAAAATCGAACAGATGCTAAACAAACTCAATAGAATGAAAAAGTCAACACCTGAACACGGCCAAGAAGCCAAAATTGGAAACCAAGCGGGCAAGGACAAAGCCTCCGCCCCGCAGGGAGCGACTACATTGGATGAGGATAAAGAGGCTTACAGAATGTTTGATGATACCTCACTGGTTGAACACATTGTTAGTAAGCGGTGATTATCAATGTTGCATCTCGATAGATTCTTGATCATCAAGGGCGAAGGAGTCCACGACCTTTGGGATTTTATCAATGCGGCATTACAAACAGATAACCCTCAACTGACAACGGCGGCTTTAGCCGATTCGCATCACGACATCCAGCATTCAGAAATCACTGGTGTTGAAGGAGATGCCGCACACGAGGCATATCGCAAAGGGTTGATCGATGAAGAAACCGCACGCATATATCACGAGGGTCCGAGCAACCCCCGATACATGGAGGCCTTTAGAAGGGCGGCTTTAGCGGGCGCACCTTTGATTAACAGTCTAGTCGAGAGACAGAATGTAATCAATGCGTCAAGAGGCATACACGCAATGAATAAACCATTTTCAAATGTGATGGGCAAGGACTACCAAGTCGATGGGCAATGGGGACATAAGCCTCATGCATTGTCAATGAAGGATGTAAAGAGAAACAGCAATGGTCGATTTGTTGACCCTTGGGACCCCCAAACAAGAAAGTTGGTCACTAATATCAAAAGCGAAATCAATTTACAAGGAGAGGGGTGGCTTAGACCTTATGCAGAAGCATTGGAGGAGAGGAGAGGTCAAGGAGGTCCACAGCATAGAAAAAGAACCAATGACACAATTCACCCCGGTTTGGTTCATCGAAACACGATCAGAATACCGGACAGGCGGGCATTGGTTGAATTATGGAACACTGTCAAAGAGGCACAGGCGACGGCTCAACAAACTGGGGCCGACCCCGCTCAAGCCGCACATCAGGCATTGATGCAAAATAAAACATTCAAGAAAGTGACCGGCGGTATTCATCATCGTTCCTTTGAAGAGTCATATGGTCAATACGCCGATAACGCCGCAATGTTTACTCCTGAAAATCAAAACATTCCTAATGAAATGCAAACTGATTCGATGGGCGACCCAACAGTCAGTAGCGAATTAGCCCAAATGCCATTAGGCACTGATTTGTCAGGCTGGGCGCATCCTGAATTACAGGATAAGGGGTGGCTTAGAAACCTCCACATTGGCGGTAAGAACGGTCATTCGCAAGCGGGTGGAGGTATGGAAGCGGGCGTAAAGGATTTAATGGCCCTTCAGGGATTGACCGAGGAACAGGCTAGAGGTGTTTACGAGACCGCTCACGCAGGAACCCGCAAAGAAGGCAACTTTAGACAGCGTTGGAATACTGCATTGGCTCATGCGACATTGGCCAATAGTGGGGGTAGCACCAAATTGGGTTCCTCAAGGAACACACATGCCAATGCCTCAACAACCTTTGACAGCATCACCCCCCCCTCCTGCCCCTGAACCCGATGCTAGTAAAGTGACAGCCCCCGGCATGAATGCTCAACACGGTGGAATGACAATGCATTCAGGACCTCCAACTGTGCCACCTCCTAAAGCAGATGTAGTTTCAGCACCACCCGCTTTAGGTGCTGGTGCGACGGCTCCTCCCCCCCCAAAAGTTGATACTCAAATCGCACCCCCTCCTCTCGTCGGCATGAACAATGCTTTAGGGGCGGCATCTCCTCCCTCGACACGGCGAGGCGTTATGGATTCACTTGGAGGCGCATTAGGACGCTTATACGGGAATAGATTTCCCGGTGGCATCTTTGGCAAATCCGATGGCGAAAAACAGCACATCGAACAATACCTAGAACAGGTTCAAATAGATATAGCAAAGTCTGAATTGACCATAAGTGCGAGTCCAATGAACCCGGAGTCTCCCGTCGATATTTCAATTGTAGCAGGCCGCTTGAAAAAGACATCAAGCGACATCACTGCAATAATTCACAGTCGTGGCGATTGGCGTGATATTGCCAAATCGTTTAATGTATCACATGAAGCGGTCCAAGAAGTAAAGGTGATTTTCAATGAATGACTTAATCCTAAAAGCAAGAGAAGAACAGATGATCGAAGACAAGACCAGTTTGGTTAAATCATATTTAATTTCAGACCATGGGGTCTCCGCTCAATGGTGTTCAGATAACCATTTGCTGATTAAGAATTATGTCGCAACTACGGCGGGTCAAAAGGCTAAAGACATCGGGTCAGGCCTGATGGCAGGAGCGGCAAATTGGGCTAACAAACCAACGCTTGGAGCCAAGGTGGACCCAACCAGTAAGAATCCATTCGCCGCCCGTCAAGGCGGTATCATAGATAGCGCAAAGCAGGGCAAACAGCAAGGTGGCATCGCAGGTGGCATCGCAGGTGGACTCAAGGGCGTTGCTAGGGGTATAGGCCGTGTAGCAACAGCACCAATTAGAGCCGCTGGTAAACTTGGAAATCAAATTGGCACTGGACTTGAAACGGCGGCTATTGCCGGTCAACAGGCGAACACAGGAATTAGACCAAATGAACAAACAGACCTTTCGACGGGCCAAGGACAAGCAAGAAAGAACAATGCAAAATCCCAATTACAAACCGATTCAGTTATGGCAGGAAAACCCGCACCTGATGCTTCAAAAGGACAAACCGTCACTCAATTAGAAAATAGCGTCAATCAAACAAACAACGAGATAAATAATGTCCCCGGCGCACCTGACTTAGATGCATTGGCCGCACAACAAAACCCGACAATGGACCAGCAAGTGCAAAATGTGAACCAGCAACAACAACAAGGTGATCAGCAACAACAGGGGGGTCAACCACAACAAGCACCCAAAGGTAGCCCACAGGCAATGGCTCAAGCGGTTCAAATCCAACAGGCTCAAAAACAAGCGAACACAAAGGGTGGTTTTGGAACCGGGTTTATGTCCAACCTCCTCACATTAGGAGGGGCAGGTATGGCTCGTGGTGCATTCAATGCATACCAACGGAATCAAGGCCAACAAAAGTTAAACCGATATGGACAGGGCGACTTTAGTAAATCCATTCATTTTCAAAATCAAATCAACAATGCGTATCAAACCATTGAATTGAGAAAAGGCCATCAGGCGAGGAATACTACGGAGATGCTACGCAATGGCAGGCGAAGACAAGTATGATGCCTTGCTACTGAAGGCCGAGGGTAAGCAATCCGACAGGCACGAAGAAGCGTTTGATTTAGTTTGGAATGATTTAGAGAAAGGATTCTTTGAGTCCTTTGGTCGTGCAAAACGACAAGCCCAAGAAAGAGCAAGACGAATACCGGGTGCAATGGAGAGAATGACGGCGAGGCGTGAAGCCGCCGCCGCACCAGCGGTTCGCACGATCAGTGAGGACACAGAAGCACCTGCCGACCCCGGTGTAGTGCAAAATACAACAACTGAATATGTCCCTGCTGACACCGTTAATGATAATACTTCACCAGCAACCCCCGTTGAAGAAGTAGTAAGCGCACCCCCCGGCTCAAAGTTGGGAAGGCCTGATGACATCAACAACAAAGTCAATCAAACCAAAGCCCAATCAGCGGCGAAAACAAAGGAAATATCCGCCTCAAAAAAACGAGCCGCCAAGGTCAAAGAACGGGAAGCCGAAATAGCGGAGTTGAAAGAACAACTGGCGGCGGTGCAGGCATCGAATGAAAGACGAAAACAGTCAATCGAGGCTGATGCGAAAGAGGACTTAGTGTCCGAAGTCCCTAGTGCAACAAATACAGAAGTTGCTGATGTGGTCCCTGAACCTGAACCCGAACCTGAACCTGAACCTGAAAAGGAGGAGGATGACGCATGGCAGGCTATGGACCCCGGAACGGACACGCCTCCTCAAGAACAGGAGGAGGAGCCTGAAGAGACCGTTGAGGAAAAAGCGGCTAAAGCAGGCTGGGACGAAATAATGTCAAATAACGATTTGGATTTTGCTGAAAGTGAGACGAATCCTGATATTGGAGAGGTAAACCGGAAGATTCAAGAAGAGATTATTGAAGAAACTAAAGACTCTCCAAACTCCGACAATTTACTCGATGTAATTCCTTTATCTGATAAAGTTGACAATGATAAGTTGCTAGACTTGTTGAACCTTGTCCCAATTGGTGGCAAAGAGGAATCAACTGAAGACATTGCCGAGGAGACAATGCAGGTTGAAATGCCTAACCGTATGTATCAAGTGGCGGATGATGGCACTATCATCGGCAGTAAAATTACCAAAAAGAAGGCCGAGAAGTTGATCGGAGGCGAAGCCACATTCGACGGTAAAGTGTTGCAGTTGAATAGACCGCCCACTGACAAAGAAAAGCAAATGGCATCATCAAGGTGGGATAGTGAAAAAGGCCAATCTGTTCCTATTGAAGTAGTCGATGATTTAATCGAAGACGAAAAGGTTGAGCCTCCTAAAGAGGAGCCAACACCCGGCGACCTCGATAACCCTGACCTCGGACCGGAGGACGGCGAGACTATGGGCGATATGATGGAGATACCTAACATCCTAGATAAGCCAAAGGATGAGCCGGATAAGCCGGAGGATTTTCCTATGATATACGCTTCAAATGCCGACAAGTATTGGCCGATGTATATGGAGGAGGCCGAGGGGGAATCTCGCCGCCGCTATACATCTGAAGAATATGCTTGACGAGGACTTGGCTGATGCTCTTGGAGAGAATTATGACGACTTGTTGGACGACTTAAACGACCTCATTGCTTCTAATGAGGACTATGAACAGGGGGACCCCGTTCTTGGTGAAAAAGAGGCCCTAGGCGAAGAAGGTTATGCAAAGAAATACACTTATGGTAATGACCGAGACTCTAATATGAGGCGATATATTAAACCGGATGAGTTTGGGACTCATTACGACTTTGACGATTTAGAGTCCGAACCGCCAACTCTAACTCCTGAAGAGTTGATCAGCGCAATCTCATATGCAAGAAAACTTACAATGGGGTCAGGTAAACAAAGAGAGGCCCCAAATACCTATGTGTATTGGAATGACGCAGGGGAGCCGGTTGGAATGAGAGCGGTTGACAGATACAGTGGCCGAATGTTAAATGTGGGAGCGACTCAACTCCCCGGTATGAGCAAGCCAATGTATCCTTATGACAACATGTTTTCTGAAAGCGAAACAGACAAGGACGACCCTAATTTTGTTTCACTTGAAGACCGACAGCAATTCAAGGATGAATCAAGAGATGTCTATGCTAACCAAAAATACAGGGTGACTCAAGTTGACCCTGATAAAATAGCGGAGGCTGTGAAGGCCATTGGACCAATTAAGGGGTCGAAAGGAATGAGCAAGTTTCGCACTTTTGAAGGCCCCAGTTTTTCACATATTGATGATGTCCCCGGATTGGACGAAACAGACAAGCACGGTAATCAGTTGAAAAGAGGAATATACGAGGCATCATTAGCAAGGGCTTTAGACCGTAAATACTCCGGCAAACCACAGAAAATTACAACTCCATCAATGTTCCCTGACCCAACGGCAACAAATGAAGCCGGTGAGTTGCTTCATCCATTTAACCCCGAAGGGCATACGGGTGTCGATGGGATGAAACTGCCGCAGTATGACTTCAGCACTAGGACGGGAGATGGGATGAGCGGCCTGCCAAGGGAAAAACAGCCCGGATTGCCATACTCGATCATCAACGCAATGAAGGAAAAAGGGTTTAGACCGACAGGTCGCTCCGCTCGCCCTGATGACTCGGAGACTAGAATCATGTTTGGCCAAGGCCAAGGCACACCAAAATCCGGTAAACTGGTCCCCGGCATGAAAGGACAATTTGGATTTAGTGACCTCGACCCGACGAGGCACGCCCTGCCTTCAAGACAAATGCGTAGTCAAGTTGGCCGTCGAATGCCTATTGATGATGTCAATGCCACCTTACATGAAACCAACCCGAAGGATTTCAAAGGCTTGTTAGGAGGAAACACGGGGGAGAGAATGGTCGGCAACCAAGCGTTTGGTGCTGATTTATTAGCGGCTTTGGGTCATTGGCCAACCAAGGATATGGCGGTCCGTTATCCGGGCGAAGGTATGCCTGAAGGCGTGGGACCACTGTCGGTCTCAAGTCAACTGCGTGAAGGAATCCCAATGAGAATGGATATTGCGCCAAGGGCATTGGCCGAGGGTGGCGAGATGCCACCACGAATGCTAAAATCAGAAAACCCTAATGACAATTATTCCCTATTACCTTCATCATTCTTTGATCAGGGGCCACAGGAACAAATGGCGGTTCAGGATAATATGAGCCTCTTGCCTGCGGGCTGGGGTGATGACCAATGAATAACCCCCTCCTTGACTTAACTGGAAAAGTCGATTATGAAATGGGTCGCCGTGATTTCAAATACTTCTTTGAAGACATATGCGGCTTCCAATTAGCACACTTTCACAAAGAATGGTATGAGATGTCGGAGGGGCATAACAAGACTTGCGTTATTGCATCACGAGACCACGGCAAGTCCGTGTTCTATCGTGTTTACCTTCTTTGGAAAATGGCATACAACCCCGGAACCGAGGTCTTATTCTTCTCACACAGTCAACATCAATCCATTGACCACATGGCGAAAATGGATGAATTGATTATGATGACCCCTGCTTTACAGCACCTAAAACCAAAGCGTGGATGGGCGAAGCAACTATTCAAGTTTACAAACAAATCCTCTATCCGTGCTATGTCTGTCGGCAAAGCGGTTCGTGGAGCGCACCCTGACATTGTAGTGCTTGACGATATTTTATCCAGTGAAGCGGCGACTCAACTGAAGTCGGTTGCTCAATGGTTTTACACCGCACTATTGCCTGTCCTCCACCACACCGCACAGTTATGCATAGTCGGAACCCCGTTCTCATTCACAGACCTTTACGCCGAATTGAAAGGTCTCAAAGGGTATGAAGTCAGGGAATATCCCGCAATTGATGAAAAGACGGGGGACCCTCTATGGCCTGAACGGTGGAACCTAGACGCATTAAACTCAAGACGCAATGAGATGACCTCTATTGCATTTACTCGTGAATATCTATGTCAACCACTATCCAGTGAAGAGAGCCTATTCCCCGAAGAGATGATCGCCAACGCAAAGGACGATTCATTATCCCTCTCATATTACCCTGACCCTGATGAGCATTTCAATTACTACATCGGCTGGGACCCTGCTATCAGTGCAAACAGAAAAGCGGATTACACCTGCATGATGGTTATAGCCATGGATGAGAACAGGCACAAGAGAGTCATTCACACCCATCATGAAAAAGGGATGGACTTCAGTAGTCAGATTGACAAAATCATTGAATTAAATGCACGATTCAACCCTGTTATTATTGAATTAGAGACGAACAACTTTGCAGTAGCATTCAATCAAGTATTGAAAGAGATTAGCGACTTGCCAATCAAACCGTTCAATATGAGCCGAATGAAGAAAGAAGCGTTAATTCACACATTGCAGTTACACTTTGAACAGGGGCATCTAGCGATTCCTTACAAAGACGAAGGCTCGACATTGAGGCATATGAACAGCCTCATCACCGAGTTGTCAACATTCACCATGCTTGAGAACGGCAGGATGGAGAGTTTGGGCGCACATGACGATATGGTCATTGCGCTCGCTTTGTCTGTTCAAGCAACAAAAGAGTATAGGGATAACATTGTAATCCTCGATGCCGACACATGGAGCAAGAGATTGGGGTGGCAAAGTGCGTGATCGAATAGAAGCAGTGATTGGGGTCGAATGCATTGTTGATGCTATTTTGAAGTTTGACCCAAATCAAAGGCAGGATAACGCCTATGGCCGTGGTCAACGGGTTGTGTCAATGGGCAGTGCGTTGCTTAATGAAGCAAGGAAGAAGGTCAAAGAAACTTCATCCGAACAGCGACAAGCCGAGGAGGAATTAGCAACCGCCGAGGAACAGGAGACCACAGTTGAACAACCTCCTATTGATGGAACGCCAATGCCCGAACCTGATATGCCAGCCGAGCCGGTTGATGATGGACAAGCATTATTGGATTCAATAGACCCGAATGATTTAGGCGGTCCTAGGGCCGATGTCGGAGTGAGAGGGATGAAAAACGATTTGAGTGGTTCAGCACCCGGAGAGGCGGATGGAGCCGAAGCACCACCCCCTATTGAAGCCCAAGTGCCGATAACCCGTTCTTACTTTTTAGACAACTTTGGAATGAGTAGTGCGAAAGTGACAGATATTCTGATCAAGGCCGAAAGGTTTGATGCATTGGAAATAATGCAACCGCTGATTATTGCGGAACGAAAAGCCATCGTCAAGCAGTTTGAAGGAGTGAACCCTGAAATTGTAAATGAATTGCCATTGAATGACAGGGACTACGAACAGTTAAACAAAAACACCGAGCGTCTAAAAATACCGTTTTTACAGTTGGTGAAGGCATGGACTTCATCCAGTGATGATGAGCAAAGACAAAAAGCACAGGGTATATGGCGAAACCGAATTGACAAGTCAGCAAGACTTTCATCTCGTGAGAATGCGGTCTTAGAACGATGTGCGGATGTCATGTATGAAAGAGGTCCAATGAATGCTCAAACTTTACAGTCATACGGCGTATCATCACCTTCTAAAGAAATTGCTAAACTCATTAAATCCCATGGCTTCTTATTCGACATAATCACAGCAGGTCAAGGTAAAAGAGCGGATGAAAGAAGTCTGTTTTATGACATAGACCGACCTGATATTCTAATTAAGAATGTTGGCAGGCTAGTCGGTTCACTGCTAGATACTAGCGGAGAGTTGGGAATTGGACCCCGTGGCGAGCCACGACTCACAATGCAATTCTCTAGTCTGAACGCACCTTCTTATGCCAACGCTGTTAAGAGTGAGATGGGTGTCAGGAATGTTAGGGCGGAGGGTTCATCTTTGATTATTGAAGGGGAGTTTGCTGTTCGTAAAGCCTTAGAATGGGCGATACCTTCAATGAATGAAAAGAAGCAGGATGCGATCATCATGAAGAAGTCTTTGGACGGCGATGAAAACGCAAAGAAGGTTTTAGCCTTCAATTACGCATTGCCTACAACTCAAATCGAAATGATGAAGTCGTGGAATTGGTCCATTGACACTTTTGATGAGATTCTAAAGGAGGTTGTTGCTGATGGCCAGTGAAAACTCAAAGCGTATGGAGAGGTTATTCTCGGCAATTGGCGTTGACATGGAACGCCATACCACGCCGGTCCCCGCCATGCCCTTGTTTACAAGTGGCGTTCAGGAACCACCTTTGCTTCAAGGTATTACCATCCCCGCTCTATATGCGGCGGCATATGAATGCGTAGTCCTTCGCTCAATCCTCAACCATTTGAATGTTGAAACCTTCAGAAAGGGATGGGCATGGAAACCTAAGTTTGTTGTTAAGTGCAGGGATTGCGATGAGGAATATCAGCAACAGGTTGAGTCCTGCGAGATGTGCGGCGGCGAAGTGAGACCACCTGACAAAGAGCAACTTGAATATGCTGACTTAATCCTTAACGAGAATAACCGAATGAAGCAATCATTTATCGAAGTCCTTCGTGAAATTGAAATGGACCTGAACATTGTCGATGACTCATACATTGTTTTGACAAAAGAATACTTCATCGACCCGGCAACAAAGAAACCTCAATTTTATCGAATCAAAGAGGTGACTCGTGCAGACCCTATTTTCATGCGTATTGTCGCCGATAAGCGTGGAGTCCGTGGTGGCCGTCAATACACCAGTCTTGTTGATCGGTCTTTTAGAACCACTGACAAGGATGCAAAGTGTCCTAAAACAGGCATGGCGGTTGTCCCTATTCATTACATGAACCTTGCAGGTGTTGGTTCGGGTCAGGTCTATACCGATGATGAAATCATCCATGTCAGTAAATGGTCTCCCTCCAAACTCTATGGCCGTAGCCCAATTGCTACAATGTGGAGGCAGGTAAACACCTTAATCGCAATGGACAACTATGTGTATTCAGCATATCAAAAGCGCAGGATGCCTCGTGGTGTAATGGTCATCAAATCATCCAACCTTGAAACTGTTGAGAGGACGGCACGCAATATCCAAGAGCATCTTGAGAGAGACCCAAATTACATTCCTACTGTTGGTGTGGAAACCGAATCGGGAAGAGGAGGTCTTGAGTATGTCCGTATGATGGACACTTTAGAAGAGTTGCAGTATATCCCAATCAAGGACGACATCCGCCAGCGGATAGCCGCATTCTTTGGAGTTTCAAATGTATTTATGAACGATGTTTCAGGTGGAGGCCTGAATAACGAGGGTATGCAAATTGTTGTCAGCAACAGGTCGGTTGCCTATTCTCAATCGATTTACAATACGGTTCTATTCCCCGCATTGATGCAAGCGTTCACGATCAGCGAGTGGACCTTGACTTTGAGTCCACACGAAGAAGAAGACGAAATCATGATGCTACGCCGAGATGAAATGGCGATTAGAAACATGATGCAAATGAAGCAAGCAGGTTTCGATGCAAACCTACGGGACAGCAATGATAACCAAATGCTAGAGTTTGATTACAAGCAACCTGACCCTCAAGAAGTAGCGGCGGCTCAACAAGCGGCGGCGGCTGAACAGGGTGGTCAACAGGGCGGCGGTCAACAGGGCGGCGGTCCTGTTCAGACGAGCAGGGACCAAATCGAAATGACCCCTGAAATGTTATTCAAACGGACCGAGTTTACTCCGAATAGAGGGGGTTCAATGGTAATCCCCGAATCAGCGGCGGTAAATGCGGCGAATGACCTCCCTTCTTTGAGAACCATTGGCAACAGTCAAATGGGCAATAGGGCGGGCGGTGGTCAATCCCCTGACCATATCAAACGAGTTGATGGAGAGGCGGCTATGTCATCCACTAAAGGAGACAAAAGAGACATGAAATCAGCAGGCGAAAAAGCGGTTGACGATAGAATCAACCAAATTGAGCGGAGAGCCGGTTCAAAAGGGCAACGATAAAGAGTAACCTATGCATCGGATGGAGTGGTCGAGATGAGCGAAACGATTGGAGATTTTGGAATTATTACGAAGATGGACCCTATGGCCCGTCGAGCGCAAGCGCAACTAGAAGCAATGCAAACAGCAATACAGCATAACAATCGTGACGATATTGCCAAGCACCTAGAGGCGGCACAAAACGCTCTTTCGCAACTAAAATCCGACCTAGACCTGCATGACCGATTGGCTAAATCCTTTACCTCGGCGACAGATTCTAGCCAACTTCAAAAGTCGGCTGGCAACCTTTACCAATTCAAACCAACTGATTCAGATTACGATGGGACTCAAGACCAAGCCGTGACTGGTATTTCACGCAAAGGTCGTTCAACAACAGTAATGCGACCACACCGAGTATTTTGAGGTGTCAAGTATGTATTGGGATGAAGGCAACAGTAAAGCGGTATCTCCTAGATTCCGTCATGAAGGTGAAGCATACAACGGCTTGATCATCAAGCAGGCTATGATGCCTCCAATGCCTTCACCAGCCGGTCAAATGCCGGGAATGGAAGCGGGTATGCCTCAAATGGGTATGCCACCCGCACCACCTAAATCAGCAATAGGTGTCTCATTAGATTCAATGGATGCGGGCATTCAAGCCTTAGCAGATGAGTTTGCTAGTGTTGGACAATTACTTTCACAGGGTCGTGCAACAGGCATTGCCCCCGAAACCACTTTAGCGATGCAGGCTGATATTGAAAAAATGAGACAAAAGCAATTGAGCCTATTGCAGGATTTAGCCATGATAAAGGAGGTCCACGCATCACTAGGTCAACACGGACCACCTGTAAATGACCCAATGATGGCGGCATCAATGCAACAAGACCCAATGAATATGCCTCAACCAATGCCACCACAAGATGCGGCAACTATGGACCCTTCTCAAGCGATGTGATTTGAAATGAGCGACGAACAGGAGCAAGCCAAGATCGACCTGATGAAAGAGATGGTCACTGAAATCAAGGAATTGCGCCAGCGTGTAGTTTCACTAGAAACACAGAACACTATGCTAACCAAATCTCTCGATGACCCTGAAACCATGATGAAGAAAGCAGGGTGGTTGAAAGTAGTGACACCAATGGCTGATGAAGCCTATGACCCCCCTACAAAGGGATGTATCAGACAATTCTCAATCCTTTTCAGGACCATTCAATGGAACGGGGGATACTTTTCAAAAGCAATCGAGGCACGATGAATTAGAAGAGTGGAAACAAGCAGAACAGACGGTGATGCGACAATGATTGAATGGCACGACCCCTCCGAAACCCCTGAAGGCGAATTACTAAAAGACATCCTGACTATGGAGTTGGGGCTTTTGAAGTATCAACAGGACCCAACTGGCGACAATGCGGTTCCTACTTTCATGGACCACGCAGGTGGCGTTCCGGTTCAAGCGGCGGCGGGTTATACGACCAACCAAGTTTATCCACACTTTTCAGATACCGCACCAGCATCAAAACCAATTAGTGAAGTTTATTCAATGCCCGCATCATATCAAACCGGATATGACGCTAAAGGCTCATCATTGCATATGCACATGAATGATGGTGGGACCACCAAAGGAATGTATCGGGATTCTGTCGAGGACAAAATGTCTAAGTTGACAATGATCAAGAAAAACGCTGATGCCGAGGATGTTCAAGTCATCAATGAAATAGAGGCATTGCTCAAACAAATTGAGAACCGCCTGTGAAAGGGGGTTTTGAATGTCTAAAGAACAGGAAGAGTTGATTCTCAAAAAGAACCGATACGGTCCTGTCCATACTTTTGTTAAAGGATGTGGACATTCCTTCTTACACAGAAGCAATGCAGGACGGTATGCCTACGCCAAATGATGAGGCTTTGGCTTCGACATTAGCAGTTGCTGAAACAACACCCGCATATTCAATGCGTGATTTGAATAGTCCGGTATCCGCCTCTAGCATGGTTATCCCTGAAAATCTCAAGAATTACCTTTCAGGTCATGCAAAGGTGACAACCGATTATACTCAAGACTGGCCACAGGCAAAGGAGGACAACCCTTTTGGCGAACACCACCCCTTTGGTATGAAATCAAATAGCCACCCTCTATTGCACGGTGCGGCACATGGAGACCCTGAATATGTCCATCATATCATGCGCTCTATTGAACAACTGCCGGTTATGGCTGAACAGGAGAAAGCCAAGAGTAAGGTTCCCATCAGTGAAATGTCAGTTGTCAATTACCTTGGATTACCAATCGAGAGCCAACATGACCTTTACACCCGTGATCGTAATCGCAATTCGTTCCTTAGTGATGATGAATATCATGACAACAAGAGACAGGAGTTATCCACTTCTTTTGGCATGTTGCCAATGCTGTTTGGTTTAGAATGGAATACAGAAGGACAGCGTGGTAATTTCATGGACCTTCTTGGCCAAATGTCGAAAACAGAAGAGGGTTCACCTGATGCTAAAAGAATAGAAAATCAATTTCAAGAAAAGGCAGGACTCTCTTGGGGCCGTGCGCTAAGGAATTGGAGAGAGAGATTCAAGCCAATGGCCTCTTGGTGGCAACGGTCCCCCGATAGGCATGGGCCAACAGAACCCCATCCGGGCGGGGATTTACAACACTACATGTCTCCTTGGGTGTCAAGTGAGGCAGGTGTCGAGCCTTCAATGAATTACCATCATTGGGAGCCATACCAGTATTGGGGAGGAGTTGGGAGAAGCATAGGTTCATTGGATGGCATTCTAAGTCAGTCTTATCCTGATATATTCAACGGTGGTTGGATGAATAAAAACTTGATCAGCCACGATTTAGATGACATTGGTTCGTTTAATCAAGGCGGCTCTCATTTCCCTAGTGCTGTAAATCAGATGGAACCTGACCACCCCGGAAGGGCCGCATTAGGTTCAACCTTTGACCCCGATAATGATTATCAAAAGAGACTCGCCATGTATTCAGCGGCATCAAATAGGCTACACGAACACCCGTCAGAATTGAGCGGGGGTCGTATCGATGTGCCTGATGATGCTTTGATGATGTCTAGCCTAGGGCGTGCATTAGCCGCTCAAACCGACATGGGTGGTCCTAGAGTTGGCTATGGACGAGAGGAGCATCCGTTTTCAACTGATGATTATTGGAATCATCATAACGAACATTTTAGAGCCTCAAACAGTCATATCGCTCGTGTTATGCAACAGCACGCTCAAAAGGTAATGGCTCAATTTGGTCCTGAAGTTTTGAACCCAATGGGTTCTGATGATGAAATGATGCACACTATTTGCCGAGGCAACCTCCAACAAATAGCGGCGGCGGCAAACCATTCATTACTCCGTATGCAAATGGGAGAGTCCTACAAAACTCTAGCACCAAATGCGGAAATGTCTTCGACTATGGGTTCAGTGGGGCCAGTTTCACCTGACTCTCATGCTATCGTCCCCCCAACTTATGTGAGTGGCGATACTGATGCTTGGGGGCATGAGATGCCCACCACCTTAACATGGCGTTATGACCCGGACCAACAGGGATACGCATACAACATTGCTGATGCTCCTTTCAATATACTTCAAAGAACGGCTCATGCTGATTTAGTGAGAGCAATATCCCCCGCTCTCATGGGTCCAATGTCAAAGTTGTCACCTAAAACAAAAGACATCAATGCTATTTCATCACTTGATGCGAGCGGTTATGCCCCTCTTCAAACAGGTTCACTAAGAAAAGCGGATGATTATGAGCCAACTGGCGTGTTTGAAACGATGATCAAACCAGCACATACTGTTTACGATTTAGACGACTTATCCACGATCAAGGGGTTTAGTGGTGAATGGGTTGTCCAAAAAATGCCTGAAGGTAAAAGAATGCTAGTCAAGAAGGAGGGTAAGAGAGTTGACCCAATAGACCTGCCATCAAAGGTCAAGAAGGCATTGAAAGAGCGTGAAGGAGATTTCACGGTTGATGCATATGTCAAAGGCAACAAGTTGAATGTTGTTGATTTATTGGTTCACAAAGGCACTGACTTGCACATGGAGCCTTTAGAAGACAGGTTGAATGCTTTGAGGACACTATACCATTCTGATGAGAACATACATTTTCCAATGCCAAACTCATGCATTACAACTGATGAGCATGGTCTAGCGAAGGCAGTGGATGAGTTGGGCGGCACTGAATTATTGATTAGAGATGCCACTTCGACTTTTATCAAAGGCAAGGAGATGCATCCTAAATGGGTTCATTTTGCTGATGAAGAAATTGCCAAGAAAGTCCCATATGGACCCTTGCCTGAAGTAATGGTGAAAGGACAGGACATTATTTTGGAGTATCCGGGCTTATTGGAGCCAGTTATTGTCAAAGGTCAATTCAATGGAAGACACGCTATGGACATCGATGTGTATCGTGGAACCACCACGCTGGTAAAACATGCAAGGACGCAACTGAAACTTTGGGGTCCAGTTGCTATCGCTTTGTTGAAAGAAGGTGCGGCGGCTGGCGCAGGAGCCGGTTCGGGCATGGTCTCATCAACAACTGGTGGGACTCATTCAGCAATACATTCAGCACCCGCTAAGAAAAAGAGACCTCGTAAGCGTGTCAGCGAAGGAGACGACTTGATTCTCCGTGCGCCTGAATTACTTGATGACAGCGGTGATCGTGAGGAAAAGTCTCACATGATGGTTCACGCACGCAGGGCATTGGTTGATGCTGAAGAATCAATGACATCAGATGAGTTATGCACTGCTGTCAAAGGACTCACCCCTAAAATGATTGAAGTCTTTGGCCCTGAATATGGTGTTGAAAGAACCGAAGAAGGAGATAAGTGGACTGTCAATGAGGCAATTGATGACGACATCATTGAAAACTTCGTATATCCTCGCATGAACGGTGCTTCGCCTGATGGCGGTGCGTGGTCAGGGATGCAGGCGGATATTACCGCCCCAAGAGGTCCGACTGAATTGACGGACGATGATGCTACAACAATAGGGGCTTTGTCTAATTTGAATGATGAAGATGAGGAGGAGTCCGAAGAACAGCCATATCACCTGCAAATCAGCATGGACCCACAGAAGGATGGACCCGCTACTGTTGACATTGAAATGGGACGGGCTAAACTCTCTTATCCATTGAGAACCCCTCAAGCCCAAGCAACAGAAGAAGAAGTAAGAACCAAGGTTGAAGCAACTGACCAACTTGAAGAGGATGAATTACTCGCTTGAGTGTTTTCTAATTTCTAAACGGACATCGGGAGGGAGGTCTTCTATGAAATCCTCGATGATTTGGTCCTTGAACATCTCCATGATAGGGGATATGCACCACGGTCCTATTTTGATTAAAACCCCTCCAATGAAGGCCAATCGGCCATTTTCCTCGCTAAACTCCCCACCACATATACTGCATTCGTGTCCATCGTCTGACATATTTAGACCCATAGTCATTCAATATATTAGATCAACTGATAATCCAACCCCTTCATATAGAAAGACATGATTCTCGGATTTCATGGCGACCAGTATAATGGCTAATCCAACTGTCAGAACCGCAGGGTTCTCGGCTGTCGGTAGCGATTTTATTCTGAAAGCGTCAGAAGGTAGCGACCTATACATTGCAGGATATGCAAGCGTGGACATGGTTGACAAGCAGGGAGACAGAATCCCCGCATCAGCATTGACCAAGGCATTTGGCAAGTTTATGGGCAACAAAGCATTCAGAAATGTTCAACTAGCACACAGCGGCATTCAAGTCGGTGAAGTAGTTGACAATTATACAGATTCGGAAGGACGAGTTTGGAAGTCAGAAGTGGACGAGCATGGACTCTTTGTCGTATGCCGTGTCCGTGATGACATCCAAAAGGCTCGTGAAGTCCAAAAGCAGGTTCGCAGTGGCGACCTCAAAGCATTCTCTATCGGTGGTCAAGCGTTATTCCGTGTAACCAAAACCACCCCTGAACATGGGACACACAGGGAGATTACCGATTTAGAATTGCACGAGATTACCTTGTGCAAAAAGGGCATCAACCCGGAAGCCCGCTATACAATCCTTAAAATGGACAATACAGGAAGTGAACAAGAAATGAGTAATGAAGCATTGAGCGAAATACGAGACAGCCTAAGCCGTGTGTTAAAGCACATTGAAGATGAAGAACCAGCAAATGAACCAGTTGTTAAAACTGATCGAAGCGACAGTAGTGCAATCGCCTACATTGATACGCTTGAAAAGTTTGCACATGAGAGTGGAGTCAACCTTGATTCGCTCCGTGGACACTTCGGACTTGAAAAGGCCTATCTCCAAGAAGGCAGTGGCGGATACAGCCACCGTGGTCAAGGAGATGCTGAAGGAAGCGGTGAATCTGCTTCTGAACCTTCTTACCCAAGCCTCCCATCGGCAAGCGGCAATCAGAATGTGATCAAACAAACTGGTTCCATGAAGATGAACGCACCTTCAGGTAACAAGCAAGTTATCAAAGGCGGCGGCTTGAACCTTTCACCTGAATCCCTTGAACGAGCATACTCCGCATACGCATCCATTCGTGATGAAGAAGCGGTCAAGTCCCTTGTTGAAAAGGAATGGAAAGACCGTTACAATGCTGAAACAGAAAACGCATTGGCCATCCAAAAGCAAAATGACTTTGGTAGCCAAATCAACTCCCTGCGAAACGAAATCCTTTCGTTGAAGCAAGAGAACACAGACTTGCAGAAGTCCGTCGTTGCTGAACCTGCAACAACATCTGTTCGTGTGCCAACCCATGAAGAGTTTAACGCAATGGGCAATGGTGTCGATGGATGGCTTGCGGCTGAAGACTTGGCACGGAGGGCCTTGAGAGGAGAATAATCCTTTCAGAATACAACTTGAAAAAGGAGATGAAAAAAATATGAGCGGATCACGAGGATACCTACGAACAATTGAAGACATGGAGCGACTGTATTACGGTGCAGGAGCAGGAAACAACGCATGGGCATACAGCGGAACAGACCTATTGAAGGCTGACTCTCCATTGATGTCCACTACAAGCGGAACCTATCAGGCTATTTTTGGCCGAAAGGTTTGGTCACAGTTGAACCAAGAGTTTAACGCATTTTCAATCATGCCAAAGAAACCATGGGAAAAGAGTGGATGGAGAGTCGTCACTGGCAAGCCTGATGCTTCCAAGGGTGGCGGCGTTCCTGAAAACGCAACACTGCCTGAAACAAGCAAACCAACTTTCTTGCATGTCAATGACAAACCACGCACAGTGGCTCACACACATTTGACCTCACTGAAACCGCAATGTTCCTTGCTGACAAGGATGACGGTCTTGGTGATGCTCGTGCTGTCATGAAAATGGAAATGGCAAAGCACCATGCTGAAACCATCAACAAGATGCTTCTAAAGGATATTTCCTACCGTAGCACTTCATTGAATGACTTCGACTCAATTGACCGTATTACCTCATCTGCTAAGATCGAGAAGGCTTCAACCTTCCTTGATGTCACAGCAGGAGACCACAATCAATACAACATCAGCCGACCTGAAGGGACCACCCAGCAATGGTATGATTCCAATGTCGATGCTGGTGCGGCATCCGCTGAACGCCCACTTACACTGAACATCCTCGATGGAATGTTCCGTAACATTTGGGAACGAGGAGGTCAGCCAAAGGTCATCATGACTGGATACGATACTCTTGAGAAGATTCAACAGTTGCTACAACCTCAACAACGCTTCACTGAAATGAAGAAGGTTGTTCCGGGTGTCAACGGTGTGAAAGGTGTTCCGGGTATGGAAGCAGGATTTATCGTTGCTACATACAACGGTGTGCCTCTTATTCCTTCCAAGGATGTTCACAACGAAGGTGGAGCAGGAATCAGCCGTCTATATTACCTAGACACTGACTACACCTACTTCTGCACTGCAAAACCAACTCTCTATCACGAATCAGGTATTGAAACAGGAGACCCATTCGGTATCAACCGCCTAGGTCAAATGGGAATGTTCCACACAATGGGCAACCTATGGCAACTGTTCTATGGCGCACACGGCAAGGTGAGGGACCTAAGTGCTTGATCATAATGGAGTAATGAAAATTAAGGAGATGATTTAATGGCAGTAGTAACAAATATCGAAGAAACAACAGCAAGCGTAGTCCTAGACGAAGGTCTTTGGATGGGAACACGAAATGATTCAACAGCATGGTTGAGTGGAATTGCAGGCGTGGCGGCAGGACAAGCGGAAGGCGGAGTCAAGATGATGATTCTTGATGTAGTCTGCACAGCCGCAGGTGCAACCTCATTCGACCTGACCTCAACAGGAATTGTCGGAGTAAGTGGAACCCACGGACTAGCAATTCTTTCAGTCAACAACATGTCCGGTGGCTTTGAAGTCCCAACAGCAGTTTACCTATCAGGAACAAACAACGCTGTGATCAACTTCACCTCCGGCAGTGGAACCGCTGGCGATACTCACAGGGTTTGCTTCTTGTATGCTTGAGGTGAGTCTATATGACTCTAACCTTAACCTACACAGGTGCAAGGCCCTATGCTGAATTGACGCACTTCAAGTTGCATCCACATAAGTTTGGATTCGCTCGTGGCGAGTCAAGAACAGATGTCCCTCAAGCATTCATCAAAGAAGTCATCATGCCGATGATCGACAATGGTGCTTCAATGTGGGCAGTATCGGATTCAGAACCTGAAGACAAATCAAAAGCAATGCTTGACGCAGTTGAGGATAAAACCCCAGTTGTCGAAGAAGTAGTTGAAAAAGTGGTCGAAACACCACCCGCTACTGAACAGTCTCAAGCAATGATTGATGCAATCGATGAAGGACCTCAATTCAATGAATCAATGTCAAGAGCGCAAATGATGTCATGGTGCAGGAGCAAAGGCATTCCTACGATTACGAAGGATACCAAAGCAACCTTGACTGAAAAGGCCCTTGCATTCAATGCAGGGGTTGAAGCCTGATGGGTATTGTTGAACACACCATTGATGATGGTGATGGACGATACGCTTCTAGGACTCGTGTCAATCGTCTAGTCTATCAATTCGATGCGGCTGACTTAGCGTCAAATCCAATGGTTGAATCCGCAAAGATTCCGATCAACGGAGAAATCCATACGATTAAACTCGATGTGGGTGCATCAGTTGCTACTACACAGTCTGATGTTGAAACGACCAAAGGACAATTCCGCATGGTAAATGCTGATTTTCTTACGGGTTCAGGCGAACAGGAAGACTTCTTTACTCCAATCAAGGGCGTTGACTTTACAGGACAAAACCCTCAAACTTACTATCAATTTCAAACCAATGAAGGTGCGGCACAGAACGGGACTACAATGGATATTGCCTTGAGTGTCAGGACTGGGTTGTCAGGACATAGCACACCAGCGGCTCCAAATGTTGCTGATGCAACTGGAACCGCTAGAGTGATCAGCAGTGTTCAACCATGGACCGGGAGAGTATGTGGCAGTGTCAAGTTTGTCCTACAATTCCTAAGTGCTAACTCATTCCACGCCGACGCAACAGGGCCAATTCAAGTCATAGTTTACTATTCTTGATACCTAAGTCATTGTTATAAGGAAAGACATACTGAACGGATTGATAGCGATGACGGACCTCGTAGTAATTCAGAATGGCAGAACCAATGTATCGGGGAACAGATTGACTGTATCCCTTAGTGCATCAACAGCAGACACCACATGGGACGCAGGCGGCGCAGGTTTCGATGCGACATCCTATGTAGCGAACCCTGATATGGTTCACATTGAAAACTCCGGCGGTTATGTCTTTGAATATGACCGTGCCACCAAGAAAATCAAGGCTTATGTTCAAACCGACCCTGCTGACGGTGGCGGTGCAAATGTTGCACTTATTGAAGCAACAGGACTGGACCTAAGCGGCGATGTTACCGAAGGAACAGGCTTCATCATGAGAATTATGATTACCGGCGGGCGAGCCTGAAGGGGCTGGTCAGTTTGGCAAGACTTTCTGTTGATTCAGTCGATCTTGACGAAGCAGTTGAAATCGAGAAGAGGCGCAATAGCCGAATGCTAGAAGTAGCAAACTCTCATAACTCATCTGTTCACGAATCTATTGCCCCATTCAGCAAAGAATGGTTGGCACGCAATTCCACCGATATACGAATGGAGATTAAAGGCAATGAAAGGATGGACATCCAAAACATTGGTTCAGGCACTAGATGCTTGGACTGTGGGATGCTACACTTTTGCTGGACTCCCTCCTGTGCTGTATGTGGCGGTGCTATGGACTACAATCTAGGGAGCCATAGCAATACAAAAGTGAGGCAAGTAGCATGAACCAAAACGATTTAATTTTAAAGGCAAGAGCCGACATGAATGAAAAGAATGCATATTGTCAAAAAAACTTCAAATGCAGTTATTCCGAATGCACGCCTGCACAGAAGAAACAGTGCGACGAAAACTGTGGCGTTCCTAAGCAGGTCACAGACTCCTCCCCTGATGCCGTCAACATATTGGATATGGACGAGGATGGCAAAAAGAAGGACTTCGCTAAGAGTGATAACAAAGCATACAAGAATATGAATTGTATGAATTGCTCGGACGGAATGGACAGTGATGGTAATGCATGTGAAAACTGCTACGCCGGTTCAGCCTCAAAGAAGAAACTCGATAAAGCAGTGCAAGAGGCAAGTGAATGCGGTTGGTCTTTGATTAAAGCACAGCCATGTTCAGTAAGAGGATGCGGTGCTATGTCAACAGATTCTCCCGATCAGTGTATGGCCGGTGAGGTTCCTTCGACATGTTCACGCAGGCGGGCCGAATCAAGGCACGCAGGTAAACAACAGCGAAGACAAGGCGGAAAAGTCCGTCATCTTGAAATCGGAGACGATTATTGAGGAGGGGGGGTAATGTATGCCAAGAGTCTTTCATCCGGGTCATCGGCCTAGTCAGCCGTTATATCCTGACGACTTGGTTTACACCACTGTCCAAAAAGTAAGCGATTACCTACAATTGCCACTTCCTGAACCCGTGACTCTAGCGGGGGACACCACTGTTGATACTGGTGCGAACATTGACGCTTCATTAACCGCTTTAACAAATTACATTTTAATCCCCATTGGAGGAGCCGACTATCGACGCTGGGGTTTTTCAGCGGGCGACAGTATCACTGTTTATGACAATGTTGAATCAATGGGTTCAACTCTAAGCGTGTCCTTAGTCAAATCAGCAGGCACTGGGGGAAAAGTGAACCTCATTGCTGAAGACCCCGGAGTTGCATATACAACCGCTCAAACTGCTGTTGTCCAAGCCAACTCTTCAATAAGCAATAGCAAAGAAAGAGGTTTGAGCAAATCCCATGTTGAAGACCTGATCAAACAAAGACAGGATTACATTGACAGGACCACCCGTATGTCGTGGAGGCCAAGTCTTGTATCAGACGAGTATCAAAACTTTACCACTTTCAAACCATATCGAAGGAGATACTACACCGATTATGTGGGTGCGGTATATCTGAAGAATAGAGCCGTTCAACGCATTTTACGGCTTTCGGTGTGGCAGGGGGATTACTATCGAGAATTAGGTTCCTCTCGTATCAAATTGGCCGTGACAAACCCAACACAGATACAAGCATCAGACAAGTTTTTCCTATGTCCCGGTGGAGTAAATGCAACAGCAACCCTTGAACAGGGTTCAGGCAATACTCAATGGAGCAAAGACTTCGGCATAAAAACCATTGCTCAACAGATTTCAAACTTAGTCAATCAGGATGCCGCCGCTGAAAAGACCGCTATACAAATAGGCAATTTAACTGAAGGAACCGATTCAAATGGAATTGCTAAACCATTGAATGTCTGTCATGAGTTTTTGGCCACTGCCAACAGCGATGAAGGCGATGGTAAAATTATGATCAGCAGTATGCGTTCAACGGAGGAGGGGGAGGAAGCCACTATTGGCCTCACCAATAACAATTCATTCACATTCACTTTAGGGGCTACGGCCACAACCACGATTACATCCGTGACCGGGCCTCCTATCACCTCGTTTGTTGTTGACGATGCAGGAACCTTCGCACTAGGGTATGGCATTGTATGTTCGGGTAATCATGTAGCGTTATGCACCCGTGTGGGCAATACATTCACGATTGTCACCGATTTATCAGGGACTTTTGCTGATAATGTCTCGGCAACAGATACCCTGACTCAACACCGATTCAATAGCGATGCCACTTCTGAAGAACGCCAAACAGACTGGTGGTCAATGGAGGACAACGGGGCAATCATGTTTAACAATCAATACCCCTTCTTTGAGAACCATAGCCTAAAGATTTCATATGTGTTTGGCGAAAGGTATGTCGATAAGATGATCGAAGACGCTTGCACTAAACTGGTTGTTATTGACATATTGATGGCTGATGATTATTCGGTCATGTTTCCCGAAGGCTCTCAAGGAATAGACCTTAACGCTAAAGTGCAAAGGTTGGAAACTGAAGCAAAACAGTTGTTGGTCCCATTCCAAGAATCAATTATCGTAGCGGGTATGGGTGGCTGATATGGCTGAAAAAATGTTCCCGATTACCGAAGAATGGTTGGTGTCTTTGACAGACACATCTCAAAAGTTGGATGTGTGCGCTAAAGAGTTGCCAGCAAATGAAAATGATTGGCGAGAAGGTCAAATCATGCGTGAATCTCTTATGTCTGAATTGGATGGGCTAGACATGACCGAGGCGGAAATTGGGCATGTTGTCGAAATACAACTGCCAAATAACCCTCATCGGATGAAGTTTAACCACCTCAAAGATAAACTATACAGGGGGGATTGAGTAATGACTGATGCCATTATAGCGATTGTCAATTTGCTCAATTCTAATTGGAATGTGTCTCCTAAACCAAGCATTGAGGACATTGCCGTTCTTGATCGTGGCGAAGGTAAAAGAGTCCGTATGCAAGACAAGGATGTTGTGCGTGTTTTTGAAACGGCACACAACGAAGCACAGCCTGAATTGCTTTTCGATTTCATTAACGAGCATATCAATTTGACCATCGATGTGCGAACCGTAAAGAGCCGGGAGCGTTTAAGTGCAATTCGTGATGAAGTCCGGCGTATCCTCCACCTCCATCGAAAAGGGGATGGAACCAACTTTGACAGGGTTATATTCAAGACCCGAACCGACTTGTCTGACCGTAGCAAGAGAATGTTCCGCTACACTATGCAGGCCGAGGTCATTACATTTAGCAAGCCGTTAGTGGCAGTATGAGGTGAAAAAATATGGTAAACACAGTATTCAAGGGCGACTTAGCAGAAGTATCTTGGGGCAAAGAAACAGGATTGAGACTAGAAGGCGACAACAGTGCGGATGGTTGGGCGGTGGCGGCACACGCTACATTGCCAAATACCTCCGTGATTACATACGGTAGCAATGCGTGGTTCCATAATTCAGTCCCCTGATAATGTTCTCGTGGGATGTGTCCTTCGTGTAGCAGGTGGAGATGTATATGCGTCTGATGACTATTCAGCGACACGCCGCACCTATTACATCACTGCGAATGACTGTTCATCAAATACGATCAATGTCCAACCTGCAATGGCTACTACGGGCAATGCAAAGGCATCAGATATTTTTACTCTCGATAGCGTTGGCTGTCCAACCATTGATTCGGCAAGCATAGATGCATCGTCTCAAGTAAAAAGCGATGGATTCATTGGGTTGCTAAACACATTTGGATTGCCTGAACCTGAAATTGATGTCAGAAAGCAACATGTCATTGGCATGGGCCGAGATGTCAATGTATTGACCAGTGGTCGTGAAACACTAGGCGGTGGGAGCATGGAAACAAACGCACACACCTTGAAGTGGATGAAATATGCACTTGGCGGCTGTGTTTCAAAGAGCGATGGAGAATTGTCTAGCATTGACAGTTTTTCAGGTGCAACCATATTAACCGAGAATCCATTGAACCTCAAAGACAGTGCAACTGACATTTGGGCGGTTCAAGCATATGGGTCGGTCAATAAAGTGAATGTCACAGACCTAACGACACTAGGGGCGACTGGACTCGACAGCCTCACTGGTGGTGCTGATGGTCAGACTATCTTTTTGGGTGCTAGAACCAATGCAGGAACAGCGGGGCATGTCTTTGCTGAAGCCACCTTTGCCACTTCTCATGAAACAGTCCCAGCGGCTGGAATTATCAAAACTCTTGGCACTGACGGTAAAGTCTTGATCGGTTCATTCGCCGCCGCTACTTCAGCGGTTGGAGTGCCTGCTTTGGCTGATGTAAGTCAATCGGGAGTGATAAACACCGCTGATGTAGTCTTTAGTGCGCCTGACCTCATAGGAGGCGTTCAAGCCACTGGGACTGTCACTATCGTTGGAACCGCAATTGATTCATTCGTAATCACTGAAGCAGGCAGTGGATATACCTCCTATCCAACAGCAACAATCACTGTCACTAGCGGTGCTGGTTCCGCTACATTTACGGCATCCACTTCAGTCCTAGTTGATGCACCAGCGCACAAGACCGTTGCCGACATCGATGCAATTAAAGCGAGAGTTGCCACAGTCGATGTGCCTGTCCAACTTCTTGGTTCGCCAACTGCAAGCATTGCTTCAGGCGATGTGTTTGTCAAGGTTAATGCGACCCTAGGTGCGAAATACTCCGCTGGCGATTATATTCAGATTTACGACAAAGACACCCATTCTATTCCGGGTGCTGACGCTACATTGCCAACTGTGTTCAAGAATGAAATCCGCAGGATTATCGGCAAGAATGCAGGAAATACCGAGTTGTATATCGAAGAACCATGGCTACTTGACCACACTGCCGCATCATGTGGCATTGAAAGAATGGGCTATGTGTATGCAACGGCTGGTGCTTTGACTGTCAAGGATGGCCGAAGAGGAACCCCAATGATTGGCACTGGTGGTGCTTTGGCTCATGGTGTGTCTCACACGCTATTCGGACACACTAATGTCCCAACATTCATGATCGAGCAATCGTATAGACAAACAGACGCATCTCCGGGTCGTGAGCAAATGCTACGACTCTTCAATGGATGTAAAGTGCAATCCGCCAAACTAGCGGCTGATAGCGAAGGTGAATGCAAACTGACAATGGAGTATGAGGCTACACGGCATTATACTGATACTGTCAACAAGTTTGTCCCACACCGTATGTTTGAGAACACTGCGAATACCTTTGTTAATCGATTGGTTTCAGGTGTTGCAGTTGACGGTGAAAAGCCATATCTCTTCCAAGACTTGAGCGTTGAAGCATTCGGCGCACCTGTCCTCCGTGGAACACAGTTTGAGTTTAGCCTTGCCAACAACAACGCCGCTCGCTGGTATGTTCGTGGATTTGAAGGACAGACTCTTGACGGTGATCAGGTTCAACATGGTGGAACCCATCAGGCTCTTGACATTACAGAAGCAATGAGAGAATACAAGTTTAACTTCTCGGCTATTGTTGAGGATGACCGCTACTGGACTGAAATGAGGACTAGAAAGCATCACACTAATTCAAATGACATCGTGTTCAGAATGAACAAGACAGGTTCAGCGGCTACAAGACAAAACACAGTAATCACGCTTGAGGATTATACTATCGTTAAAGCGAACCACCCACTGCCTGATGACAAAGGACCAGTCTCCGTTGAAGTTGAATGCGTTGTCCGACACTTGAAGATTGAAGAAACAAATCCATATTACACCCTATGAAGTGATTAAAATGCCAAAAACAGAAGACATGATTCACAAGCAGGCCCTAGATTCAGCATGGAGTCTATTGAAGTTTTACGGCACATATGAACCGCATGGTCATAGAGCGCACGCTGATAAGAAGAGGGAGGAGTTGTCTCGCCTTCAAACGAGAATTGACGACTCAAGACCAACCTCCGATTGGGAGCGAGAAAAAGAGTCGCAGATGTATGCTGAAATGCGAGGGATGCTTGAAGAAAACCCCGACCTAAAGGAACGGCGTGCTAGAGTCCCCGGAGACAAAGAGGTGATGTGGCCCGACCCTGAACACTACGAAAGGGGTGCAAGGGACCCGTCCCACCCGGATTATGACAGAAAACACGGGTATGCTCTCCCTGATAAAAACAGTGAATCCCGTGTTTCAACTAGAGACACGGCAAAAAACCCTGAATACGCACCCGGAGAAAGCAGTATGAGAACCGAGGGGACAGGAGATTCGGTCATGGACCCGATTCCTGACTGGCTGGTAAACCCCGGACAGTCAGCGGATGAGATTCACCCTATGTATTATGACCGTTTTGAAAACCCACCACAGTTGGAAATGCCCCGAAATGAAGCACCAAAACAACTCACCATGGGCCGGTCCCGATCAAGGTATAATGGGACCTATTGAGGCTATTAAAATGCCAAAAACAGAAGACATGATTCACAAGCAGGCATTGGACTCCGCATGGAGTCAATTCTTGAAGGGAGATTATGAAGAGGACATGCAACAACTTCAGGCACTTGGAGGTCAAGAAACCGCACAGGCGGTCTCGCAAAGCCCTATACCGGCTCCTTACAAAGGAGACCCTGAAGGCTGGGCGGAGGATTACATGTCAAATGTGGCCAACATGCAGGGGACCGTAGCCGCTAATGTAGGCGACCCCGATTTTCCTTTACAATCACTGGGAAACATGCCTAAAACAGGAGCAACTGAAAGAATGGAGGGGAGATTTAAAAGTCATAAAGAAAGCCAGCAACGCCTAAAGGAATTACAAGCAATTGCTGATCAAGCGGCGTTTGAAGGCCACCCTAGATTCAAAGGAAATCCCGCTAGATTCCAGTATTAAGCGTAATGATTAAGCGTTATACCGTAGTGGGCTGTCTATGCGACTATCAGGATTCGTGACATTAAACGGGGTCAGAACGCCCCTTGACTGGACAATTACAGGCACATCAGTAAATGCAGGCCCCGGACTCGGTGCTGACGAAGTGAAGGTCCATGTGTCATTACCTGATTACTCCAACTCAACAGGCACTTCAATTATGGCTGAAGCGATTGTAGTCGAGAACCCAACAGGAGGACTATGGGATATGACTGTGACCGACCTTCGCCTTATGCTGAAGGAAAAAGGATTGCCGATTTATGGCAACAAAAAGGATTTGATTGAGCGTTATGAAAGTGCTGAAACAGAAGGAAACTCAACAGAAGCCCCGGCTGAAGAAACTGTTGAAGAGGTGGAAGACGATGCAACAGGATCAGAATAATCGCAAGTTTGTATTGAGCCGTAGTGCCAATCGCCATGAGGTCAACACGCCTGATGGAACGCTGATTATCTATGTAAAACCACTTTCATGGATTGAGCAACAAGAAGCAATGTCTCAATTCGTTGATTTCAAGGTTGTCGATGGCGAAGCATCTCCTTCTATTGACCTCGGTGGGTATTGGAGATATGTGCTGACACGGTGCATTGACAGAACAGAACCCGCATTGAGCAAAGAAGACCTATTGAATCTAAAACCCGAAGTCGGAGACGCTATCCAAGCGTTCCTCCCTTCATTGACGGACATTATGCAACAATTTGCATCCGGCGGTGAAGCAAACCCTTTGGTATAACCTTCTCCGATTTGACGGATTATATTGAGTCAGACGGAGAGAAGAACAACTTTACTCCCTCACAGCAAACGCTACTGGCTCACAAGACAGTGACCTTTGCTCTTGCATCATATTTCAAATGTCCACCGCACATGTGGGACGATCAATCACACGACAGCGTTATGCTCGATTTCATTTTCATGCGGGTCTCCCAAGAGGCAACAAAGGCCGAAATGGATAAAATGCGTAAAGACATGGGCCGTTCTAATGGCAAAGGGGCCAATCATAAAGGAGGGCGACCACTACGCACTACCAGCGACGAGGACTACTTTGACCGTGTTAATCAGCAAATGAGGGAATAGAATGGCAGAAGGTGCATCGGCGGCAACAAGTGAAATAGCGGCGGCAAGTATTGCCATCGGCGGTTTCACTAAAAATGTCCAATCAGCCGCTCTCTATACAAAAATGTATAACAAGGCATTTGGTCCATTCTATGACCTGTGGATTAAATCGAAACAGGTAATGCAGACCACCACTGAAGTCATGGCTGATGTGAGCGAGGCTTTTGAGACCATGGACGAAGCCGCCGCACCGATCACCAAAACAATTGGCATGTTGGGTTCGGGGATGACCAAAATTGTAATGACATTCACTATGGCCATAGGTATCGGCCTTGCTTTAATGATGGCGTTGAGTCTTTTAGGGGGTGGAATGGGCGGCTTTGGCGATATGCTCCCCACCATTCAAGACGCTTTAGGGGGGATAATTGATAATTTCATGAGCATAATAGGCTCGGTGGGGCAATTGATTGGGATAATCATGGGGCTAGACTTTATGCCCATAATCGAACCTTTGATGGCCGCAGGGATGGCTATATTTGCAGGCATTATCCAAGGATATACCATGTGGACCACCATAGTTGCCGTGGTAATAGAATCGATTGTAAAGATATTTCAACACCTTTCAGATACAGGCGCATTACAGGGGATGATTGATGCCGTTGGCGGTTTGATGGAGTCGGTCATGTGGGCTTTTGGGCTTGTTTTTGCGGCTTTGGAATCTTCGGGGGTCACTTTTGAAAGCGTCACTGCGTTCATTACAGGAGCCATAAGTGGCTTTGTTGACTTCCTCATTTCAAGCGGCATAATCGATTTCATAGTTGAGGTCGGCATAATGTTGTTTGAAGTCGCAGGTATTGTAATACGAATCGTCGCTGTCATCATAGCCATAGTGATAAAACTCGTGGATTGGATTCTTCCGTTCTTAATCCCATATTGGCTTGGTTTTAAGTTGGCATTCCAAGTTACAGTTGCCCTTTTCATGTTCGTAATGAGAGTCGCCGTCAACATTATCAGAATCATTGTAGCCGTTTTCACTGGCGATTGGGGCAAAGTATGGGACTTGATCGTGGGATTCGGAGATATTTTTATGGATACCTTTGATGCGCTTTGGGGATATGTCGAAGAATGGGTTGATGGAGTCCTAGACTTCTTATCACCTATCACTGATATTATTGACGGCATTGTTGACGGCATAAGTGGATTCGTCGGCGGTGTTGGAGACTTCCTCGGCTTTGCAGATGGCGGTATTGCCCGTGGACCTTCATCAGGATACCCGGTTACACTGCACGGGACAGAAGCGGTGGTCCCTCTTCCTGATGGCAGTAGCATACCAGTCACAGTCAAAGGCATGGGCGGCGGCGGCGGCGGCGATACAAACAACATCAATATCTCCGTTAGCGGGGGTGGCAATGCTCGTGAGATTGCCGATAAAGTCAGTCAAGAGGTTCAAAGAACATTTAGAACAAGGTCTCGTTCAGGTGGATATGGGAGAGGTGTAATGTAATGCCAAAGATTCAACTCATAAGGAGAGACGGCAGTGTCATTGAATTAGAAGCCGAAGAAATTGCATTCAGTTTTCAAAGGATGGTTGCTGTTCACTCATTGCCCGTTCTAGCAACTCGTGCCGCACTTGACTTAAATCAAACAAACATTGTAATCAAAGTGACGGGCGTTTTAACCGATGACAAAAAACGGTTCAGCCGGTGTGGGTTCGTCTATGATGATGGACCTCTCGGTTTCAGGGGGGGGTCGTCCCTAGGGGCCTCTTGGTTTGCATCACTTAGCACGCAATCATGGGCTTATGCTAAGACCTCTTTGACCAATAAAGAAATTGTATTTTCAACAGCAGGTCAATTGACGGCCAATTTAGGAGAGAACATTACGATCAGATTCACAAACGGTTCTGTGGCCAACACCGTTGCCAATAAGTCAATAATAAATGTCAACATTGCCTCGACCATCAATACAGAAACGGTGGCAACTGCAATCAATCAGGCATTAACCCTCGCAAACATACATGTCAATTCAAATCCAGTTGGATTCCTTACCGAGATGACAATCGCTCAAAGCCAAGGCCAAGCAACCGCTGTTTCATATCAAGCGCAAAACGGCGGTCTTAGTGGGACTTATTCGACTGGTGAAAGGTTGACATTAGCCAACCTAAAAACCGGGTCTCAAGGGAATCATATCGTAATAAAACAATCCGATTCAGCAAGCGGCGGGTCCGGCCAATCATGGAGCGAACCATTCTTAATCTCCAACTTAACGGGCGGAGTTGCACCATTGAAAATGACAAAAGGAGACAAACTCCAAGACTTGATGAACATGATAGCAAACCCCAGCCCCGGTGGTGCTTTGATCAGCCCACAGGTTTTGACAGGGAGTCTAATTGACCTGCCGGATTCTATTGCATCCGTGGACACCGCTCAATTCCTACGAATCAGTGAAAGCAAAGCCGTTCAAAAGTATATCATCGGAATTAGGATTCCTTATGAGTCAGTTGTTTCAGACCAAAACGGACAACAAGTTTTGAGGCAATTCTTAATCCCGGCGGGTCCGGGGACTGACTTTTCAGCGGAGTCAAATACCTCCGTATATGACCCTGTTGAGATTGTAAATGGAGAGAAGGTGAGGCCTAATCCGTTTTTACAACAAGGAGTCGCTATTCCTGCAATTGTAACTTCTTTCGACCCTTCTTATTCGGCGGGCGACTCCGTATGGGGCTACGACCTTTCGATGGCCGCAGTTGAACAACTCGTGGGATTGTGATATGAATGGGTGTTCATCGCTTCTATGGCAAGGCTATTCGCTTGAATGGCACTACTGATGGCTTAGTCGTCCCTACTGGTGCATTCAAAGAAAGAGGAGTAATAAAGAACCACCCCGGATATTCCATCAACACTAGAACAGAATACAGCAATGCGACTAAAACAGGTCGCCAGCACATACCAAACGAAACAAACCCCCTAAACGCATTACGAGGAGCATTTACAATAGATGCTTTCGTCTCTCCTGATCTCGGAGGCACTGTGTTATCAAAAGAGGGTCAATACACTTTGAAAGTGGGCAATCCTTTTGGGGCATATGACGCTGTAAAAGGGACTCACGCAGGCCCCATCTCTTTTACGGTCATATCAGGGGAGAGGTCCTACACCGTTGAAACACAGTTTTCTATTGGCGCATATCTCCCTGATAACATGTATAAGTATCCTGATTATCGTTTGAAGCCACAGGACTACACTGTAAACAAACAGCCACTTATGTTGGTCACGGCGCAATTTGATACTCATTCTTTGAAACTATTCATCAATACAGCCTTAGTTGCCGAATTATCATTTGGAGGGGATGCATTGCTAATGGACCAAAAGTCATCTGATTTATTCATTGGAGGCAAGGGGGGCGAGTATCGTGGTCTGATCGAGAGCATTCGTATTTGTCGTGGAGTAGTCACGCCCAGTATAGAGGCTTTGACCAACATTGACGAATGCATTGGTTTTTGGGATTTCAATGACGACTTTGATATTCCTGATTTTAGGTTCTTCAACAATTCAAAATCAGGGAGCGTCACACAGGGGAGAGACGGGCCTGACACCGACGATGGTCTCTTTGACAACCCCATGGTATTCACTGGCTACGATTTTAGGACAATAGCCGCTGTCGGCAGTAGCATAGGTTTGGGGACATTCAAAATAAGGGACATGCCTCAAAATGCCGCACTGGTGAACGATACATACACTGGTATCGAAAAACTCGCTTCTATCTTTACAGGCATCCCCTTAGAAGAGGTAAGAGAGCAATCTTGGTATGTTAGTGGGACTCTTATGTTTTCGTCTGAAACTACGGTTTCCGATGGCCAATCCACTGGCTTGCCATTTGATTATTTGGATATGACGGGACTGACTACGGGGGTTCCACAGTCGGCTCTAAACTTGATCATAAATCATTCAGGAACCCATCCCGATACTAAAAACCACAAAGGGTCAACTGGTTTGATAAGGTTGCCATATTATGACCCATCACTCATTCCATCGTCCCAACTCTATATGATTGAACGGATTGTATCAAAAGGAATGGACACGGATTTAGACCCGATGGTTAATCCAACAGAAAGGGTGAGAGTCATCGGAGTTGATTTCACTAATAATTGGGTCTTATGCGTCTCAACACACACCACTAGCGACCATACCGCAAACGGTGCTTCGGGGGTTGGTGGCGTGGAAAATAGGCCGGGAATATCCGGTTTCAAATATCACCACGAAGACGACACGCCCGTATGGATATGTTTGGGTAATGGGGATTTGGTTTTTGATGATGGAGAGAAACAGACAGACCTTGTTACAAACCCCGGTCAGAAAACTCGGCCAAAGGATGCCTACACTCGTGCTATATTTTCACAGGGACAGCGATTTAAGGATGTTTCAGGGAATAATAACGAAGCATATTGGGTATCGGTTCAAAGCCGATCACCAAAGACCATACCTGCACATCTAAACGCTCCCAAATTATGGACTCCGGTGGGAGGTGTGGCATACAACCCGATTGGTCCTGACCCGCCTAAAACGAACCTTATTTCATGGCATAGTGCCTCTCATGCGACCACCTTTAGTGGCAATTTTTGTAAACACTTCAAGGATTTGAGCGGCAATCTCATTGATTTTTACACGGATACAAACGGTGGAAACTGGGAATTGGAACCTAGTAGCAGTTTGTTTCATGGAAACCCCTGTTACAAAGCGACGACTGGTGTCACTACAAGTGGGAAATGTTTAGTCAACATCGACACCGCATCGGCAAACAAAATCACCACCTCCTCGACCAATTCCTACACTATTTTTATGATGGTAAATATGGACTATCACGCTACAAACAACTTACGGGTCTTTGGTGTTCAGGGCGGGACTAACCTCTCGTCTTTGGATTACAATTTGGCGGCAAACAGCAGGACTTTTACAAACGCAGGTGGAGGTAATTCCGCAGTGGGAGTCCCCCCTGCCGCACCTACGCAATTACTTTGTATCAGAATCAATGGCGTTGCATCTCCAAATCGGTTTGAAGAATGGTCCGGTGGACTAAAACTATTAACACAGATTGCTGATGGTTCGATCAACACTGCGGTTGATTTTCACGATGGCATTTTTAGCCTGCTAGGTAACGCATCAGTTGTTGACACAGCGGCGGAGGAGGCGACCACCTCCAACTTCGGTGCGCCACCTGATTTCAGAATTGCTGAATGGATGATTTATGATAAGGCGTTGACTGATATGGAAACGACCGAGGTAAATGGGTATTTCGTTGAAAAGTATGGTTCAATTTGAGGTGATTATGAATGACAACACACATCACCAAAACACAACTGCAAGCCGCTGGACCGGGTTGGTTCCCCGGCATAGCGAGTGAATACATACCGAGAGCCTTACTGTTTGGTGATTCACCTCATGCATTGCCTTTGGACTGGGGCCTTCTTAACGCCCCTCACCACGCAGGCATGACAAGCACCCACATGGTTCACCTTGGGCATTCAATAGGTCATATAGCGGCTTACATGGTGACAGCGATTCCAAATGGTTTAGGGATGGACCCGATGGAAGCAGGCACAAACATACAAAGGTCATTGGGGGAAACTGTTTTCTTAGCGGGGACTGATGGCCAAGAGCGATATGCCGCTGACCCAACGGTCCCTGACATCACCTTTGACCCCCATGTGATTACCTCATTAGGCGGGAACCCTTTCGATAAAGCAAATTGGACAATTTCCAATATAGAGGTTCTTTTTGGTGTCGGAGTCGGCGATATACAGAACGCACTAGACACGGGCGATTACCTTGGTGATGGTGGCGGTGGCGAGGGCTTCGGCGGCGGCGAGGGCGAAGGCGAGGGCGAAGGCGAAGGCGAAGGCGCACCACCATATGCTCCGAGTCAGCCCGCAAGCGGGGGCCAACTGGCAACAGATGACACAGGTGTTCTGATCGAGCCAACCGAGGGGGCCACTTACGGTGCTATGGGTGGCGTGACATCATATTCCATTGTTGAAGGAGAGTTTTACCTCAAAGCATTGCCCCAACCTGATTCTCAATATGTCAAAAAAACAGTGCAGGGGATAACAGATACTTTCACTTATGAAAGCGATGATTTATCGTTATCCAGTATTGTTAATGAAAGTGATATGGTCAAAGTGACTGAAATGGTCTATCAAGGCGAGGTTCATCGTGTGATGAACAAAGCAACAACCGTATCGGCGACAATGAACCTGTCTCCTTCGACCATATTCAACCGAATTATCACAGAATATGGAACCGGCGATTTCAGGACCTCCGGCTTTGCTAGTATGAATATGTCCTCTTCAACATGTGATGACATTATCGCTATCGCTGTATCGGACATCAGGCCGTTTTTGTTAAAATCACTCGATATAGACCATTCAGCGGATTTTAGAGAACATAATACCGGGGACATGCTTGGAGTAAATCAAATCATCAAATATACCCCTACAAATCAAGTTTACATTCAACATTTGACCCCTGATAAAGAAACAAGAGTTGCTTTGATCACGACACCTGCATATTTGGTGGCTAATGGTGTCCCCCCAGTCATTGAAGTGCATTATGACGCTATTGACTTAACGGGAGAGGTAATCGCCGGGACGGGTATCACAACTCCTGAAAATGTAGTGAATCACTATGCAAAACCGTGGATTACAGGTGGAAACTCTTTCTATGGCCACCTTGTTGTAAGAAAAACATATCCTGCTGGGAGCCAAGTGTATGAGATGTCTAATGGCACGATAAGGCCACTTGCAGACCTTCTCAAGAGGCCTTGGGACATACTATCGGGTTCAACTCCATCATCGGTCACTATGGAGGTTACAGCCCCCGGAGGCATTTTATCCATCCCCGCTAAGAACCTCAAAAAGCCTCTAAAATCAAATGTTTTGATGTCGGCTCCCAGTGGCAATGTTACGCCTTCACCCTTTATCAACATTGATGACTGTTTAGTGAATCAAAGGTTTTCATATAGAGGGTTTGGTCGGCCAAAAGCAATACCTAGCACAGTTGTCCCTGACCCCGACACTTCAGCGGATTATCATTTAGTCAGGGTGTCGTCAAGTCCGGGGGCGACAGATTACACTAAAGGAGAGGAGTCTAGTGTCTTTTCAGCAACAACCAACAGGGCGTTTGATGTAATCGATAACGACATCACTAGCGAAGAATTATTGGTTTTGATACACCCAGTTTCAAGGGGAATTGGCGGGGCTTTAGACGATGTGATTACCCAACCTTCAAACCCAAAAGAGTCTCACACTATCCATTTGGAATACACTCTCATGAAGGGGCGAATCGAAGAGATTGAGCCGGGGACAAGCACTACGGCGGATGCTGGGCTGACAATTAGAGGGCGTTCAATGCTCATGGACTTGGCTGATCAGAAAACTGAAAGAGATTTCAAGTTGTCAGAAGGAACGCCTATCAAGGAAATAGGAGACATAGGGACTCCAACCGTTTCACTTTCACTAGGGGGTCCCGGCCAAGGTGCTATTGACATTAAGCCTTCAAGAATACAACACCCTCTTTTCCCCGGATGGAAAGACCGTATAGTGGGAGCAGGAAATGCTTCAGTAAGAAATGATAAGCAAGCATCAACCTATTATGCATCGACAAGAGCATTGGTCGAATTGCCATTATTCCCCTCAATGTTTTATGATACGAAAAAGATTCTTTACCCCGAATCTGATTCAATTTTACCTTTACCCACTTCTAAGGCATTTGACATGACTATTGATTGCACGATGACGGCAGTAAACAGGCCTGAAATGAAGAATCAAGAAAGTCGGTTCTCAATCGACTGGGGTATCGACGCATATGCCTCATCTTTTGAAGTCACGGATTCAATTTACAAACACTCATTGGCAAGTGGTTATGGGGGGCAAACCTCTTGGTCGATATTGGCTTTCGGGGCAATGACTGAAATACCGCATCACCGGCCACTTATTCGATGCCAACGCCCAAGCGTTTCAGCGGTTGTTGAAAGCGTGGATGTTGTTGCTGGCACGATCACAGTGGATAATGCGGATGCTTGGGACTCCGAGGAGGAATTAGGCCTGACTGACGGGGTGGCATTGACTGGTATTCACTACATTACAATCGGTCAAGGGCTACTAGGTGTCAATGGGTATGTTGCTAAAGTTGATTCAAGGTCCGGCAATGTTTTCAACATTACAGAAGCGACTGGCCTTTGGTCGATGTCAAAATCTGACCGTAAAACCGAAACACTGTCATTAGCGGCGGCAGGTTTAGTCAATGTCACGGCGGGTATGACCATTACGCTAGGGGCTTATGTCTGTATGACCTCCCTAGCAAGCGATTCTTGGCCTCTCGCCGTGTCAGGCCATACCTCTCATACGAAAGACGCTATTGCGCTCGCTATTGCACAGAAAATAGGCCTATTCTTCGGGAGAGCCGTCTCTTCTATTGGAGGGGAGGACATCACTCGTGATGAAAACAACATAAACAAGTTTTGGTTGAGAGGGGTCACTTCTATGGAAGCCTTTGACTATGACTGTGATGAGTCATTGTATTCTTTTGCTGATCGCCCGCTGGTGATGGGAATCGATTGTAAGCCGTCAGCACTTTCTCTTCAGGGCAAGTCTAGTGATGGATTAACTACAAAGTATGTCGCACCCATGGAGTTAGATTTCAATGCGATAGCAACAACAAAAGGAGATTTCAATGCATGTTTCGATGAAGTCATTAGGAAAATCAATTTAGCGGGGCATCCAGCGGCGAAAAATAGCATAGGAGGGAGCGCATTTGATGCACCAAACCACTTTGACTTGGCGCATTTAGCGGAGGAAAATACAGGCTCTCATATGGGTTATGTGAGGGCTTTTGAGGGCAAAGATGTTGAAAGTCGAAACGGCGAAAAAGGCAAAACCATCGTTATTCATAGCACGGTCCCCGGTGCTACGGCTCGCAATTTCGCAATATGGTTGAATAACAGAAGCCCATACCCCTATCAACCAGTTGCTTGTATTGGTTCGGGTGGCATATTAGCAACAAACAGCCTCCACTATCAAGGAAACTCATTCCCTGCGCCAATGCCTATTGGTTCCGATGGTGAAACATTTGTCCCAATAACGACTTTCACAGGCGGCTCACATGGTCGCTTACTTTCGCCATATAATGAACAGGTTCGCTCTTATACGGGGGTTGGTCAAGGTATTGTAACAAAAACGATTGAACCTACTTTCAGTGATGATGATGAAGATACATCGATTACTGGCAATTACATGAAAATGGTTGTTCCAAGGCGAACGGGGACTAGCGATAGTTTGTGGGGTGCTTCTTTGAGTATGGGGGGTTTTATTCCAAACGCTCCTATACCGATCAAATACCTCGCTGTTGATAATCAGGCATATGAAGGGCTTTTGACCCTAGGCTCGGAGATAAGTGCTACAAATAGAGGCATAGGGCGAGTAAATGGCAGGATGTTTTGGTTTGAGCAAATAACTGCAATGACTGATAGGGGATTTAGAGTCACGAATGGGGTTTTACTACGGAATATCGTTCCATGGGTTGAAGTGGATAAGTTTTATGACGACTTATTCAATAAAGACTCGGCTGGAAATGAAACAGACTCTATTGGGCTTGATGTCGAGATACTTTGGCCCCTAGTAAACTCAAAAGGAATCCTATTCTTTGGAGGAGGTCACACGGGGGTTGTTGTCGATGTCAGCGATGGTTCATCAAACGATTATAGCGATTCATACGACCATCATTACTCCAAAGGACCTACTGGTTTTTCAGGAATGCAAAACCTGCACCAACACAACAAAGCATCTGCGGTCCTCGACTTTACACACATCAAAGACCATGATACGATAAACGACGAGTCATACATTGGCCTGCATCATAAGTCTCGGATAAGAACAACCACAGGAGAGCCTATTGACGATTGTTTGCTATACCTTTCGATGATCGAGGAGACTCCTCTCACCTCATCAACGGGATATACCACTCAATATACGCAGGCATATCCTCAAGATGATGAAACGGTGTTGAAAGAGGAGATATATGGCCGTTATCAAAAGTTGAGCGTTCCAGCAGGAAAAGCAACCTTAGCCCCAACCTCTCCCACCGGCCATACCAAGTTTAGACCTATTCAATTCATCGGCCACACTGGTGCTGGTGCATGGCCGACTACTGGATACCCATATGTGGTGTGCCACGATTGGGACAATACAGGCACTGGACAAGCGAAGGTCACATTGCCTCATTTAGGTCCGAGGTCAGGGCTTGGAGGTGAGATTTCAAACGAAGTAAACAGGCCACTTTCAGCGGCTAAACCATTCACCATCTCCTTCTTTTTCAGACCTATTGGGGCAGGTGGAATGTCAGGCCCTATCATTCACGGCATTGATTTAGGTGGAAACCCATGGGGTGTTTCAATGGGGGGTGCGCCGGGTTCGGTTTCTGTCCAAGAGTTTAATTTCGCCCTTCATCATGTTGATTTGGTGAACGGGCAACCTAGATTCGCCACTATTGACAATGCCGCATATACTGCGGCACACGGTATGTTGACCATAACAAATGACGAATGGCATCATGTCGTCTTCGTTCATGACGGCAATCAGTCAGGCTTGGCCACCGCCACTTGTAAACTGGTCATCGATGGCGTTGATTTGTCAGCGTTCTTAGTTACGGACCAAGACGGTCTCTATGACGGCACTGCGCCGAATAGCCGCACGACAACATCAGGAGCCTCAAAATACCCTCGGCATTTGTCTCAAGGGTCTCCTACATCAGAAGGTGTGGCTGATCATCCTTATGTCCCATTGGCCAATGGCCGACCATCAACAGTTGATGCCACAAAAGGAGTTAGGCATGAAAACATGGTGACTGTTGGTGTTGCTTTGCATGGTGCGCCTCACAATGGGGCGCATTACTTTGACCAAGGACCCACAGTGGTTGGAGTCTCAACATATGGGACTCCTCAAGTTGTCCCGGCAACAGATGGTCATAACAGTGTTGGACCGATATTTTTACAGGGGGGGTCCCTTGGACATATTGGTGTGTGGGACCGTGCTTTTTCAGTCGCAGAAGCACAAGCATTGTATGCGGCTAGGTTGAAGTGGTGAACATGGGGGACTTAGCGAGCAGGGGCTACATGGACCGCAAGCAGGTTTATCCCTCATCAATTCAGCCTTTAGGCAGTGCAAACGGATACCCGGCTTCGGGGTGGTTTTCTATGCATATCACTTATCCCGATACTGAATACAGTGACGAACACTCAAACACAGGAACGGGGGGCTGGCAATATGGGGGGAACACTCAATCTTGGAGACAAGGACTTCAAGTCCTGATCAAGACCTGCATGGCAAATGCAGGAGCGGCATCTGTTCCGGCTCAACCGACAAGTGATACAACAAATGTGGTCATTGTTGACCTTGCCGCTTACAGTGTCGCAAACGGAGGCGGTTTTAATCTTGGTTCTGAAGAAGCAACTAGAGTAATTGCGGCTAAAATCAACAGCCAAAGAGTTAGACAGGTTGGTGAAAGAGGGGCATCGAGATACTTGAGAGCGAGATATGTCAACATGGCCGGTGAAAGTGAATATACCGGGCAGGCCTTTTCCGCACCTACGACCTCAAAATTAAGAATACATTTTAGAGACCTATTTCAAAACGGCGGTCCATCGGACCTCCCCCCTAAAGGCGAGTTTACCGTGAACACAGGCGGTGCAATATCAGGCGACTCAATTGATACAACTCATTCAGCCTCGCACAGCCCGGTTGCAGGGCGAACCTACACTTATGACTCGTGGGAGCCAGTGCGAGGGTGGATAAAGGACGAACAACACTGGGGTGGCTATTCTGCATCTGCATATAACAACACATTGACAGACATCGGCCCCTCCATTGATTTGATTGGAATAAAGGATAAAGTGCTAGGGACCACAATGGATACCACCACTTTAATTGAAAGCACCTCCGCAACTGGAATAGGTTCTAGGTGGATTTCAGAATTAACTGTAAAGGCCGCACCAGCACAGCATACCATTGTAATTTCATGGGAAAGGTCAAATCCGACAGCAAGCGGGGGTTATTGGGCAGGGGCAAATGGAGGACCTATTGTCCAAGGTCTTGGTCAAACATTACCTGTTTGGCATCTCACTGCAAAACCAATGGACGGGGGCAACATGGGCCTCCCCGCTTTGAATTACGAATCGAGAGGAGGAACGCCTGTCAAACATACTGAAAATCATGGCTTTTGTCGGTTTAGTATAGAAGGGTTAAACTCATCGTTATTGCCTTCTATTCCTCCCCCTGATTTCACGATCACTGAACCTGCGATTAGTGGAATGACAGCGGCAAACCCTGACACCTTTACCGATGTAATGATTGCTAAAATGGAATATGGGACTCAACAGCCTACATCCACTGATGTAAATCAGCGTAACATCATGCTCTATGAAGGATATTCTATCGGCGAAGATTCAGGGTCCTCTCAAAATCATTTAGAGAACGGAGAGGGTTTTGACAGGCTAACTCATATCTCCGGCACTGGCCTCGCCGCCGCTCAAGGCAGTTTGATAAATCATCAAGCGTCATCAGGCTATACCGGCATTGAAGCCCCTAAATACAGCCAACCATTCTTTGTCCGTCGCCCGATCAACACAGAAAGAGTCGAAGGACTTACCATCACTAATGAGGAAAAGGTGTTTGAGGACATAGATGTTGTCGATGACTCCGGGGCAATTCTCACGCTAAAAGGGGGTTCTCCTTTTGGGACAGTAATCAGGGACTTTGTTATTGAAAATCAATCGTTTGATAGCGTTACAGGAGAGGAGCGTATAGGCCCCTCGTCTAGCAACGGCAATTTGACCCCTAATCTCCGCCTCACATTACCATCAGCGGAGGATATACCGGGCGGCATATTCGTGAGGTCTTCTCATGACCGCATCCAAGCACATTCAAACAAAACATGGGGCATGGGAGGAATGTCTCCTCCTGAAGCACACGACCCCGGCCACTTAGAATCAACATTTATGTCGAGAGTTGCTACTTTGTATGGCAGGGATGTGGCTCCCGCTGAAACTGGTTCCAACAATGTTTCAGTGGATAGAGCGATTGAACAGGGGCATGTCTCTCAATTCGATACTCATGACCGAATGCTAATTTTCCATTGTGAAAGGCTGTTGCACCCTGATATGCCAAAACAGGGGCTGGCTACTGGAATAACCCCCGGTGCGGTCCCCAGTGGCACTACAAGGATTTACTCCGCACATCGTATTACCGACCACGCCGAGAGAGGTTCTGTTTTACCTTTGACTGATAACGGGACCCCAACCCCCTACAAAATACCCCATGCAAGGTTGAGATTTGGCAGGCAGGGGCATTCGTTTGTAACTCCATTAACTCATAGAGGAACGCCTTTTGGCATGAGAAGGCAATTGCATAGAAGCCATGGTTCATCATACTCTTTGATGTATGAAGGGGAGACCGAAAACAAACACCATGGCTTCCAACAGGCTAAACCACCGGCATCAGGGGCCACCACATCAAGGATGGCTTTAGACACCATCGAATTGAAAGGTCTTGCGGGTTATCAAGGAGCGACAGGTTCCTTTGCATCCGATGGTTTACCATTGGAGGAGGCGACTATCGGTTATGGCCGTGAAAACCGTCAAACTCAAACTCAAGCCAATTACGGGCATTCATTCAAAAATAGCGATGGTAGTCAAATCGATTGGTTGATCGCACCCGGTCAAGAACACACAAATGTCGAGGGTTGGGTTGAGCAGGTTGCATTTGGTGAACCATTGGCCGATTTATCTGTCAGCGGAGTCTCATCAGCCACCGACATTCAATTTAGATTCGCAGATGGAAACTCATATGTCCCTGTGACACGAAATCGATACACCGCCGCTTCTGAAGTGATGGTGAATGGTTTCATGATCGGTGATTATCAGTTATCGGGTGGAAGGCCCGAACCGGCTATGACTCGTTTGATTGAACATCCTTATACAGGGTCGGCGACGGGAACCCCCACCTACGAAACAGTCCAATACACTGTTAGAGGCAGTGAATGGGGTTGGTTGAATCCTCGTGTCGCTACTGAATTAGCGACCATACCTCCTTTGTTCGTCCATGACCCCGACTACACCAATATGATGAACATCAATACCCCCTCGGAATGGGACCGTGGTATCTTGAAAGAAAAGGATACAAACACGGGGGCGAAGCCTGATGCGTTCCTATGTCATTGGCTTGCTGAATACGCTCACCCTGCGGTCACTGGTTCTGTTCGTGAACATTTCATGATGTTTAGATACCGAGAGTCCGGTATGCCGAGAGCGATGCAATATCCGGCAACTAGAGGTTTGTTTTTGAGGAATCATTCAAGGTTGGATTTGACAGCAACTTCTGAAAGAACATCATATACAGGTAGCACGATAATGGGTCCAACTTTAGCGGGGTCTCCCAACCCGAATTACAGATATGGGCAAATTAGACCTTCACAGAAGTTTGAACGCATATATGCATTACAATGGCTTCAGTCATATGGCTATAATGGTCTCAATGCCGGTGGGCATGGCGCAGGTTCTTTGAAATCCGGGTCAGCGGTTATAATGGGACATACCACCGTAAGAGAACCTAGAGGAACAATGATGTTGCCAAAGGTATATGCTGGTTTGAGATACACCCGTGGTGAGGGTATTGGAGACAGTATAGACCCGTATAAAACCGTATTTGGAAAATATACTGTCAAAAATCCAAGTGCAACTCTTAACGCAAAACATCAATTGTTTTTGGGACTCACCCCGATGGTTGGTTTCGATCATGGGAGGAGATTGCCTGTTCGTGCTTGGGGAATCAGGACCGCTTCTAATGCGGTTGATATGCTGGCCGGAGACCCTATGGAGGTCGCTTCAAGTCAGTCCCCAGTTTACGGCAAGGGCCGTTTTGATGGCGGGCAACATGACTCCGTAGCATTAGCCGCTACATACCCCGGATACAAATGGTCAAATGCAAATGTTTCAGGAATCGAGAGGTCTTCTCCTATTGGCTTCATTTTATCCGGCCATACTGTCGAAGCAACACCTTTGTCTTACAACGGCAGGTTGAGTAATGAAGCAATTACTTCTTTTGATGATGAGCCTGTTGGTATTGGCCGGTCTTTTGGATTAGAATCCGCTGGTTTATTCAAACCAATTCATATGCCCGCAGGAATGTGGGTTGACGAATATCAGGCGACACATCTCGCTCTAAATCAAGTGCCTGTGGTCAGCAAGGGTAGTGACCCGGTTATACCCTCCTTTGACGAAACAGGAACAGGAGCCGGGTCAATAGCCACTGTTCAGACCACGCACTTTGGTTCTGCTTGGCATCTTGTTGGGAATGCACTACACACCAATTCCAGCGATGCTTTAGCAACAGGTTCATTCCCATCTAGCGGTTGGGGATATGACTCGGATTTGGCGGGGGAGATATTGCCTACGCCACTTGCTGAAATAAGCGAGCATCGGCAAGTGTCATCGAAGTCCCAGCCTAGAATGGGCCTTATCATGAGAACCACTAGAGAAGAAAAGGTTGAGAGGAATAGCGACTATCTGATCACTTCGACAAAAGCGGCATCATTGCATTCAGATATGATAATCGGTCAGCAATACCCTGTTACACCTTCATACATTAACAGACTACGAACCTCCATCAAATGCAATACTCTTGGGACACTTGCGGTCCCAGTCACGGTCAGCAATTCAGCACATTCAATTCCCAACTTGTATCAGAAACCAGTCTTCTCGATTGATAATAATTCAAGCAAGGGTTCTCCGGGGTTCGACACCACTAAAACAACACCCTCACAGGGGGCATCCGACATATGGAATGTAAGAGGTGCGGCGGATTTACCTCCTTGGGGCGGTGTGTTCATTTTGAGAAAAACATACTTGAACCGACAAAAAGACGGAAGTCTTTCAACAGAAAATAATCAAATAGCAAGTGCGAGTGGTGAAAGAGCGTCTGTTTCCCATCCTACTAGGACTTTTGTCGATTATATTGTCAGGCCGTTTAAGCCGCTGAAAATGTATGCGTTTGCGCCGGACAATGTTGCTTTTGGACAGGATGGGTATGATCTTGGACCTTTACCTATCGACACCGGAGATACAGCGCAACCTTCAGATAATTTCTATCATAGGGACAAACGATACGGTATTTTTGAATTAAACATGAACAAAGCGAAGGGTATGACGGAGCCAATTTTATCAGCGGCGGATAGATTTGTAATAGAATGGCCTGACCCGAATAATCACGATGTTGTTTACCACCTTATACCATCAACTGCGATGCTTGAGTTTTTCAAATCTGATGCAAATCGAATAAACAAAGAGGGCATATTCTCTTCTGAAATAGAACCTAGATACTCTCAATCAACACACCCCGGCGGTTTTGAAATAGTCAGTCAAAGCGAAACGAGATATTCCCATTCAGGGACCAACATCGCTGGCGATCATGCGGCCCAACAAAGACCTGAAGAAGCAAAAAGAAAACAATACAAAGACAGCAACAGGAATAGTCATCGTATTGATGTAAAACAGGTTTACACAAACCTCGGCACAACCTATTTTGTAGTGAGAGATGCTACAATGTTGCCCGATTCAGGCGATTTGATGTATCTCGGTTATAGCGGTTCTATTCATTATACTGGGCGAGACAAAAACACATTGGCTATCGATTCAACAGCGGCAACTTCTCCATTATTGACAAATGGGTCTTTGCCAGCAGGACACACATGGATTGGGAAGACCCTGTTTTATGTCAAGAAGGAGTTTGGGACTTCAACAAGCACGGCGATCATCAGATACCCCGCCTCCACCGGAGCGGTGAAAGAAGTCACTACTTCAGTCGATAAGAAGTATCCAGCCTTGCCGTCATTCATTGATAATGCGATTAGTCTTTCAGAATATCAGGCACAGTCATGGTATAGGCACGATGGAACAAATACACATAAAACCGGGCTTTCATATCGTGGCCTTACCTCGTATCACCCTAATGATTTCATCATGATGACTCAAAGGTCATTTGTAATAGAAGACGGTCCCAATCAGGGGGCTATCAGGGCGGCGAAAAGAGGGCAAAAATTACTTAGGGATTCAAGAGAAATCGATGAAAACTTTTCACCACCATACCTCTTTGACACCGATGGGAACAGATGGAAAATTGCCAGTGTCAAGAATGAATTAGGGGTGAAATATGCTCTTTTCAAGAATATGGAGGGAGAGTCTCTAATCGATTCGGGGGTCGAAGTTGGACCTGTTTATGCTGGCCAATATGCCACCATCGGTATAAGGACAACAGATGCTGTAATGACTCTTTTGAATGATGCGGCATCTTCATCCGCAGGTTTCAACTTAAAGGACATAAACATGCTAGAAGTCGGCATCTCGCCTTCAGGGGTTGGAGGCCACCCCTGCTTGAATGATATTCTTCAGCATAGTCAGACTTTCATTTCAAGGAATACTCGTGGTTTGAACATATTAGAAGTGATTCGCAATTCTTCTCAAATAGATGGGAACCAATTGATCAACACCGCTTCAGGGGTTTTACTCTATTCAAATCAGATATTCAAAGAAACTGGCATACGAATAGGTTCCGACAGCGGGGCTAGAGATGTTGTTGTCAGCCGCATGTTTGATTCACCGAATGTAGTCGCCGTCAAAGGAGACAAAATCGCTGAAAATGAAAGCATCTTGGTTGAAGTCAAGGATGTTGAACGGATGAAGTTGCAGGCCGGTGCGGGTTCAAATGAGAATGTAGTGCGGTCATATACTCAAGAAGTCCCCGGTCTGAAAACAAACAAAAACGCATTGAGATTAGCAAAATCATTACTCGCACGGGTCGAAAATGGTGCGCCGATGGTTCGTGTGATGGGCATGGTTAATGCTACATCAGTCCAACCCGGAGATGTAATCACGCTTGACCTGTCGGTGCATGGTTTGAGCGGTTTATTCGCTGTGTTTGAAACAACGCATAATTACGAAAATGGAACCAGTGATTTTGTTGTCGCTCAATACGAGAAAGGAATATCCGGTATCCTTTCGGACCTACAAGCGAGCATAGGCAATGCGGCTGGAAACGATGACTCGTTGGTCAACAGTGAATCAATATCAGTTGCACTTTCGACTAGCGTGAAAATAGTCACTGTTCACCGAATCATTGCTAGACAAAACAATAACACGAAAATGACGATAGGTCATAGAGCCTCGGCAACAAACAAAAAGGGTCAGATTGGTGTTAGGAATGCAATAAACCCTGCCAACACATATAGAGCATTACCGATAGGAATGTCCAAGAGCAGGCCCTATGTGGTGAAGTAATAGGAGACAGTAGTATGCCAACACTAGATGGAATAAAAGCGTCTTTAACGGACCATTTGCAGGGCCTGATCAAGAAAATCACATTAGGCTCCACTGGCGGAGAGGCTACATCGAGAGACGGTGGTGCTGGCAACGCTCAAATATCGGTTGCCCCTTCAATACAAAGAATCGATGATAGGACTGTTTCATTTACAGCGGTTTTTGACACGACTTTGACCTCATCAAATGCCATCAAAGAGATTGTTATGCATGGCGAGACCTCCTTAGACAACCCCGCATACAGGGCTTCGTTTTTACCAATCACCAAAGACACGACAAATGAAATCCGTGTGGATGTGCTAGTGGAGGTCAGGTAATGCCAAATACAGATTTATCAGAAGGACATAACAAAACAGCGACTTCAGCGGGTTCTTATCAATTTGAAGGTTTACGAGATACCGATGTATTGACCACCACCACGCTTACAAACTTCACTGAAAATATGCTAGGTAATGGAGTCGTTCCGGTTGGATTAAACGATTACAACAATTCTGATCGTAACAACCCTCTTTCAGGCAATTGTCACATCACCCCCGTTGGCACTATTGGGGCAACAAATCAGATTTCAGTAGCAACTGGAACAGTGTGTATTGATGGGATGTATTACACCGTTGGTGGTGGTGCGGCGATAGACATTACCGCCGCTTCAAATTATCATATTGATTATCACCCCGGCGGAGTTGCAGGCGGTATAGGGGGGAATGTAGCCCCTCTTGCTAATGGTGTAGCCGCTGGTGATGAAGCGATTTTGCTTGTTTATGTGGACCCTCGTGGACCTCAAAACATTGGGCTAGTTTATGGCTCATACATCGACACCGCATCAAATCAATTCCCTTCAACCCCTTTTGCTCACCTTGTAAGACAGACCACTGTTTTAGCATGGTTGAGGATAGGCAAAGGTGCTTCAAACCCGGTGATTCATCAGGTTGAAGACAAAAGGACTTTCATCAGGCCGGGGCCGATAGCCTTGTCTTCATTGATCGACAAAGACTCGGCAACAGACCATGAAAATCCACGCAATGATATGATAGCGGGATTAAATGCGGCAAACCTTCCAATCACTGATTTAGGGTTGCTTTTTGCTAGAGACCCAACTGGTGCTAACTTAGCCCCCGAAGGGGTGGGTGGAACGCACTTGTTTTATCAGCCTGATATTACACCTTTAACCTCTTATCAGATAACCCCTGTTCATAGAACAGCAAAGGTAAAACTCCCTTGGGTGGGTCCTATGGTTTTGAATATACCCGCCGCTACTCCGGGTGGTTTGTCATACAAGGTGCTTCAATCAATCGAAGGACCGGCTCCACTGTGGAACCTTAGTTGCACTTTTATCTCAAGTGCTACTCCCGATGCGGTCAAGCCATTGTTGTATCATGAGGGTTCGGGGTTGGTCACAATGAATGTGGGAGGCACTGTTTTGACCATCTCGGCTGACCCCGGAATGCCGGTGTTTGGTGGCCTAGCATATGACCATGTAATCATTGAATACACACACGCAGGGGTGTGAGTAAATCCAACCTAGAAAATACACGGACAAGATTTCACAGGAATGCCCCAAGTGCAAGAAAGTAGTCTTGGCTATTCGTATAAATGGCTTCTATGCGGGGAGTCGTGAAAGGATACATCTATGGGAGTGTCCACTGTGCGCTAACATATGGCGGAGAGTGAGACCTCGGTTGAAAGCCGTGCGGTTGAAGCCGGACTCGCTGTCTTGAAAGACCTCGATAAAGGGCGATTCAAAGGATATTCAAAGAACAACATTTCAGACAGGCCTGTGCGTCAGGCCAAGAACAAAGCATGGACTGTGAGTCGTAAAAACAAGCGTGGTAAAACCGCTAGACGATACCAGCGAAACAAGAGCCGTGGGAATGTCAGACCCGCTATGAGAAGACAACTAGGGGCTGGCGGTAGTCGGTCATCAACAAGTCGGTGAGAGTAATGGATAGGCGATCTAATAAGGAGGCAATGAGAGGGTGGATGCTCTTGGAGGCCGCTTTGATGAAGTCGAATGATCACCGCCTGAATGTTGCCGATTTATTTTCCGCTGTTGGTGGGTCCGTTGGGCCTGATGGCACGCCAAATGTCCACGCTGGATGGTCCACTGCGGCCCGTGATAGAGGTCATAATGTAATTGGATATGATTGGGACCAACATAAAGGAAAACCAATTGGTATCCTGCCCGATAAGCGAGTCAACATTCTCAACCTCACGGCTGATCAAATGATTGATGACTTTGGTGGGCCTATCGATTTATTATTCGCTAGTGGACCGTGCGAAGGATGGTCGATGCAACAAATCGGTAATACATGGAAAACCCCTGACCAATGGAAGGTTGGAGGGAGGAACCTGAAGCGTGAATTGAATATGCTAAGAGGGACCGACGAGGAATATCCTGAAGACTTAGCGGCAGGCTGGGAACCAAAGAATCAGGCCGGTATAAACAGTCAAAGGACAATGCAAAGAACCTTTGATTTGATGGAGGACCTTCGTGAATACAATCCTGATATGAAAGCATTCATCGAGAACCCGGTGTCTGTTTTGAGATACCACCCCACTTCCTTTGGCGATTGGGATATGGCGAACATTCAACACGCTTCGTATCAAAACCCTGCCTCATCTGAATTATTCGGTATCACTGACTTCTCTCCACTGTTGCCTCAAAGAATGCATGTGGGCGGGGGGGGCATCCCTGAATTGAAGCCCACTGACCTCTTTGGTCATTTTCCTAAAGACTGGACACCACGCCCTAGATTGAAAAGTGCCGGTAATCCGTTGGATGACATTCTATACGGCAGTAATGTCCTTTACACAGATTATCCGGGTTCAGGTGAACAAAGAAACTTGCAGGCCCATGAGTTGAAGCAACTCCTCTCACAGGGAGGTAGCGTGGACTTCAAAGAGCGTTTGAGCCATGCTCCTGAATTAAGCGGGGAGCCTGATTATCCTCAATTGACTGACGGAAAGTATTGGAGGTCCAAACCAAGAGGTAAAAAAGAGGGTCAATGGGAGGACCCTAAATCGATCAGAACAGGACGATACGGGAATCAATACTACGCCGCCGCACCTCCGGGCGCAAGAGCGGGTATCAATGAATTAGGCCCCATCTCATTTACAAATAGAGCGGGCAGGAATGTCACCGCTCCTGCATATTTCACAAGGTCTCTAATCCCATATGGTGAAGGGCTAGACGCAATCCTAGCAACTGAAAAAGAACATGGTCTGTCTCACTCTCCATTAGGCCAAGCCGTGGTCAGTCCACGAGAGATAATAGAAAACTTCATGCGCCGCTGACCTCTCCCAGTATCGAGACAGATGGTGAGTTTACTTTTCTTTGCAGGAACCCTAATTGCGTTGATGCTATTCGGTATATTGATTGAAGCATACAAATTGGATTTTACGGACATCCCAATACAGATTGAAGAAGATGACGGCGAGGATTTCAATCGGATGTTTTCTGATGGTCTTCGGGAGTCTTGCAGGAACGAATTGAAAAGTCGTCAGCAGTAAGTCTGACTCTTTTGTCCGTTCTTTCGTCCCTGATCAGCAACGAGCCATCGTCAATGTCCATCTGCCACATTAAGCGTGCAATGGTATGGGCTTCAGCGACGAGATTCTTCAATACACCCGCCTTGTTCTTAGAACGCCACATCGACAACAATTGTATGGTTGAGGTGACTACACTAGGCAATGGTATGATGGAATCACGGATTTTGTTCATACTGGCTAAAGCCGTCAACGATATTCTCCGAGGATATGAGTCATAGTGTTCCGCTGTCATGTCCTGAACCAATTCCAACAAGTCGTGAAACAGAAGGTCTCCTTTTCGGTTGATAAAGGCGAGGGGATACACTGACTCGATCAACGGTATGTCGAAGTTTTTAGAGCCATATCCTATAATTACTGATTCGGGGTCCAAGCCTTGAACCCATTCACCAAAAGCGTCAAGGTTCCTAATTTCAACAGTCCGGGCTTTGATTTTAACCGTGTATATCTCGTCGGTGAAAACTAGATGCTCGCCGCCTCCATAGGCTACTATGGCATTCAAAGTAAACTCGCTTGGCTTTTCCCAGCCATGCGGTAAATCGCAGGCATCTGTTTCAGAAAATGCCTTTATCGTATAGACCTTGTTTTCTTCTAACCAACTTCCTAAACTTTTCTTAAACATCATTACCAACTCAAGTGTATGAATGCTTTACGGCCATCCATCAACCGTTCAGCCTGACTGTTTGCGATCAACTTGTCGAGCCTTCTTTCAGCGGTTCTAGTGCTGACAGCCGCCTCGGAGGAATACCTCTTCTCAAGGTCCTTCTTAGCCACGACTTCTTTGCCTGACTTCTTATGGGCAAACTTCCCGCATAGGTTGTATGCCTTTTTCCAGCCGTGCATCTCGTTCTCTCTTCGCTTCTTTGCCTTGACATCCTGCTTCTGTTCAAGCCAAATGATGAGGTTATGGAGGTTGTCATAAATAATTTCTGTCGCCATCATTACATGGTCGGCGGTGATAACAGATGTCTTCATAGTGGCGGCAATGATGTTGGCGAAAATGATAGTGTAGTTTTCGACATTAGGGATGAATGACATTGCTGTCTCCCTGATGATGTCATTGTTGATTCCTTTGATCAGCGCATAATAGTCATCAACAGCATTCAACAGTGCGGCATGATATGACGGGCCTATGTTGAATATGTCGTATGTGTGACGAATGGCAACCTCCTCTTTCACACCCTCTTCCAATGCCTCCCATTCCTCATCGGTTAGACCTGCGGCCTTCAGTAGCCGTGCCTTAACCAAGCCTTGAATGTCCAAAATAAACTCGGCTAGGTTTTCATAGGACCATACCTTGTCAGGGACGGGGACATATACCCCTCCCATTCGGTGTTCACTGGTGGTTTGACGCTGTTCGACTCCTACATCATTTTGATATAGAAACACACGCTGGAAGAAGCCCTTCTCTAAGACATGCGACATGATGTCCTTTGGTGGATATGTGGTCATCCATAGAGAAACGCCCGATGGAGTCCTCACAGACGACCCCCCTACAAGGTGCTTAACCAATACATTGGTCTCACTGCCTATCGGAGCCATCGCTTGTTGGAGATAGAGGATTTTATCGCTAAAATATGCCTTTGCATCGTTTAGCAATATACTCGCTTCATCGAATAGAAGCGTTTTGTATCCATTTAGGATACCGGGGACTGTGACATACTCTTCACCGTTTGGTTTACCGTCATCGTCGTATGTCGCTTGTTGCATGACTGTTCCGATCATCTTAGCATCAGAACCACCACTGAAAGACTCGGTTTCAATGCCGCACGCTCTCAACAGTTTTGCTGTAAACTCATATGCAATCGATTTACCAGTCCTTGATTGTTGAATCCAATAGACATGCACCCTACAATCAACATGTGCGCCATGTATCGGTATTCGCATGTATGGTGAAAGTGCTTGTCCTGCTACAAAGAAGTATGAAAGCATCCCCGCATATTCGTTAAAGAAAGAGACTGTGTTGAATCGTGAAATGTAGTTGCGTATGTATTTACTGCCTTCAAAGTCGGATTTGACTAGAGTATAGTCATCCCACTTTCTCCCGCCAGCATCAGTAGTTGGTCTCAATAGCATGTTTTTACACCTGTGGAGTTTATGGGATGAGGGGTCAAGTATTTCAACACTCACGCCCTTGTCATCTTGACTTTTTCATTTGGGACAGCCTCTTCACTGTTCAGCACAGTGATTATTTTCTGCGCTCGGACTTTACCAACACCTTCGGCTTGCATCAACTCTTTGAGAGTCAAGCCTGCGATTTCAGTGATAGAGCCATGGGCATCGATCAAACGCTGTGCGATTGCTTCACTACAACCAGCCGCCCTTAACACATCCATACGCATGTCCTCGGAGTTGGTTCTCCTCATAACACGGTATGTCGATGAAGACCCAATGGTGTCGTGCTTCTCAAATCTCTTGCATATGAATCTAGCCGCTGATGAACGGTCAGGGAATGTGATAATGGAGATGTCATAATCAACAGCCCACCTCGCTAGGGAACCGACATAACTAGCCCATGCTCGTGCATAGGGGATTTTACGGCCACCCTTTTTGGCATTGGCTACATATTTGTCGAGGGTCCCCCACACCAAAAGAATACCCTGATTGTAATTGTCATCAAGGTTATGCAATTGATGTTCTAGGTGTCCACTATGCAGGCTTTGCATGTAGTCCTCTATTGACTTTGATTCAATGCCGACGCTGGCAAAAGCGTAATCCGTGATCATGTTCTGTCGAGTTTGATACTTCAGTTTCTTGTTCTTATCGAGATACTTCTTGACAAGTGCTTCAAGACCTGAACGCTCCCTGTTGTCAATGAATAGAATCTTTTCAGCAGGCATTTTATTCCTCCTCCTGCATTGCCTTTATTTTGTCAGCCTGTTCCTTTCTCTTTGCGGGGGTCCAGCCCTGCAAGCATGAAACACACCGCCTGAAACCTGAACGGACATTGTTTTCACATCCGCTGTTGACGCAAACCACGACTGTAAGCCGCAACTCAATCATCCTCTTTGTCAAGTTTGGCGAGCCGTTCAGCCTTCATTCGTTCAAGGTCGTCATCGGTTTCAGACACTTCGTTGAAATCAACGGTTTCATTACCTTGTCTCTTAGCGATTTCCCCTAGGATTTCTTGAAACAACGGTGTCCGATGGGTCTCTAACAAGTCGATCACCAAGCGAGCGAAGTTTTGGTCGCCTGTGAAGGCAACAGGCTGTTCGCCCTGAAGAATAACATATTGAACGCCGCCATCAGGCATTTGCATTGCACGAGCATTCCAAGGAGGTAATTCATCTGTTTTGGACAACTATACCCCCCCCCCCAGTTTTCTCGCAGGGTGTTGTTTCCAATGAACCAAGCATGGTTCACACATTGCTACTCCCCATTTGTTTCTTTCAGTTGCTTCGCCTTTGCATTTCGTATCATGCATGTATTTACATTTTGTCATCTAATTTCCAACTCCTTTTCCGTCATAATAGGGACATTTACCTACGCATAATCCTTCACGGTATAATGTGGGGCAGGTCGGCGTTTGGTATTGCTTTTCCGCTCCGTGCTTGAGATACTTATGGGTGACATCAGGCTTGTAATCAGCCCATTTTAGTTGAGCGATGAATGCGTGTGCCTGATTGACTCGATCATCGACAGGTATTTTTGAATTGGAGGGGGGGTCTTGCGAAACGGTTGAAGTAATCCAATAGATACATCATCAGATACACCCTAGGCAGGTGCGGAGGATTTGCACCCGTTTCGCATGTGGCTTCAGCGAGACAGGGCAACATCGGTATATTCCCAATACGCTTCATCTCTATATCGACCTCTTCAGCATTAAACTCCTGCTTCGCAAAGCCCCCTCCTTGAGGGCCGAATGGATTGTTTGGGTCTCGTTTGATTACTTCTAAAGGCATACCTTTGTCGCCCATTAAGCACATGCTAATGCGGGATGGTTCCTTTGCTCTTTGAGTAATGATGTCCCACCCTTCGGAGATGCCTCCTAAATACAAAGGAATTGACCATATGTTCCGTTTGAAATTGAATGAATTGGGTATCCGTATGTGGCGGTCAGGCCTGAATGATACAACTGGGTCAAGTGTTTGCAGGTCCATGTCTTTGACCCACTTTGAGATTAACGCCCTTCCTGATACAAGCAGGTCATTCAACTCCATAGGTTCTAAGACATACTCTTGATCAAGGTTGACCCATATGTGAAAACCACCGCCAGTGAACCATACTGCATGTCTCCACCCATTTTCCAATAGGTGCGCTGATAACCGCCATGCTTCTTCTGAACACTGCTGTCCAGCCTCGGCATCGCTCATACCCTCAAGTCGGTCTTTGTCTAAATCAATCACGAAATGAGGAATGACAGCGGTGTTATACTCGCCACGATTGCCCTTCGGCTTCAACTCCCTGAACCCATATACGGTGGTGGTGATATTGTCTTTACCATTGGTGGCTAGGACATACTTCTGTAATTGCTCCTCGTTCTTTACAACCCTGCGAGTCCTCATACAGACCTCACGAGGGAAATGGCGGAACATGGAACCCATCAACGATCACTTCTTTGGTTTCTTGTTCTTTGGGTTCTTTTGAGGACCACGCTTGACACCTTTGTCTTTGCGAACCTTTCTTGGTTTCTTTTGGTATCCATGTGCATCCTTGCTTACGGCCTTTTTCTTCGCTTTAGGCTTGGTGGTCTGAACCGTGGTTTTTCCCTTCTTAACAGGCTTCGGGCGTGTAGTTGGTTGGTATCGGCGATGCTTATCCCCTGCATCAACTTTGTATGGAGGGTCCACTAATCCATTCTTCTGAAAATCGGATATTTTGAATGTCTTGTGCTTATCGATATTCACATTCAATTCGTTCATAATTGCATTTGCCTGCTTCAACAATTCCTGTTTCTTTGCTGACACATCCTGTAAAGGCGAAGCCTTCACCAGCGTTTTAATCAGCACAGCATATTGATGTGGCAGTTTCTTCAAGCATACATTCCATTCGTCTTTATCAGTCATATTTCTAACTCCTTCTTCATGTCATGGGGCATCAATACCCTCCCATATTTGGGGCAAAAGCCCTTGACAGCGCACCAAGGCTCGCACAGTTTCATAGTGGCCCAGCCATTTGGTTTTTGAGGGAACATCCATCCATTGTTGTCCCCAGTATATCTCAAGTGCATTCGGACCAATGATTTCAGGTCTCTTATCACTTCTTGAATCGAATCTGATCGGACATTCTCAACAAAGCGATACAACTCTTTTCCTTCTGTATCTCCCTTCGTATGGTCCCAGCCCCAATAGGTGGCAGTAGTGCCGCTAAGAGGGTGTCCCTTGGACTTGCGAAGCAAATAGACATAGAATGCCATCTCCTTTCGCATTGAATCTAATTTGAAGTCACTGTGTTTCCACAGCCCTGTCTTTAATTCGTGAATATGCAGGTTGCCAGCACCATCAGCAAACGCTCTATCGACAATGCCTGTCAAATGGACTAGAATCGTTTTTCCATCGACATTCAGGTCGATGATTGCATCCAGCGAGTCCTCGTTGATCACGGGAAGGAAGTTTTCTAGGTCTGATGTCATGAAGCGACTCGCTTCAATTTGCATCAGTCTGTCGAGGTGTTCCTCCTCACCTAGGGTGAAGGGCGTTGAGGGGCTAACCTCTCCCTTGTATTCCTTCTCTTTACTCATTGAGGGGATGAAAGTAGCGAAGTAGCGATAGACAGCATTGATGCCCCCCTCGTCTTGACAAACTTTGGCATATTCAAGGTCAATAGCGTCATAGAAGTCCTCTAAGGCATCGTGGACATTTGTCCCCCTCCTCATGTTATCGTTCTCCATCTCCTTGACACCAAGGATGTATTTGATGAAATACTGCTGTTCACAGAATTGAAATGTGTTCAATGATGATTTACTGACTCTCAAAAGAAAGTCAGGGGACTCGCCGTCAACGGGGTGATACCCGTATCCCGAATACTCGCCATCACGACCCGCCACTGGATGAACGCCCGGAGGCTTGACTCCTTTGATTCCTGATGCGGATGGCTCAATGCTCAATCGGATTCCTCCTTCTGTATGTATTGCGCTGTGGCATTACAGGATTGGCATGTTAGTGTGGCGACGATCCCTTCGTCTTCAGTCATGAAGACTTCATTCAAGTCGTTATCGCATTGCCAAATCATTTTCCCGCCACAGAACCAACATGCGGTCCTAGAGGCTTCAGCAACGCCTGCATCCTTGATGTTTAGAGTCTTCATCCACTGCCACTCCTGCTTCATGATTCATCATCGGGTGCGTCATCAATGTCTTGGTCAACGAATAGATTGACCACTGCCTTCTTTGCAGTTTCAATGTCATTGAGGCTTAATTCCTCGACGGCTCCACTGTAATCGACAATATGCTTTGTCATGTGATACAACTTTCTGAATTGCTGTGCCTGATATGCAAGGAATGCAGTAGGGCTGTTAAGCATAACCTTCGTATTCAAGGCATCATCGAGATACCATGTGCGGCCATTGCCAGTTGCCCAGTCTTCGTGTTTTTCGCTCATTCAAACACCTCCTTCAGGATAACCAATCAGGTCGGTTCCATGATCAAAAGAACCATCACGGAGTCCCGGCCATCCATACCACTGTGGGTTTTCGGCATTGCGGATGAACAGCACGATTGGCTGTCCACACTTCAGGCTAGTGCGGTTCTCAATGACTGTTGCTTGTGACCTGCTACTGCCTGTCAACTCGCCCTTCTCATTGCGCTCCTGCAACACCTTGACATGAATCAATTGCTGGAAGTCTCCTTCGCTACGAGGGAGGATGTCAGGGACATCTGAACCAAGAATCTCATTGCCGTTGCTGTCATAGGATGGCTTCATGTGAGTAATCACATAGCAGTGGACACCCAAACGAGCGGTCTCCTGCATCCCGTGAGGCAAAGCCGCCCTGTATCTGTTCTTACGAATCTCCCAGTTGAAGCGACCAATTTTGGTGGTGGTCTTTTGACCAGTGGTGGCAATGCCGTCACGACCCAATTCAAGGTCATACACCTTCATTAGGGTTCCACAGATGTTCAGCCATTGATCAGCACCGTCGAATACGAGAGTCTTCAGGTATGGTTTTGGCATTGAGCCATGTTCCATGAAATACTTCGCCTGTTCTTTGGCTACTTCATGTGCGTGGTTTAGAATATCTAACACACGCTGGTATGTCGCTTGAAAGTCATAAGGGACACGGCTTTGGTTTTCAACCATCACCCAAGGCGAGATAACAACAATGTTGTCCTTCTTGTCTGAATGGTGTGCCGCCTTGGTGGTATCTCCTCCCAAGTCAAAATCAACATGCCATATTTCAGCACCATTAGCCACTTCTTCTTCTGTGAGGCTATCTAGCACCATTCCTGTTTTACCGCTCTTTGCAGGGCCTGCAATCATGGCTAGAACGCATGTTGGCGTATATTGCGCCAAGACTCTAGCGTCCTGAACAATAGATGCCCCTGAAGAAGTCCAATTTGATGGAAAAGTAGCGGCTTTAACGAATCGGTCCATCTGACCCTGTATAGGTATATCAGCCACGACCTCTTCAATGAGCGAGTCGATTGGGGGGTTTGGGTTCATAACCGTTGGAGGAGCCGCAACTGTTGAAGTCGATGGCAATTCCTGCACTGGGGTCTTCTTCATTTCAGATGGGTCCTTCGTAGTATCCACCAATGCAACGCTGTCAAAAAATCCTGTTCCGCTCATTCTAAGTCCTCCTCTTGATCAACCTTTCCGACTTCAACCTTCAATGTGTGTGCCGAAGTAAGGCCTTTAGGGAATAATGAAGCCAATGGGTCATGAGTCTCGCAAGCGTTTAGGCTGAATGCCAAACCGCATAGAATCTCAATAGGCATCATGTCCCTGCCAACTTCGGCAGTGAACACTACACCAGTTTTGTTGATAACACGCTCTAGGAATGTAGTCAACTCCGCATCAACAATGTCGGCAACGGAGTCGCCCCACATGAGTCCTTCTTTGAGGCCTTCAGCCCCAAATGCAATACCTCCTGTCGTGAGGTCCAATGGCCACCAGCCCATTCAAGCACCACCGCTGAAGTCGTTGAGACCGCTTAGGTCACTTGATTGAGCGTCAGGCTCTTGAGCGACGATTGAACGCATTGGCATAGCATAGGTGCTAAGGCCATCAAGAGACATGTTGCGAGAGCCATCAGTTGCATCCCATGTTCGTGATCGAACAACAATCCAAACTCTTGAACCACGAGCATACGGTTTCCAGCCGTCCTGCTTCAGAACCTTCAATGCCTGATGGTTGTCAACCAAGTAGCGAGTCAATTCGACCCAAAGGCTGGCATCAGGGTTATCTCGGCGGAGACTGTTACTACTGATAGTGAGAGAATGCTTGAAGCCGCCTTCAATGAAGGATGGTGCTTCTTTACCGTCATAATCAATGTAATCAACAACGCCTGAAATGGCGAAGGTTGGACCATATGTTTTACCATTTGGTGAAGTAGTTGCATTTGCATCGTGGTATTCCCACAGGTCGTTCAAATCAACAACATCCATGAATTGAGCCATGAATTGGTCAGGCTTGAAAATCGCAGTGGCTTTGTCCAGTTGAGCATCAGGGACCCACTCTAGGTCGTATGATGCCGTCATGTTGCCAGTGCGGAGGATAGTCTTGGTCTTGTCAGGCCAACCCTCGGCTTCTTCAGCCTTGAAACGAATTGGGCGATGCATCTGCAAGTGCAAATCAGCCGATTCAAAGGAGCATTCAAGCGTGCGAGGAGGCAATGGGCCATCCGAAAGGAATAGGTCCTTCTTGTTGCCAATGAACACCCATTCACGCTTAGGCATGAATGCAGGCTTTGGATATTTGCCACCGTTCTTTGAGCCAATCATAGCAATGTGCATTTGACCGCCATTGATCGGGATGACCCAGCGAGGAGGTTTGTCTGAAGCCTTTTCAGAATGGACCTGCTTGTCATCAGCATCGACTAGAACCCAGTCTCCGCCATCATTCAGATATGCACGGCCAATACCGACAGGGTTGCCATTATACTGCATTCCGTAACGCAATGCCTGTGCAAGGTTTCCTTCAGCACTGTCAACAGCAAGTGTTCGCTGTCGTTCCATAGTGTCTCGTCGGCCATTGTATGCTACAATCATGCCGACCCATTCTTCACCTTTGCCGCCACCGCCGCCACTGCGACGGTTCATGCTGACATCGAAGGATGCTGAAAAGAAGTCCAAATCATCGGCATCTAGGCCGTCCAATTTATTTCCGTTCTGTGTCCATACTTCGGGGAACGATTCTTGAACAAACACAGCAAACTTGCTCATTGTTTCTTCGTCGGACCATCCTTTGCTCGTGCCTATTCTCTTTAGTGTCTCATTCATCATAATCTTCAACTCATTTTACGCTTCTGCGGGATATGTCCTATCGACATCTCTCTTATGAAGGCTCACTCAATCTAGCGTCCTCAATCATCTGTAAAGCCTCCACAACCTCCTCGTGGTTCTTAGGTTGTTTCAACCGTCCATTCAATGCACGGACAAGCATAAGCCCTTCATGGTCAGGGACAAACTCATCCATTCCTTTGGTGATCGTCAGGATACGGTTTATCTCTTCGGGCTTCGCATATAACTCACGAGGGACTAGGCCTAGCGACTCCAAGTATTGAGCCACCCTGCCCGTGAATCTAGGGAACCTGATTTCAGGCCTGATGATATATCCACATGCTCTTGAAGTTGTTTTCTGACAAGTAATCGATGGTCTCATTGTCGAAACCATCAGTATTCTAGTCAACTCTTCATAACTTAGAGTCATCTTCATCCATCCCGCAAAGCATTTCTATCTCCTCAATACCAACACAGTCTTTGATACCAGCATCAGGAATGATAGAGATTATCCGACCATGTATGTATGGACCATAGTCCCCCCACCCCGCCGCATTGACTTCGGCTTCAACAAATATGGGTGAGTCCAATGTAAACTCATCATTCAACAATTTTGCCGAGGAGGGGTTCATCTGTTTCAGTTTCTTAGAAACATCAGGTTCCGCTTCGATCAATCCAACTGGATAGTATGAGTTGCCGTCTCTAGCACCTACTCGCCATTTGCCCACCAATGGGGAATGTGAGGCATGGATGGACTCGACCCATTTGCCACTGACAACCCTGAAAATAGGCTTTTTCTTAACTTTCGCTGACATTACAACCATCTCGTAATGAGTATTCTCGTATGTATTTACTCCATCCGCATTCCACAGTATAACGGCTTTATCCTTTGTTATATGCTTGCTTGCATCAGTTGGGTCTGATAACTTCTTGACCTTCTTCAAAGCCCACTTGGGCAACTTTTCCTCCAATGTTCTCCTTCTGTTTGTATATGTCAGGTTCTCATCATTGAGGATGTCGCATACCAATAGTTGGCGACCTCGATGTGATGCATACTCCACGAGGTATATGCCTTCAGGGAATGTCTGATATATTTCATAACCACCCTCCATATCGACTTCGGAGCCTGAAGAGTCAAACAGTTTTATGGAGTCCTCCATTACATGCAGTGTCATCCATTCGCCTTCAGGATGCTCCATATAACAGCCTGTAAACTTGACTTCATTTGGAGAATCAACATAGGTCGGTGAAGGTATAATGATGCCAATACCCGTTTTGGGCTGTATCAGTGGATACAGGTCGTCCCCCTGTGATAAAACAAAACATGTCCTCTCCATACCCACTAAGTATGATGCTCTTTTGATTTGGTAATACAACTCGCCATTGACCCAAGCAAGTGCGGCGATGATGTGTCTCCTTCTTGCGACACCTGTTCTTATGCTCATCCTCATGATCAGTGAATGTAAATCTCTAGCGTCTATCCGTTGAAACAGTGGCCTCATGTATTCCGCCCTTAACTCATTGTCATCCGAAGTGAGGACCGTTTTTAGAATGCTAATGGCACGACCTGCATTCATAGTGGTGCTTTCGGCCTCGGACAGTTGAGATAACAAGTGTATAGGGTCAGGGTCATCATCGACTTCATCAGCATGTGCGTCGGTTAAGTGGAAGAATATCTCCCTGAAGTCTTCGTCTGACAGCCTGACATCACTAGAAGGGGAATAGAAGTAATACACAATGGCGTATTGATTTGACCTGTTTGCATTCAGGCAACTCGCTATCAAGCGTTCAGGTTTCATTGAACCCATCAGCCTAGTGCATTCAGCAAGAGACCTGAATGGTAAATCTGAATATGTGTTCAGGACTCTCCCTCCTCCGTTGGAGGGGAGGGGTATTCTGATAACAACAAATCAAGTGCCTCTTTGTCGGGTATAACGCTCAATACGATGGGCTTGTTCTCGGCGGTTTGAATCCACCTTGTTCCTTCTCTCCTCTTATCCTTTGACATGACCCTGACTCTAAAGCCAGTGACTACTTTGGCGGTATCCGCTAGTGAATTGACAGAACGCCTATTTCCAGTCATGTGCGCTACAACATAGATACAATCACACAGGAGCCTCACAGGGGTCCTAGGGACTTTCATCAGTAAAGCACGCCATAAGTCATATGACAATATGGCAATGTCTTGAGGGAGGTCCAATGCGGCACAGATTTGTTCAGACTTCTCAAAGTGAATGTCATAAAACTCTTCATTCAATTGGAACAACTCCGCTTGTTTCTTGATCGTCCCAAAGACTGTCGTTTGCTAATGCCTCGGTCAGATGTGAATGCAACTCACGGACCTCTTCTTTTGATAACATGACTCCTTGTTTAGTGTAGCCTGTATGTCCTGAAAAGTTTGGAACGACTCGGAACAACCTGATATTGAGAATCCGTGTATTGAATCCTTTCGATGTCATAGTATGCAACTCCATACCCATGTGACATCTAGCCTCGATTTTACCAATCAACCTAGACTCAAGGTGTCCCCAATCTGTTTTCTTTGTCATGATTATTCCTCTTCAGCAATGGGTGGTGCTTCTCTAGCCTTCTTCTGTTTCATCAAATACGCCGAGTCATCAACAACTACATGCTTCCCCCTCATTTCATGAGGGATTGCCTCCAACTCTCCGCATAAAGGACATTGACCCTCCATGCTAATTGGGATGTATTGGACTCCTGCTTCTAATGCAACAATGCGAATGATAGCACCACAGCCCGTATCACATAATGCGACATTGCCTATGTCCTCGTCCTTTACGACAATCTGATCATCATAACTGTCAAACGCTTCATGAATGTCCTCGTTTACATTCCACCCAATCAATTCACTTAGGCCAACAATCCAATCATGTCGGTCAAATATAGATGAGCCAAAAGCGTCATCAACGGGTTTGCTACTGTGCATTATACCAAGTGTCAATTGGTTATCACCCGTCCTGACATAAACTCCTACTTCAGGTAATGTCCATGTCCCTCCAAGGGCTAAACCGTTCCAAAGGCGGTATGCCCATTCAATATCTCGCTGTGTTGGTTCAGGCATCATGGAACATCCACCTCCTACAAACGGGGCATTTGATGACTGGCTTTACCCTGCGGTTGATTATGTCCATTTTCTCGCCATCCTTCAACATGTAATCGTTTTTACAATCAGGGCATTTGACATTGACTTTCTCAATAGTATCAGTTGAGGCCATCAAACCTCACCTAATTCTTCATCAGTCATTGCTTGTATCTTCTTCGTTTTGAATAAGTTTAGGATACCACCCTGTATCCTGTCCCTGTCTGTCTTGTAATGCTCAATCCAGCCATTCGCTGTTTTGATGGCGGCATCGATAACAGCCAATGATGTGACTCTTTCGACACCTGTCATTTCAGTGAATTGGCTACTGCCGATCAACATGCCTCGGTCAACTCGTAATTCAGTAATGACCTCGGTCCATGGTTGAACGGCCATTCTGTATCTCCGTTCAGCGACGAGTCCGTCCCAATCAGACATTTCAAATCCTCCCCCAACGAGAGGCTTTTTGTTCGTAATATGCGTCCCAACTGATGTAGTCTTTGCATACTGGGCATTCAAATATCTCTTCTTTGCTGACCATTTGACAGTCGCAATCATCGCACCAAACAGTGTCTTGCATGTTAAATGCCAAGGGGGTCTGCCTTTTCAAGGCTCACACCACCATGTCTTCGCCTGATGACATGGTTTGAGACCTCGATGCTAGTGTTGCACGGCGGGCATAAAACCAACGCCATGCAGGACTTTCAGGGCCAATAAAGAACACATTTTCATCAGGGGGGATAGCGGGGAGAATCCATTCGATGATCTCCTCTTCGGGAATCATAGGTGAATGTTCAACCTCTCTTTTCTCGCCCTTGTGCTTGACTAAGACAACTCCTGAAAAGGCAGGGTCTTTCATCACTACAACCACTTCTCCGTGGACAAGTGCGCCCGACATGTCGAACACATACGAAGGGATTACATCGCCTTCATAGTATTCCTTATCGTCAAGAGGGTTCAACCAAGCAATTGGTTCACTCATGCCCAGTCCTCCCTTTGATGTTCGGGGATTCCGTTCACAGACTCCTCCATTTCGACAACTCCTAATTCGTATCCTTGAGGTTCAGCGTCACATGCTTCGCACGGACCTTCATGGTCGTTCATTTGAGGGTGGCCACACCATTCACAGGTTTTACCCTTCCAAATAACATCGGCGGTGAAGTCATAAGAACCGTCATCTCCTCTTTTTGCGAAGTGCTTTTTCTGATCAACTTCTTTTGCTTTCATCGGTATAACCTCCCAGTGGTTATCCTCTAAACTAGCAATAAAATCAGGACAGTCTTCAGGTTCAATCGCCACCGATGACATTGGGCTAACAGCCATGTCATAAATTACCCATCCTCTCCTGCCATCAGCAGTGATGACAGCCATTCCTCTTTTGTCCAGTATCTCAAATGGAAGGTCGATATATGGCAACAGTGCAAAAGGTGCTTTGTAATTCCACATTGTAATCGAAGAATGTTCTTCAGGGACTTCTATCCAATCAGGTCCTGTTTCAGCAAGAACCTCCTCTATTGGGGTGTCCCCGTCGATGACCATTATCGCACCTGACCACTGTCTCAATACGATACTGATAGGTATTTTAGGAGCGACAGGTATTGTCGATGCACTCATTGAGATACCTCCATAGACATCAATTCTTCAGCGGCTGTTTTTGCTGGCCCTGATATGATGATCGGCTGTGTATCGTTTTCAGACCGTGCAATCTCCCAACGGGTTGTTTTCAATAGAACCCTGCCTTCGGGAGTATCCGCATATCTGTTTGCAGGAATCATCCTCATCCAAGAAGGGGGGAAGCCCAATACAGATACAGCGGCTCGCCATACCAGCGATGAATGCTGACGACTCTTTGGTCGGTTCTGTGGAGTCCATACCGTTGTAGCAGGACCTCGGCCTCTCCTAGTTTTTGACACGGATAGACCCCCTGTCTTTACGGATGACTCCAATCACTTTACCTTTGTTGATATTGTCAAGGACCCATAGGCCAAATGAAGCATCATCCATGCCTTTCGCCTTCAGTGCCTCATCATTACAATCAAGACACCAGTCATTGCGCTCACCCATCATGTCAGGGTGGTTAAAACGAACCTTCATGCAATTCTCACATGCAGGTGCATTAGCAATGTCTTCATCATCGACTACGAGCATTCTCATAGGAATGTTGCCCAATGGAGGGAATGGCATAGAAACGACTTTTACCTGACTCATTCGATCACCTCTTCGCATCTAATGCAGGAGGTCGGATGACATCCGACATGGCGAGGCACTGGCTCATCACATTCGCAGGGCATCATCATTCCTCCTCCTTCACTAAGACAGGGCCATCAGAAGACTGGACCCATAGGCCCCCTCGCTTCTTCATCCCAATCAGGATTCGTTAATTCAATCAGAACATTGCCAACAATAGGCTTGCCCACCAAATTGGTCGCTCGCTTGTTCAGTGGCAACCTCTTCAAGGTCCCCTCTTCATCACACCAAAGGTTCTCGATGTTCTCATCGAACCTGCTGATGTTTCCGATTGTAAACTGTGGGCTAGAAAAGACACCCATCCAAAACAATTCAACAGTCGTGATAGGATAGGGCGTAAAGTAGCCACCGATCATGTCCTGCATCCACTTCATGCGTTCAAGTCCGTCTTCAGGTCCCATGATAGGATACAGAATAGCCTCGCTATCATCAGCCGAAATCCAAATCCATTCAGTCCTCATTCAACCACCACCTGTTTCATTGCTTCGTAAATCTCATGTCGTATTTCAGGGTCGATGTGCTTAGAATCCATGTCCATGGATAGTGCTTCAGACAATATGTTCCATGCGTCTTCAGGCACTGTAATAGTCAATGTCTTGACCTCTTCTTCAGCAATGAAGTCGCCCCAGCCCTGCAACTGTTTCTTAGTTGCCCAGCCCCTCTTATGGAACATAAGTGCGGCGTTCTGTGCAATAGCGAGGTCATCCTCATCCATGTCACCAATGTCGCATTCCATGTTCCACATAGCGCAGTAATGCAGGAGGTTCTGTTGATCGTAATCATCTAAATCAACTACTCCCCTTTTCTTCAATCAATTCGATTGATGCGTGACAAAAGTCAGCAAGGTGAATAGTATCGGTTGGTCTGTATTCACGGTTGTAGTATTCATCCCATGTTTTGATTGACCCGTCTTCAGGCCATAGGATTCTTCTAGCCTCATGTTCCTTGAGTCCTTTTTGGCCAATGGGCGTGAAACCGCACCAATCAGCAAACTCCTTTCGGCAATTGACATGAGCATCCATAGAAGAGATAAGTCTCTTGCACAGGTCCTCAAGAATAGTCTGATGGATAATGTCCTTCTCGTTATACCTCTTCAAACCACGATGGTGTTTTTCTGTTCCCTCGATGATTGTTTCATCGACCCGCATCTCTTCTTTATGCATCTCGCACCATCCGTGGTCCCACGCTGATTGAGCCGTCAATAGTTTGCCTTCATGGTCTTCATATTCATACTTCGCAATGTCTTCAGCATCAAACATATTATCCCAATCAACTCTAGCGTCAGCCTCATTGAGATAGATGGATGAACCGTTTGGTATGCCTCCGTGATAGTGGGTGATGACCCATGCTTTGATTCCTGACATGATTACTCCTCCCCCACAGATACTACTGCTTTGATTCCAAGTTTACTAGCGATCATTCCGTATGGTTCTGAAACCTTGATTGGGCGTTGGTCGCCAGCGAGCATAACAAACGACCCTTCGGACGAGTCGAAGGTCATAGGTGACAGTGAGATGATAGATGAAATCCTGACGAGGATAGGCATACCTGTTTGTCCATTGACCTGTGTCAGACGGACAAACTTTGGCTCAATGCGTAGTCGTGCTGGCAACCACTTGTTGCGTGAGTTTGCTGTTCCAATTGTTGGCTTTGTATCATTCATTGTCTTCACTCTCCATTTGTCCACACACTTCATTTTCAATGGTTTCCATCCGTTGTATAACTTCATCAGGCCAATTCCATCCGTGAATGGTTTTACTTTGATTGCACATAGCCGTATGTAGTCCATCCCAGCATTGCTCATAGCGTGTCATGCCATGGGTTATAATCTGTTGAATCTCTTTGTCCATTGATTCTGATGATTCAATACCAAACCATTCATTGGAGAAGTTTTCACCTAGATACACTTCGCAATTGCTTTCATCAATTAGGCTTTCAGAACCATCGGAGGTATCAAGCCAATAGACTTCGTGATCATTGTAATGTGTTCTCGCATAATCCTGTGAAACCAATATCCATTGGCAACCGACAGATTTGGCAGGGGGATTGACCTCTTTGTTCAGCATCGATTCAAGAGAGTCGATGATTCTGTCGTAGCGTTCACACACGCAATGGTCTTCTGTGCATGTTGCCTCATCTCGCAAATCTCTCAATTCCTGTATCATGTCTGCCGTCAACATCAGAAACCACCTCCTAGTCCAAGGTAATCCATGGCGGGGTCATCAGGCGTGCCAGTGTCTATGCTGGCAGGACCAGTCACAGGAACAGGTGTTTCATCGACTGGCTCCTCAACTGGGGCTTCAAAGTGGCCCATTGGTTGATTCCTTAGAGATTCGATGTAATACCCTTCGCCCTTGTATTCTAGGGCGGCATAGTGGCATAGGCACTTTTCAGAACAGAACCTGCGTGCGCCCACTGGGAGGTCTTCGTAAACAAACTTATGCGGTTTATCGCAGTTAGCACAGCCAGTATGCGGTATAACAGCCATAGGCATAGGGTCGTTGGCAAAGGTGTCTTCGACATATCCGTCCCAAGGTTCAGCGTCGGCAATGATCGCATCCCATTCGTCCTTGACTTCTTGGACCTCTTCGGAGTCATTAGTCCACATGGACATGCCACCCGCTTCAGCGTTGATATGAGGCTCATGTGATACGGCCACAGCGGAACCGCCGCTAGGGGCCATTGAGACTTCTTCAAGGTCTTGACTGATAACATCAGGCAATGGCATACCGACTAGCAACTCAAGCCCTGAACCAGTCAGGTAATAGCGTGTGCTTCTTCGTGCGCCCTCTTTGTTGACTAGACTGTGCTTGACAAGTTTGTCTAGGCATTTGCGTGCCAATGGTAGCCTGTCCTCTAGGATAGTTTCAGACAATGACTTCTTCAGTTGGCCCCATGTTGGGCCGACCTGTCCATCAGGTCCATCATTGACCTCATCAGCAGTGTTGATTGCTTCGATGATCAAGTGTTCCATGTGTTCAGCATAACCTGTGATGCCTAGAATAGGTTCAGAATCCACAGTGTCCTCCACTTCAACAACTGGGGTGGTTTCCTCCTCCAATACAACAGGCACAGGGTCGGTAGTTTCGGGATGGGATGCCTCAACGGGGATGACATTATCCTGTGCCACAGGAGGGGTCTCCTGCGTGGGTGCTACATTGGGATTAGGAACGAGGGTGTTCAAGACATTCTCGGTGCGTTGTTGTTTAGCCAATTGATTGGTCCTCTCAACCTCTTCAGGGGTTGGTCCAACTGGTGTTGCTCCAATCTCCTCAATGGTGAAGTCCATGTTGACCTTTGGTGAACCTGCCGACTGACCCTCAAAGTGTCGCTTCAACGACTCAAGGATTTCAGCAACCTCCACAGCATGGCGATGAGTTGGGAGGTCAGATTGCTTGACAGACTTTTTGCCAGTGTCTTCATCGGCAACCATAGCGAGGTCAATAGCCGTATTGACTCTTTCAGCAAATGCAAATGCAACTGATGGGTCGCCATCGAATGCTTCAATCAATGCATCAACCCAAACACCAGTGGCCCAGTCTCTAGGGATCGAGCAGGTGTTTCTTTTGTCACTCATACCAACTGGTATCAGGACGGCTGGCTTATCAGCATCAGATGGAGTCATTGTAATGCGCTTGTTGCCCACCCTGACAGTGATGACCGTATCATCGACAAGTGCGATAGGTTGGGGGTTGTTTTTACGCTCGTCTGTATTGAGGTAAACCCCATCACGACTCATGTATTCTTCTTGCAGGATTGTTCCTAGCATCTTCAACGCAGGACCCAATTCAGCAGGGATATTATCCATCTCTTCAGCACTCTCTTTAATCAATTTTCGACTCATCATTCTCACCATTATCCCTCTTGGGGACAACACGGACGAGGCCGTCAGGGTATTTAATCTCTCACTTATTGGATTGACAAAGATTCCAATCCTGAAGTCCGAGATTTGAATCTAAAAATTAACATCATGGTTGTATGGGATAAATATGATGGTTATGAGATTTCGGAAAGTTTTCCGTAATGCTCGGAGTATTTTCCGATTTTTACAAAACCCACGCTTTAGATAACCATGAACAAAAAACAAACGGAGATGAAATATATGACAAGAAAAATAATTGATATGCAAGATGAGCCTGAAGGAACACTTCTAGTGTTTAATGAAATGATCGTGACCATCAAAGGAGGTGGTATCACGAGGGTGGGTGGCCTGAATCCAACTGAAGCCGCTGAAGTCATTCAAACGCACAGTCGAAAGATACTGGTCCCAGTGCCGAAACCCGAAGAGAAGGAGGTGGGGGATGATGGTCCACTGGGGGCGGGGACCCTGATACTGATGAAGGACGGCGATGTGATAACGGAGGAGCAATACCTCCGAGAGAAGGCGTTCATGGACAGGTGGTGGCACGGAATTGGTTCGTGAGACTTATCAGATTCATATGGACTATGTTCTCGGTTGCTCGTGCAGTTTCATGATCATTCCAAAGGGTGTTCAATGTCTTTGTCGCCCAGCACCCAACGAAGTGTCTTAACAACGCCTTCTAATGCTTTGAAGTTGCGAGCATGATGCATTCGCCTCTTTTTTGGCAATGTCTTGTCGGCTATGGCCGTCGAATGTTGGTCCTGAACCTTCTCGGCCTTATCCAACATGTCTTCAATTTCAACCCAACTTCTATCGTATGTGAAATCGCCATGGACAGGCATGACAATCACATCATAGGCGAGCCTTGAGGCCCCGCTTGACGCATTTGAATTACATCATCGATGCGGAGAATCATGGTCGAGGTTTCAGTTGCGCTAATCAAAGCCTGCCTGACTACGCTCAATGGTTCAACCACTCCATAGTGGAGGAGGTTGTCAACTAGAAGGTCGGTCTCCTCATCTGTGACGAGGATTCCGTGGGTGTATGCGTTGTTAGCGTGTGCCGCTCTCAAAGCGATGATCGAATCAACTGGGTCCATCCCTGCGTTTTCAGCAATGGTCGAAGGAATCTCTTCAAGTGCCTTAGCGTATGCTTCGATAGCCATTTGCTTTCGACCAGCGACAGTGCTGGCGTATTCACGCAGGGTCTTTGCCATTGCCGCAAAGGTGCATCCACCACCCACGACAATCTGTGAGGTGTTGATGACAAGAGATACAACTCCCAGCGCATCGTCAAAGGCTCTTTCAATCTCTTCAACGACATGTGATGTAGCACCACGCAGGATGACTGTTACTGCTCTCGATTCGACTTCAGATACGCCACCGATACGAACCATCAGGTTCTCACCAATTCGTTCTTCAATCACATGACCAGCGGAACCAAGGTCGGCATCAACTAGGTCATCGAGGTCACTGATAACAACAGCCCCTGTCGCCTTTGCGACTGATGACAACTCGGACTTTCGACATGATTGTAATGCCATGATGCCAGCCTTAGCCATGTAATGCAAAGCGAGGTCATCAATTTTCTTCTGACATAGAACCACATTAGCACCCGCATCCTGAAACTTCTTCACCATGTTTCGCAGGGCTGTTTCTTCTTGGTCGAGGAAATCCTGCATTTGATCAGGACTTGTAATTTGGATTCTTGCATCGACTTCGGTTTTCTTGACTTCGATAGCACAGTCAACCAACGCAAGCGAGGCTCCGTCAACCGCTGTTGGCATTCCGTTGTGAGCCTTCTCCTTCTCTAGGACAATTCCATCCATCAGGTATGAGTCTTCGACTGAACCACCTGTTGCACATATCACATTGATGTCATCTAAGTTTGGAGGGTTCAAGCCATCAGATAATCTGTTGACAGCATCGCCTGCGATGCCCGCCATGACATCCTTGACTCCTTCGTGAGTATCAGTAAACTTGCCAGTCAATGCGGTTTCAGCACAGACCTTGGCAATTGCTCCTAGGTCTTTACCGACCTTAGTCAGTTGCCTATCAGTAAGCACACACTTCTCAAGAGTCTCCAATGCCTTGGACGATGCGAGACGGTATCCTGATGCGATGACAGTCGGATGCACATTCTTTTCGATCAGTGCTTCGCTCTCCTTGAGTAAAGCACCTGCAAGAACAACGGCTGATGTAGTCCCGTCGAAGCACTGTGCTTCTTGAGTCTTTGAAACTTCAATGACCATCTTGGCCGCTGGATGTTCGACATTGATTTCACGCAGGATTGTTGCGCCATCGTTTGTAATGAGGACATCACCTAGTCCATTGACTAGCATTTTATCCATTCCTTTAGGCCCAAGAGTTGATTTCACTGCATCAGCAACCGCTTTGGCGGCGGCGATATTGTTACCCTGTGCGGTCTTTCCTCTAGTGCGGTCTGTTCCTTCAGGCATTATGAATATCGGCTGTTGTCCATTGGGCATCATAACTCATCCGAAGGAGGTCTAGCATTTCAAGGCTCACTATCAAGACCACCATTCAGGAGCGGGTCGTAAACCGTTCCATTCAGGTCTCCCCGACACGGTATTCTTGAACACTTTTGACTTGTAATACTCACGATAAGACAGAACGGTATCCTCGCTTCTAAACTCATGAGGCATACACTGTTTGAATGGTGTCATTTCGTCATCCTTGTCAAACGGCTTTGATTCGTGCATTGCGATCAGTTGCTCAATGACTCCCACACATCTGTGCGGTTTGTCAATGGCCGATAGCGGGTGCTTGTTGCCTGCACTTCTTTTCCGATACAGAAACTCCTCGCCTAGTGCCAAGCCAAACCTGCCTAGCCACCTGAAGTTAGCGTTTGACTCTCCTGCCCATAATGTGCAGGGGTGGTTCTTATGTGTGACTCCGTATGGCCTCCCGCTAGATGAAAGCGGCATATCAGCGGGGTCATGTCCATTGGCAACCAAAGCGGCGACCATCATTTGAGCCGCTTCTAGTATCTGTTTGACCACATGGACATCACAGTGCATTTTAGCACAGGTCCTAGCCACTACATGCAGGATGAATATATTCATTGAACCGCCTCGGTGTTGCGACATGAGTCTCGCACCGTGGGGTTGTAATTTGAACAGCCCATGAATGGACCTTTCTTGCCCCAGCGGGTTCGTAGTATTCCGCCTTGACACTTTGGACAATCTCTAGGTGCTTGCCATGGGTATTTCCAATACTCATCGATCACAGGGTTGACTCGCTGTAACAAATTGTTACGCCAATTCACCACCCTATGCACACGCTTGAATGATTTGTTCCAAGGGTATCCTTCAGGGTCAACAAGCACGACTCTTATTGCGTCTGAACCTGCTTTGCGTCCTGCTGAATTACGAATGTCCACTGACGAATAGATTCGGATGCGACACCCTGAATCATCGTAACTTCGTTCATACACTGCTTCTTTACATGGATGTCCTACATCATCAGGTTCGATTCTTTCAAACCCTTCTTCGCCTAGGAATACATCCATCTCTTCAATACTTATCTCAACATAATCTGCCATAATTTTCATCTCCTCAATCTCAAGGTGCAGGCGGGGTTGGTGATGGCCAACATACAAAAGCCAACAACCAAACCCCCACAGGTATTGATTGACCCCGCCTGCATCTAATCCAGTAAACAAGCCCTATATCAAGGCTCATTCAGGTGTGACTCTCTCCTGTGGGTTCAACTCAAGTGACCCGTCTAATCCGACCCAGCGAATCTTCTCGCCAACATCCTTAGAGTTGACAGTCTCGACTTTGTGTCCTTTGCCGACATAAGTCTCCATGTCATACTCGATCACCATCTCCTCATGTGTTCCTTCATTGCCACAGGTGGCACAGCCCCATACCACCTTGACCTGCGCTTTCACATCCTCCTTAGACAACTCCTGCTCATCAATCATAGAAGGTGTTGGTCTGACTTCTTTGAACAGCCTGCCTTTCGACTTAGGGCCATTGCACTTTTTACATGCATCCGCTGGCACTGTAAACTTCATGAATCCCATAAACTTCTTTGCACAGTCTTGGCCGACCCACATAGCGTGCCAGTCCTCCTCGTCGTCTTTAGCCATGACTGGCACTAGGCCTGACTTGATGTGTGGCTTTCCACAGACCATACAGTCGTGGTGACTAAACCTTGAATCAAAACGGACGAGATGTTTGTCCTGATCATCCTTTGGCCATTGGACAACTCCAACATTCAGCGGTGTTTTGGACCATATGCCTATGGTCCCCACATCAGCGGTGAAGCCGACTTTTCGCTTATTCATCACCTGCTTCTTTTTCAAGACTGAATAACCTTCAGCATCTCCTCCTTCACACTTGTTGCACTTGAAGTAAACAATCAGTGCTGGCCTGTATTCAGCAGGTTCCACGACCACCCATTCACCGTCTTTCAATTCCTGCTTTGCTCTCTTAGTTTCACACTTGATAACTTCAGTGTGTGTGACTTCATCGAGTTGGTCATAATGGTGATACAATATCGCACGGTTCGTCATTGACTGGTTTTTAGGTTCAATGTGGAATGATGCTTCTATCTCCTCCTCCACTTTATTCCTGAACGACCATGTGTTTTCCTCATCCTTTGGGATGTATTTGTCAAGTAGTCTCCCTTTATCATTAGTCATTGGATGTAGCCGTCTCCACAACTCCTCCTCATTCATGTCAGTGATCGTCATGACCAACTCCCCTGAACCCATGCATGATTGAAGGTCCTCCACGATGTTGTAATTACGGTCCCTCGTCCACTTAGTTGTCATCCTCTCCTCCCTCTTTTCAATGAGGTGCTTGGTGATGGCATTGGAACATATGCTATGTTTACGAGAATAACGGCTTCTGTCATATCCTTTCACTGGGACAATTTGCTCGCTAGATGAGAAACTGTTGGGAGAGTTGCGACATGTATCGAATGACTCAACCTTTTGCTTGTGAAACTTCACTGGTGCGAAGCCCCACTGTTCAGGTCGAGTCCCCATGTTCTCAATAGTGACTAGGGACTTAGGAGACCATTCAGGTGGCTTTGGTTGCTTATGGTGCTTGGTAATACCACCGCACGACTCACAGTGGATATTGAATGATCGAGTCCTAGAGAACGGGTTGCTCGTGCGTCTCGACTGAAGGGCGAGACGAGGATGCTTATCGCTGTCTGTGAAGTTATGAAACTTCGACTCATTACACGCCTCACATGCCAAGAAGAACCCAGCCTTGCCATTGAATGCGGCCCTGTCGTTGATGACACGGTTCTTGGTATCATCGTCGCTCATGTAGTATGATGGTCCCCTCATCAGACAATGCTTCTCTTTGAGCCAATGTAAACGCTGGGACTATCTTCTTAGCCATGTTTACCACTAGGATGATAGGGAACAGCATCAGCATAAAAAAGGCTCACTAAATCGACGGCTCCTGACTCATCATCTCGCATTGCCTTGTCCATCCTCTCCTGCATTGTCATGCCTTGGTTAAAGTTTGGATTGTCCAAACGAGTAGCATCCACCTCCATTTCAAAGTGTGCGTTTGCCATCTCTTTGGCAATGTCGATCACTTCTTCAGGCTCGGATTCGTCCACATATTGCATATGGCCATTACAGCCATCCGTGCGACGGTATGGGCATCGACCTCCTCCTGAATGTGTGCCGTCTTCACGGACCCTTGGATTGATTTCATAACTGCACGCATCGCATTTGTATGTGACTGTTTCATCAGTAAACGCCCTAGGGTCAACGGCGGCTTCAATAGCGTCTTCAGGTGTCTCTTCAGCGGCTTCTTTGGCTAATGCCTCTTCACGCTGTTTAGCGGAACACTTGAAGCATATTTTATTGCCAGTGCGGTTAATCATATCGTCAAAGGTTGCTGGAACACTGCAACCTGCTGGGCCACTGGCCTCCCTGCCGCTGTATTCTTTGCACATGATTGAATCACAGCCTTCGGTGACGCATTCATCAACATCAGCATCAGCATCGAGAGGTATATCACATGAACCACATTCTAGGTGATCGACCTTGGGCTGGGCTACAACCCTGTCGGCTTCAGGCATTGTAGCGTTCTTGTATGCCATTGCGACCAGTGTGTCATCACCGCTGTTGGCGGCTTGCCATACTAGGTCGAAGGACTCCTTGGTTGGGAATACTTCAGCCAAGTCTTTGTCATGAGATACGAGGACTGTTTGGTCGATGGCCCTAGTTGATGCTACATACACTGCATTCAACTCTTGAACAGCCTCATCAGGTGTAGTCATGCAGTGAGGTAGCATGAATGCACCAACGACTCTCTCCTCGCCCTCTTTGTCCTTGAGGATACGGTCCATGACAATGAAAGTCCTCTTGCCCTGCGCTCCCTTGACACGGTGAACAGAAGCGAACCTGATACTGTCCTCGCCATTGCGACCTTCAGTCTGTCCTAGGAATTGGTCTAGCCACTTCAAGAACAGTGCTGGGTCAGCACGAGTAGTGGAGCCACGGCTGGACTGGTTGATGTTGCCAGTCTGTTCAAGCCATCCTTCAGCCAGTGCCATAACACAGTCAGTCTCATCGACTAGATTCTGATAGGAGTTGTCCTTGTCAACAGCCTTGGGGTCATTGCCAGCATCCCTGATTATTTTGTTACGAACATAATTCAACAGATCATCGACTCGCTTCTTGATTTCAGTGAGGGATACTTGAGATGGAGCATCATGTGCAATGTCTCTTGAGGTTGGGCTGTCAGTTTGAGGGAGTCCTAGACCTTTGATAGCATGACCTTTGCCTGAATACTTTGGTCGAGAGCCTGTCCATATTTTCTTGACAAGTCCATCGATACCGTCATTGCCTGCTGGCAATACAACTGCTTTGCCTTCTCGCAGGGTGTTGATAGCGATTCTAGCCAGTGGTGCAACCACACGGCTACATGTGATGTCTCCCGCCTCAATGTATTGAGATACGAGGTGTGCTGGCATCCTGATGCTAGAAGCACCTTCACGCCAGTCAGCGACAGGAGGACAGCGATGGTCAGCATATGCTGGGACTTCTGTCTTGGATAGGTCCACTGGTTCTTCACCACTGGTGGCTACTGATGTAGCCCAAGCCATCATGCGGTGGACATTCTGTCCAACCTTGATGCTGTTTCTCCAACAGATGGTCATTGGCAATGGTTCACAGTTGAATGCTTGAGCATTCTTGGTCATTGCCGCACCATCTGCACCTGCGAATAAATACAGTGCCTGACGACGATCACCGACTAAGAGAACATTGGTGGATTCATCAGCGAAGCGGCGAACCATGTCGCCCTTCAATACAGACAGGTCCTGCACTTCATCGACACACAGTAGCACCGCTGGCTGTGGAGGTCGCAGGTCGTAATAGAATGGGCTGTATGTCATGTCATCGAAGGAGACGACACCAACTGGGTTCGCATCCTTGGACTCCTCGACTTCAGCCTCATTGACATAGACTCCTTTGGCAGTAGTGCCGAAGTGTAGTGCTAGTAGTGCCATTGCTCTCCTAGCCGACTTTTCATCAGTTATTTTCCAGCGGTGGATTCCTCCAATGTTCGCCTTCTGCATGTTGCCGTTGTTGCCAACCTTAGCGAAGTTGCCAATGGCCGCACGGATTGATGTGCCACCGTTGCGTTGGTATGTGGAGTCAACATTGACACTGCAATGCTTCTGATGGGCAGTGGATACATTGCCGTTGCCAGCATCATAGGATGAGAACCTGACAAACATAGGCAGGTTGACCTCACAGGCTAGATACTCATCGACAGTAGCATCATCATCGAACATCTTAGCCTTGATGCGCTTGATGTCGAATACTGGTCCACCTTCGATCATTGACTTGGTGGTTCCTTTGCATCCACTGCGCTTTGCATCATTGCTGGCGACCTTGCGTCGGCCTGAACCCTTCTTGGATGGTTCAGGACAGACAGCCTTGATGCGGTCAGCAACTTGCTTGTCATAGGGGGCCGCCAGTATAGGTGTGGACTCCACGCTTGTATCCTCGCTCACCATTGGGTGACTTAGCACCCTTGGCAGGTCTAAGGACGGTTCCTGCATTGAATACGAGGGTCTGTCCTTCTTTGATACATCGAGTAATCATCTGAATGAGGATGGACTTCTTCAGTGTGAACAACGGGGATTCAGTCCAGTTGAGGATGCTGGACTTGCGATTCAAGAAGTCGTTGAAGTCAGCAGTGAATGAGTCGAGACGAGGGTCTAGGCCATCGTCCTTGACCGAGGACACTAGGTCCATCAAGGCACTAGCATGAGCATACCAAGCACTGGTCCAGTTTTGAGGCTGGTCAGCGGTTCCCTGCTCGATCAGGTCATTGTATTCTGAATACTGGCCAATGGCATCAGACAGAACAACTCTAGCGAGGTTGCGCTCCTTGGAACCATCGACGGATATGTCAACGCCCTTCTGAAGACCAGCAGGGACTAGAATCTCGGACAGTCCTGCCGCTTGGACAGTGTTACTGCCACCCATCCTAACGAAGCCGCTTAGAGACGGCCCAATGTCGATAGCAACCTGATTGAGGTCCTTGGCAATGTGGACATTGAATGCAGTGAGGATGACACGGTATGAGCCTAGTCCTAGGTTGGCCATCATTTTGGCAACGGACTTGATATAAGTGGTCTTGCCACTACCTGCAACGGCCTCGATAATCTGACAGACTGGTTCTCCTGTCTCCGCCCAATGGATGAATCCATCATGCAGTTGATTGAGTCCAACAGCCTGTTCAGCACTGTGAGGGAATCCATCACAGTTGGTGGATGGGACAGCGTAATGCAGTTGGATGGTGGAGCCATCAACATCAGGTGCTGACTGGCCTCCACAGGTCTCAAACGATGAGTCCTCACTGGATGTAATGTCACTAGATTGTTTGACGAGAATAGGGTGCATCAGTTGGACCGTCTTGATTACCATAATTAAAGGCACACACAGAATGAAGAAGAGAGCGAAGTAAATCCCAGTGATCGAGACAGATGCACTGTCATCGAAGAGAAGTCCTTTGCCTGAACATCCACCGCACCCAGTATCGAACAGTGTAGTCTGTCCTTCGGGTGCTGGGGTGACTCCTGTATCGATGTAGTTGCCCCATTCCTCCATGGACATCAGTGAACCTGTTGGTCCATTGCGTTGAATCAATCGCTGTGGGTCCTCGGCACGGTTGGCATAGTCATCAGCCCACATACCATGTGGCGCACGGCGAACACCGTTGTATTCCTGCCCACAGCCTAGACAATCGGATTGACCAGCGATTGGTTTGGTGTTGCACTTCTTGTCATCGACAAGGTTGTTGCATCGACCATTCAATGGCCTGCCAGCATCGAGCCAATTCTGATGGTTGGTGTTGTCAAAGAATGCTTGCTCAATCTCGACAGCCTTGGTCCACAGTGCTGGGTTATGGTTGCGGAGGAGACGCAGGTCCTCCTCGGTGTTGTATGGGCAGTGATAGCAAGCGGAGAGCCTGACTACATCACCATCAGGAGACCAATTCATCTCTTGGATGATCAGTTGCTCATCGTATCGAGTCATCATCAGGTCGGTCATTGGGAATCGACTGACCTGACCTTGGTCCAGTGCCTTCTTGTCAAGGCCGTTAAACTTGGACATACGAGCCGTCTCATCATAGGAGATGCCAACAGCCCAGCGAACCACAGTGTCCTTGCCATAGGTCTCTTTGGACCAGTCCTGCATGGGCTTCTGTTTCCATATTTTGGAGCAGGCGTGCTTGCCACCATTGAAGAACGGGACAATGCCTCGCTCCTTGATGTAATCATCAATCGGTCCACGGTATTCGTTGTGGACGATGGTGAACGGTATTCCTGCCTCCTGCAATCGAACCTTGGCATACTCGATGTTGGCATAGGTGTGGTCCCATTCAGCACCTGTATTGGCGAAGACAACATGCTCAACTGGTGGGAACATCTCATCAAACTCATCGCTAGTCCAGCCCTGTTGACCCTTGGCCTCTAGGATGCTGTTGACAACTGCGAATCCAGCGTCTCTATCGCACTGAATGGCGACCATTGCTGTGGAGTCAACCCCACCACCAAAGGCGAGCAATTCAGGGATGTCCTCATCGATTCTGTGTGCTTCAGCAGGATGTCGCATCTCGCTGTATTGGTCAGCCAGTGCTGATGCATACTGGACAGCCTTGACGACCATGATCAGTGGGAGGAAAAGTAGCATCATGACTGAAACTAGGTCCACAGCACCTGCCTCGTCTAACTCCAAAGTATCGATGTAGTTGCCCCATTGGTTCCTCCTAGCGGTCTCCAACTGGACCTTCACTTTTCTCGCTGTCATTTCAGGCTTGGACATCAATCCAATCCAGCACTGGACGAAGTATTTGTTGCCGTCAGTGATGAATGCCTCTTTGTCAACCATGTCGAAGAACACATCCTCGGTTGATTCGTGGATGTTCCTAATCCAGCAATTGATGAGGTCATTGTCGGTTTCGGTGTTGAAGGATTGTTGCTGTTCCTTCATGTCATCCAGTGCCGTCTCCCAGTCGGCACTACCTTCGCCGTATCGGAATACATCCTTCATCACAACTTCAGCATCGATCACATCTCAACAACTTGGTTTTGCCACTGCCAGCAACGGCCTTAACTTGAACAAGAAGACCGTGCTGGTCGAAACAATCCTCACAGACCACCTCATCGTTGTCGAGGTGGAACCACTGGTCATGAACCCCAATAGGCTCGTCACAGTCGTGCATTTCACACAGTCGCTGGGTGACAATCCTGTCGCCCTGAACCTTGGCTGTCATCACCTGATTCAAGCCACGGTCCTGCATGGTCTGTCCATTGACATCTCCTCCATCGTCCTTGACTCGGAGGTAAAGGAATTGACAGTCGGTGCATTTGCATCCATCTC
>UEXL01000005.1_pt1 | contig 108052 bp, 127 predicted proteins | sample 1796671 | NCBI WGS metagenome assembly UEXL01 (sample SAMEA4772471, study PRJEB27181) | metagenome | reverse complement strand
CATAAACAGAACGTACTTGCCTGTCGCTCTATCTTCGGCGTCTGCTTGGGTGTTTAACCTAAAGAAGTGCTATGGGGGTGCTATGGGGTATTTCTCCTTCTAAGGGGTGCTATGGGGTCGTGCTATGGCCGCTGTACAGCGTTCTATAGACCGCACCCCGTCACTGTGCTATGGCCCCATAGCGGGCGGGCGGGTGGCGGGTGCGTGTCACGCTTGCCTTCTATAGACCGCCCCACTACGGGCCTGTATGCGGGCGAGTATAGCGTTCTATAGAATCCACCACCGCTTTGCTACGCCCGCCCATAACGCAACGCCCCGCTTGGGCGCACCCCCATGAATAGCGACCCTTGACCCAACCCATATGGGTGTATCACCCATCCATTACCTGCGCTATGTGCTGTGCGCTATGGAGTCCTATTCGATGCACTGAAGTCAAATCATATAAATACTAAAAGAGATGCAAGACGATGCCACAAAACAATGTATCAGCCCCAAGCCGTACCTATGACCGCACCGCCCCTCGTGGCACACAGTTCACCCCTGTGTGTAATGATGTTCAGCAGTTCATGGACTCCACTCGCAAGAGTGTGTCCCTGCCTGTGACCTTCAACCACTTCGGAATCATGGACTTCACATCCAACCCGCAGAAAGCGACGACCGAACCGCTTGGACTCCGACCAAGTTCATGACTTACACACGAGCGCAACTCGTCAACCACTTCACGGACATGATTAGCACCTGCATGGAGCATTGCTCGGCCACCTTCTCTACACACATCCCCAACCGTAGCAAGTACTCCGCTAAGGACATCGCCGCCGCCCTCACATGGACATACACTGTGACGAAGGGCGTGAACAAAGGTGCTGTCCGTAACCACCTCGCACACTTTCAAGCGTCGGCTCGCAACACCATCAACCGCAACATGAAGGCCAACGACTTGAGTGAAGCCGTCGAGAACGGGGATGCGTGGATGGCCGAGGGAGTCGTTGATAAAGACGGCAACCCAGTTCCGTATGTGAGTGAAGCGAAGGCCAAGAAAGCCCACGCTCGTAAGGCTCACGCTGATTTGGTCGAGGCTACCAAAGACGGCCCTGCAAAGAAGCGTGTGACTGGTGATTGGTACGAACCGAAGACTCGCAAGCAAGCGTACTTGGACAACGCTGTTGTCGCCTCGTACATGACTGAACTGGCCGTTTCGATGACGACTCTTCGCACCATGCCCTCTATCCGTGTGCGACAACTCGCCATCAAAGCCGGTGCGCCCGCCTCCGTAACCACTGGCAAGGGTGCGACCAAGCGTTGCATCGAGTGGTTCAGTGTTGATGTGGCTCGCATCACACTCGCCAACCGGTGAGTCGCACTGACTGACTGACGCTCACCCCGCCCCGCATAGGGGTGGGTTCTCTTCGAGTTGCCGCCCTCACTCACGCCTTGGCGTGGGTGGGGCCTTTTTTTATTTTCAAATCCCCATAGCGGGCGTGAGTTGGGCCGATAAGCAACACAACTGCGCCCCCGCAATACGCTTGGCCTTGTTGTTCACCGTTACTTACACCCATATGGGTTGGGTTTTCTATGCCTCTTACTCATGCCCGCCTGTCTTAGAAAATAACTTCTCACTGTCCGAGCGAGAGCCGAACCCAGACCACCGTGGTATAAGCGGGCGGTTGGTTTCAGTGGGCGAGGCTCGATGCAGTAGTAAGTAATCACTTACTCACTTACCTATACAAGTGGATGAATTATGAGTGCTAAAGTAAAACCCACACCGGTCATAGTAGTCATAGTAGTCACCATTATGTTCACGCTTTTGACTCGCATTACAAATGTCATTACTCATAGGGTACTACTCTCAATATAATAAGTAAGTATAGGTATAGTAATAATGACTATTGTAACGCCAGTCAAATCCGTGACTCGTATCGTGAACATTATGAATAACATGACCCGTATAATTCGATGATGAAAACGGTGGACTGAAAGCAAATCATATATAAATACTAAAAGAAAAGGAAGTCGATGCCGAACCACAGAATAAGCAATACTCCCTTACCTCACAGGGTACATGTACTGGGACAGATAACATACAAACATGCCGACTACTTCGATACTTGGTGCGATGAAATGAATGAGATGGGCTACGATGTAGTCGAGTATGATGGTGGCATTTACGAGCAACTCATACATACTCCACACGGCACAGAAGTATGGTGCTATCCTCATTGGCAAATCGTCAAGCGAGAGGTGGTAGCATGATTGGGCCGCAAGCATACGAGAACCTGTTCTACTACCCGTCTGTCACTTGGTCTGTGAGAGATATTGAAATCAAATACAACGGAGTACTCTACACCTATTCCGGTGATGGTGCATGGGAAATGTTTGAAACAAGAGGACACTTCAAGGCATGGTGCATTGATGATGTCACTGATAACAACGGTGAGTATGCAGACAAGCGAGAGGTGGTAGCATGATTAACACAGACAAATATAAAAAGACATACCAAAGGTGATAATGAAGTCGGTTGGAGAATAGTTGGGGATAACTTTGTTATGAATGGGGAATCACCTTCATTTAGATACATCGCTTATGTTAGACACGACGATGAAATGGTGATTGAACCATTCTCCGATGCTGATGCGAACTTGATAGCAGACACACCACTTCTCTTAGCAGAAGTTGAGCAATTGTATGAAGAGAAGGAGGCTATGCTCAAGCACATCACTGACTTAGAAGTGGCACTCAAGAAGGCGGTTGAGATGTGGGATGAAGAAACCCCACTGTTCGACTTTGAGTTAATGATTACAGGCATCAAAGAACAGTTCGCATACCTCTTCGACATAGATGATGGCTACGAACCACCGGAACACATGACAGCCGATGACTTCAACGAGATGCACTCCGGCCCATACCAACCCGACGACACTGGCTACATGGATGGTGATTACTGATGACACATTATAATTTGAACACAGCAGAAACGCATAACCCGACTGAACACTTTTGGAAGAGGTTGAAGGTTGGCGATGTAGTGAATGGGCGAGAGGTTGTCCGTGAAGGAAAGAACACCACCTGCGGTTGGCCTCAAGTGATTGACCTCATGAGCGATGAAGGCACTACTTGGATGGTCTGTCGTGCAGGGTTCGACCACCCTGCTTGCGGTTGTCCACATGAAGAGGATGACACTGACTACTACATGGATGGTGATGAGTGATGAGAAAATACATATCCCTCCACACCACCATGAGTGAGGAAAAGAAAGAGAGAGACTCACTCGGCTAAGAGAACGCACTCGCATGTTAAAGGTAAGACGGAAAGCAATAGCGGAGTCGGGCTTGACTCCTGCGGAGTACGATGAGATGCAGTACCTTGAATCACTTACACCCGAACAACTACAGGAGGTATGCGAATGAGTAGATGGGATGGATGCGATACATGCGTAGCGTGGCATAACCCTCTACCATTTGAAGAGGACATGGGTGAGAACAGCGAACCTATTGCATTCAGCAGGAGTCACTGTCACATGAACGAATCGGAACACTGCCACCTTGCAGGTGAGCGATACATTATCCATGTCGGACAAGACAACGAACACATGGAGGTATGCCCCGATTGCTACTGTAAGTATCACGGAGTATACGAAGAACAAAACGATGACTGAAAGTAAATGATATATAAATACCAAAAGAATATGGAGATGAATACAATGACTGAAACAGAAGCAAAACAAGTAAGCCAAAAGGCGGATGCCTTAGCACAATATACCAAAGGGAAAGAAGCGGGTGCTATCTATGCACCCTTTTGGAAACCATTCAAGACTGTGCGTGTAGAACTGCATGAGAAAGGCTCGGACATAATGGTAGCGGTAGCACAAGTCTTGGATAAATTAGGCGAGGACTTCCCTCTCTTCGTGAGGGCATGTCCACTCCACCCACGCCCCGGAGTCTTGGAGTCCACTGCTGTTGATAACAAGGAGGATTTGTTCACGGTTATCGCTCGCATCACAAGACAGATGCTTGGGCCTGACCCTTCTCCTGTTCCGCAGTATGAACATGGACTGTGCGACCCCGATGGTTGTATCATTGTTCAACCATTCTGTGAGGCTGACGCATCAGCAGTTGTCTCACCCTATGCTCACGCTGTCATTGGCGCAGGGCATGACGGTGTTACTGCCGGTTCGGACTCACTTCAAATCATTATCAACCTCGCTGATGCCACCAACGAGAGACCGGCAAGTGCGCTCTCGTCTTTAGGTATTGACCCAAGCAAAGTGCAACTTGAGTTCGTCAGTAAGTTGAATGACACCATAGAAAATACCATGCGTGGTAGCATCAAGGATGGTATCACCTTTGATGAAAACCACATCGTTCAGTTGCGTGGTTGTCCCGAAGGTCACATGCCTATCAAAGCCGCACCCCACCCTTTCACTCTTAGTGGTTCTATCGTTGATGGTAAAACCACAGTCACTCAAGTTATCACACTCACCGATGGTGGTGACGATGAGATGGCTCGCCTTGAACAAACCCTGCGTGAGATGGATGACATTACTGGTGTTATCGTAGCGCACCCAAGTGGTAGTCAAGGTTCACACCACGCAGGGCAGTGCCTCGCATGGGGTGTCTCCTATGTCATCAGTGATACACCAAAGGTCGGTGACACATGGGTTGAGGTTGATGGATGGGTGATTGATGACCCCACCATTGAACCTGCGCCCTTCGACCACCACCACTGGCAAGAACATTTCATGCAGGGTCTTGGTGTCGGACTCACGAGGTTCACACGCCAACAAGGTTGGCTCTCCAATCACTTTCACCAATTCTTAGGTAGTAATGTAATGCGTAGCCCTGCCGACACAGCATACTTCGCTGGTGTCTTTGCTGGTTTTCTACCAAACGCTATCCTATCTGTATCAATGGGTGAGATGCGCCACGCATCACATCGCAAGAAGAACACACTTCCGATTGATGCTGTTACTTTTGCCGCACTCAACAAGGGTGTACATCACAATGCGTGGATGTCGGGTAATCGAAAGCACTACTACACACTCATCGAAGACCGACCACTCACACTCAAGAGTATGGCGGGGCAACTTGATTGGCTCGCAACCATGTACAGCAGTGGATGGGAGGGTGGCTACGGTGGTACGAACTACATGAAATCTACCGCCAAAGGTTTAGCCATCATTCGTGCCGTACTCGCATACAACAAAGAGTCAAGCAAGGATAACTTCCTCGCACTACTCGGTGCTGTTAATGATGCCGAGAACATTGTACACAACAACGGTTTCTTCTTGAACAAGTTCCTTGACAAGCGAGCCTTCGACATCGGTACGAACCATCAAGTCGGCTCGGACAATACATACCTCACATCATTTAGGCCGGATGACTTCTTCGCTATCTACTACGCCGCATCACACGCATACCAACACAGGGATATGCGTGATGAGGACATCGGTGAACTCACAGACACCACTGAAATAACTTCCTTCGCTATCAAGAAGCGCACCTATCATTATCAAAAGAACAATCCGTTGTTCACACGCACTGACTTACCTAAAGCGTACTCCGATATGCTTGTTGGTTTGATTGATGACTTCTCCCCATACAACATACATTACTTGGAGTCGAAGTACACATCAAGTGATAAGTTCGTACCATGTGGTGCAAGCAATTGTAGCAAGTGCGTACAGATTAAAATTGAAGCGATAGATACCGACTTGACTATCCCTCTACCATCATCTGTTTCTTACGACATGTATGTACCCACCAACGAAGTTGATGAAGAAGTTGTATGGGAGTTGGACACAGACATGGCGTTAATGTGTTCACTGTTCAAGAACAATGTTTACGACGACGATGTATTACCATCGGTGGCACAGTTCTATGTGTTTGTAAAAAAGCATTCACTACAAAACAGCAAACTCTCTACGCATAAGCAATTGATAAAGCACTATGCTAATTGGATAACGAACATGCCACAGGAAACAAAGGTCGCACTACTTGAGAAGGTACATGAGATAACAAAAGGAGATGAATGATATGGGAAAAAGAAGTAAGAAAATACGCAAGCAAAACAAGAACGCAAAGAAACAATTGACGGTGAAGCCAATGAAAAAGACTACTGTTTATGGCGGGTGGGTTGACAAGAGCAACTGCCACACAGGACACAACCTCATATTCAAAACCGTTGATGGTATCGAAGTGTGGGCCGGTGGTAAGAATCGTGCAGGTGGTTGGCACTTGATGAACCCACTACCGCAGTTGGCTATGGGGCCGAGCGAGACTCTTGGTTCATACACTGTCGGTAGCAAAACCAAAGTGCCGGAGGGTTGGTCGTGCGAACAGCACCTTGACAACTCCACTCCACCACTCATGCTGTCGTTTGATTGGCCGGACTATTCTATACCCAAGGTCAACAAATACTTTTGGTACGCTGTCATTGATGACATCCGTGAGCATGGTATCAAGACTGTGAGTACACAGTGTGCCGGAGGTCATGGTCGCACTGGTGTTCAGTTGGCTATCCTTGCATACTTACTTGGCACAGAAGACGAGCGAGCCGCTTGGCCCGACGCAGGTGTGTTGATTGATTGGGTGCGTGAGCAACACTGTACCCACGCTGTCGAGGCTAAGTCTCAACAAGAATACATCGCAGATGTATGCGACATCCCTATTGGTGAAGACAAAGTTCACGCCCCAGCATACAGTGGTTACTCTTGGGGTGGTGGTGGTTCGGGAAAAGTAACACAGACTACTGGCACAGATAGTCCGTTCACCAAGGGTACGGGTAAGTTCGACGGCTTGTTCATTGACTACCAAGGTGCTGATTGGTGTCCACACTGTGAACACATACCTGCCAAGGGATTCATTATCAATGGTGACAAATGCCCCAAGTGTGGTAAAGACCCACAGCATCCACCATCAAGTAAGGATGAACAGACATTACTCTTACCTGTTTCCGATGACATATGGGAATCACCTTGCGAGGCATGTGGTAGTGCGAATGTTATTGATGACGAGTGCCTTGACTGTGGCTACGATGATACAGTAATATGGGATGATGATATACCTTGCTCGTCTTGCGGTGATGAATACAATTTTACACAGATGCAAGGTGGTGTTTGCTTCCCTTGTTTGTTTCAAGAGAAGTCATTACCCAAGGGCGACCTGTCGGTGAAACAAATAGGTGTTGTTACAAGGATGAAGGTCAAGTGCGTAGTAACCAACACCATGCAATACTCGTCTTTCATCAAACGATTCGATGAGAAGGCAAATGGATTTGTCAGTTACAAAGGTGACATGAAGAAGGAAGTGAAACAATGAACAGAACATACGAAGACATGAGCAAGCAAGAACTGATTACACTGGTGACACGACTGGCAAAGCAACACGATGAGTGGAGTGCCGAAGCCAAGCGGTTGCGTGAAGAACTTGAGCGTATGACTACACTATGCAAATGGTGGGTAGGCGAAGCCGAGCGATTAGAAGAACAGATGGAGGTGATTGAATGAGTAAAAAGTTTCAATGTTTAGCAACGCATTACGGACACGGATATGCTTACGGCCATTATGATTTAGAGTCAAATAATGAAGATGAAATCATGGAAGAACTAAAAGAAAGAGGCTACGATGATGTCATAGAGATATGGGATATTGAGGCACAATAGGAGATGATTGAATGAACACTACCATTGTACACAGAATGATACGCACCTTCACAGGCTACGGCTCACCGGACTTAGGTAAGGATGACATCGGCCCGAACAAAGCCGACTGGCCTTTCTTCAACCGTGTATCACACGCTAATACTATCCAAGAGCATGAACTCCTTGAGGCGGCTGAACGATTTCATAAGTATCGCAACACACAACTGCCATCCATCCTCACTGACGCAGGACTGATTGAACAGAAAGGACAAGTAAGTTCTTTCTTACTTAGCATGAAGAAGCAGGGCGAGACAGCCAAGCGTGAGTATGAACAGATGGCACAGCGACGAGCCGAGAAACATATTCGTGAATCGAATGGCGACACTGTTCTTAGTAAGACACTACTCTCTCGTAAGGATGTATTCGATGACATGGTTATCGAGGCTGTCATGTATGCGAGGGAATGTGATGAGGCTACTGCTAAACATTACATTAAGAGTTATGTTTCTTCATGGCAACCACCACGCTCGGTGCGTGTATCAGTATCACTCGTGGATGATGTATGGAAGAACAAGTGGGGTAAGGAATCGAAGACGACTCGCATCGCACTGACCTACCACTACAACCCTGCGTTCAATGCGGCACTGAAAGCATCACTCTCTTTCCCTCAAGTAAAGTTCAGTGGTGCAACAAAGCAATGGACTCTCGCCAACAACGACGAGGTTCTCAACAAAGCAGTGAAGGCATTGGAGAAGGAGGGTGCATTCTTTGATGAGACACTGGCGTTACTCCGAGGGGAGAATACTTTCACTCCGATAGTAAAGACCAACCGAGTGACCGAGACTACTGCTACCCTGCGTGGCTCATCAGTCATACTCCAATGGCCTTACATCAGTGAGCCGGACATTCGTTCTCGCATCATGGGTGAGGTCAAGTCCACTCAAGGTCGCAAGTATAATCCCGACAACAAGACATGGAGTGTGGCACTCACCGAGGCCGCACCTCTCATTGATAGGTTGCGTAAGTTACAACTTACTCAAGCAACTGCGTTGGCATCAGCCATCGAACTCATCCCCGAAGTACACACAGTCATGGAGGAACGAGCAAAGCGTATCGCTATCAGTAGTGCATCCCGATTGGATGACACCTTACTCGTGAGTGAGATGCGTGATGAGTTATCCAAACACTTTCCCGAAGGGCGAGAGTTGTACCCGTTTCAATATGTCGGAGTGCAGTTCGCTCAACTGGCAGGTGGTCGTTGTCTCATTGGTGATGACATGGGGATTGGTAAGACAATCCAAGCCCTCGCTTACATCGCATTGAATCAAGACAAGTTACCTGCGCTGGTAGTATGCCCTGCCAATGTCAAATACAATTGGGCGAAGGAGGCCGAGGCTTGGCTACCTAACTTGAGTGTGAATGTAGTTGAAGGTCGAAGCAAAGGTAACATCGAACCTGCTGACATCATCGTGTGTAACTATGACATTATGAATGGTCGAATGAATCAACTACTTGGCATGGACATTAACATCGTGGTGTGTGACGAGAGCCACTACCTCAAGAACAGTAAGGCCAAGCGCACCGAGGCAACCCTTGAGGTAGCCAAGCAAAGTCACTCGGCACTGTGCTTGAGTGGTACAGCCATCACCAACAGACCCAACGAGTTCTTCACTACACTGAACCTTGTCCGACCCAACGAGTTCAACTCCTTCTTCGATTATGGTAAGCGTTACTGTGACGGCTACCACACACAGGTTGGGGTTGGGATTTCTCCGGCTCTACCAACAGCGATGAGTTGCACGAGCGCACTCGTGACTTCTGTATTCGCAGACTCAAGCAAGAGGTACTGACCGAACTACCCGACAAGCAACGCACACTCCACACTGTCAAGCCAAGTAAGCAAGCACTTACTAATTACAATGCTCTCCATTCGTCTTGGATTGACGAGTGGAATCATCACCGTGAGACACACACCATGCCAAAGGGATTTGTTCTTAACATGTTGACTGACCTACGGCATGAGTGTGGTAAAATGAAAGCGGCATCGGCGGTGGACTACATCAAGGAGTACCGTGAGATTACAGGTAAGCCGTTGGTTGTCTTCGCTCACCACAAGGATGTACTCAAAGAGAGATTCACACAGGACTCAAGGATGACAAGGATTACCAATGGAGGATGGGTGTTGTCGCAGGTGGTGTCACTGCCGAGGCACGACAGCAACGAGTCGAAGCATTTCAAGCAGGGCAACTTGATGTCATGCTGTGCAGTACAGTAGCGGCCAAGGAGGGTATCACTCTCACCGAGGCTGACACTGTTCTGTTCGTTGAGCGTGAGTGGGTTCCCGCATGGGAGGAACAAGCCGAAGACCGTGTGTATCGTATCGGTCAAGACAGTGACTCGGTGCAAGCCGTGTACCTCACAGTAGCAGGTACGATAGACGAGAAGTTCAATGCTGTTATCGAAGCAAAGCGTGGCGTAGTCAAGGCTGTGCTTGATGGTGGCGAGATGGATGAGCGCAAGGGTATAGCCAATGCACTCATCGAAGCGATGATAGATGCAGGTGACTTACCTGCTGACTTCAATAAGAAAAAGGGCAACCAAAACAAATGATATATAAATACCAAAAGAAATGGAGGATGAACAACGATGACAGAAATAACAGAACACTGGATAACGAATCACGATGTAGAGGATGGCCCTGTCTTACAGGTAAGGGTGAATGCCGGAGACACGATACTACACATACAAGGATATGGGAAAGAACAGAACAGACCGTATGGTTTTGCACACAAGTTCTATGTTCCCCATGAGATGACCGAGTGGTTGCGACAGCAATCCCCAAATTACTTATCATTCGCCTCACCAAACGAGGCGTATATCCGAGGTGTTGGTATAGTACAGTACACTGATGGTGTGCAACTTCTCATTGATGGCGAGGGAGGTAATCATACTCAAGGCACACACTTCGTACTTGACTTGAACCTTGACAAACCTTTGGTGAAAGAACTCATGGACTTCGTGAACAACAACGACTTACTCTCTACGGTAAACTCAACAAGGTGGGTGCAAGAATGAAGTCGTACAGTACAGTAACAGAATCTCTTACCGTCTTACACGAGGCGATGATGGGCGAGACACTACAGTGGCCCGCCTCCTTCTCGGATGCTTACCGTTTCAATCGCACAGCGCAAGAACTCTTAACGAAGAGAGCCAACACTGATGCACCTAAGCATGGGTTGTGGAATGAGGCTTACATGCAGGTGAGTTTGATTGATTCATTCGATGCACTGTTTTGGATAAAGTCGTTTGAACATCTCGCAGATAAGTTCAGTGTACCTATGTCATGGATTGCGGCACTGCGACTCTATGCTCATCCCGATGCGATGGGTGACAAGTGGGGTGTCAAAGCCTTACCATCATTCGTTGATGATGAGGGCTATTGTCAAGAGTCACTATGGGCGGCTCACCTTGATGGAGTCAAGGCGGGGCTTATCACCATTGAAGACTTCCCCTTCTTACGAAGACCCGAAGCAGTGGAGTTCAGCGAGATAGCATTAGGTGAGGCTACTAAGAAAGCGGAGTCATTGGACATGGATGTTGATGACTTCTTGGCGAGCATTGATGATGACACCTATGACATGGTGCTACCCACACGAGGTGATGATGAATGATGATAGTCACTGATGAGACAGTTAAACAGCAGTGGTACGACTCCTTGACAGATGAGTTAAGCATAGAGGCGATTATTCTTGCTCAATACCATAAGTTGTGTACAAACGCAACCGAAGCAGACTACGAAGATGCACAAGACGACCTCGACAGCGAACACTACCTCGTGTACACAGACGAAGAGGCTGACGAAGCAGTGCGTGAAGCGATTGAAGAAAGCCTATGGGCTTTCACTCCATCGTTCTTACGAACACATACAGGAGTCACTATTGAAGCAATTGCGAAAATACAGGAGTTGTGTGAGGATGCAAACGAACCTCTCACGGCCATGATAAAGGACTTCGACCACTTCGTTGATGACGCAGTGAACTGCGATGGGCGAGGACATTTTCTCGCACCATACGACCATGAAGAGAACGAAATTACTTTCAATGGTATAACATACTACATCTACCGGAGGAACTGAACATGCAAACAGCCATTACAAAATTACTAATTTCTACACACAAAGACGGAGTACCGAAAGACATTCATGCGGTATTCAGCGACGGGCGGCGGCTAACACTAAACTACCAACGCACATGGCGACAGTGCTTCGCAAATCTAAACGGAAACAAGCGCACAAGTCGTGGACTTGAAACAAGTTTCTTACATCACATTACGACTGACGGTATCAATTCACCGTGGGTAGATATGACTCGCAGTGATTGGGCGAATGTTTGCTTCGCATATCGAACTGAAATGGAGGAATTGAAATGAGTGAATTGAAAATAAGAATAGAGACAGACGAATACATCTACGAAGAATACTTGGAGGCATAAGCATGGATAATTATGAAAAATTACCACTACCAAGAATAACAGTAAGAGAATATCATTTGTTATCATGTATCATGAATGCTGAAGGTTTCAATGTCCGTAAAGGACGACCCGATACAGCAAGTGATATTATTAAGAATATACTTCACGCATACCATGAAAAGGAGAGAGAAGAATGAGACTAATCATAGGCGCAGACCGATACATTACACTTGAACGAATCCCCGATACCACATGGTATCAAGTGACCGAATCAATTCGATGCCAACACATCACCAATGCGGGTGACATGGTACGAAGTACAACACGAGGGTGGGAGTTTTTCCTATCCCTTGATGATAACAGTCCAAAGTATGTGCTACCGAGCAGGGCGGCCATACTTGACACACACACAGAAGGTGAAGAAGAATGAATGAAGAAAATAAATTGATAGAGATGATAGAGATACTGGATAAGGATGAATCGTACATCAGTAGAATGAGTCAAGTGGCTTTGGCTATGCGACCTACACTGAATGAGAAGCAGGTAGTCGAAGTGGTACGAAGGGCATTAGATGAGTTTGAAGAACATGAACCGGATGGTAGCGAAAATATTATCATGCGAATTGAGTTCCATGCAGACGATGTTCTCGGACATGGCGATGAAGAATACGCATACAGTGGTGAAGAAGAATGAGTCAAGAACATTACTACAAAACCGATGTTACGCTACGAGATGTATTGAGAACTACAGATTGTTTCGGAGGTAGAACTTTGATACCATGCCCTGTATGTAATTATCAGTTGGATTTTGGTAATACAATTAAACCAAAAAAAGGAGACATACCTATGTACCTGTCTTGCCCCGATGAAAATTGTTCATTTGAAGTGCGAGCAGTTACGAAACAAGAACTTGATGAAGAAGTAGAAGAATGGAGTTGAAGAAATGAAAATGAATAGAGGGAAATGGACAGAAGAAGACACGGCTACACTGTTGCGACTACGCAAAGAAGGTGTAGGGTACAGACGAATCGGGGCGCAACTAAACCGCACACCCCATGCTTGTATGCAACGATACAGTGTGAAGAAGCAACCTATCATTCAATTGAATGAGAAGCAAAGCGGCTTGACACGCAACAAGAAGAAGTGGAGTGTCGCAGAAGACCGACTACTCAAGCGCATGATAAAAGACGAGCGAAGCATGGAGGACATGGTTCAAGAGTTGAAGCGTAGCGAGAAAGCAATAGCGGCAAGGATATGGATGCACACTGAAGGTAAGAAGCGACGAAAGGTTACACCTACTAAGGTTGAAACCTCCACAGACATTGGTATCGAGAACTTCATTGACTTCATTCGTGCTTTGCACCAAGAGAACAAAGAACTCCGAGCGAAGTTGGAAAGCATTCGCAATGCTTTAAAATAACACTGATACTTAGGAACAGCCATGCCTACGCCAATGGATTTAGCAATGGCACACATTCGTAACCGTCAAGGTGGCGGTCAATACCTCGGTGGTAGCACTGGGGCGAGACTCCATGAGACACCGCAAGGCCGCTTTGTTGAGAAGCGGGGCAACAGCGCAGGTCATTTACTCAATGAGTACGACATGAATCAATACCTCAATGCTCTCGGTGTAGGTGTGCCACAGGCTACGCTTCATCGAGAGGGAGGGCGACCTACTATGCTCACGCAGTTTGAAGAGGGGGGCTACTCGCTACCGACCCGAAAGAGATAGGGCGCAGGTTACGCAAGACTTCGTACCTCATGCACTGGTAGCAAATTGGGACATGCTCGGTGCGGGTAACGACAACGCACTAAGGCGACCCGATGGTAGTCTATCCTATGTTGATGTAGGAGGTGCGGGTGCATACCGAGCGCAAGGCGCACCTAAAGGACAAGCCTTCGGTCGTACAGTGGGTGAACTTGACACGCTACGAGGCAGGAACCCATACGAATTAGGACACATCACGGAACAAGACATCGGACAATCGTATGATACATACGGTGGCGAGACAGCCATGAACGATGCACTGCGCCACATACAAGACTCACAGACAAGAGATATATTACAGCAACGAGTACAGGATGTTGCGAGAAGAGTTGCTTGAAAAAGTAACACTGAAACAAATGATATATAAATACTAAAAGAAATGTTGGTTGATGGTAAATAACATTGACACAGACAAATACGAAGGACACACACCTGCTATTAGTTGGCGAAAGGCTGATGGTTCGGCTATGTCCATGCAGACGGCTAACAATGATGCTGATGCAGAACTCATGGCAGACGCACCACTTCTCCTCGCCGCTTACGACAAGCAGGTTCGCTGGATAAATGACATACTGTTCCGCCTTGAGAAAATGCAAGAAGCAAGTGAAGAATACAGGTCACGCTACCTACAAAAAGTGTATGAAGAATTGGAGATGATGATAGAATGATTGACACAGACAAATACGAATCAACAAGCAATTGCGGTTATGAAGAATGTAATGGAGGCCACGCTTGCGAAGATAAAAAATGCACACACGCTTATGTGGATTTCAATAAGGGTGAAATGGTCTTTCATCTCAAATGTAAAAATGGGTTTGAATGGAAAGAAACATGGACATACAAAGGGAGTGATTGGCGATGATTGACACAGACAAAATAATGCGAACAACGAAAATACTTCTTCATGGTCGGCACATCAATAAAAAATGAAGCAGATGATTACTTGGAACTTATCGCAGAAGTCGAGCGGTTGCGTAAGCGACTCATTAGAGCATACGATTGGGCTGTGAATGCGGTCTATGGTAGTGACTCATCGTTGATGGACTACATCGAACATGTATGTGGAGGCGAGGAAGAATGATTGACGAAGAAAACTACATAACAAGAGCCGACGGTTCTACTTTGAAGCCCTGTGAATACGAAGCGTGGACTGTTACTCACAATGACGAGAACAACAAAATGCTTAGTCAAGAGCAATACGAATATGAAGAACATGCGTTAAATACATATCACGCTATGGTATGCGAATGCTTACCGAATCATAATTTAATTCTCACACATCATACCGATTGGAGGATGATTGAAGACGAGTTTTTACCGAAGTCATGGACTACTGTTGCGAGTTTCAAGAAGGATTGTCAACACATCGACTTCACCGACACTCTCGACGGGGCGGTATGTAACGATTGTCAAACGCAACGCATAACTCAAAGAGAATTATTATTCGGGGTGGGTGAAGAAGAATGAACGACCATCAAGACAGTGAGAACTTTTCTTACGAGCGAGAGTGGCAAGAGATTTACGACCTGCTACATGAGGCCGAGCGCAAACAGAACCAACACCTGCTCGCACTACAGAACACACGACTCACGAAGAAGCAGAAGGTACAACACATGAGAGACTACAAGGGATTGCAGGGTGTCATCCACGCACTGCGATGGACACTCGGAGACTTACACATGCCTCGTGACAAAGTACTCGGCAAATAAAAACAACACTGAAACAAATAATATATAAATACTAAAAGAAATGAGAAACGAAAACAAAAAAATGGAGATGAAATAAATGCACAATATAGCACAGACAAAAGACGATGAATGGATGACGGCATGGAGTGGCAACACACCTTGGCATCAGTTGGGAACACAAGCAGAAGGGTTGATGACAAGTCAAGAAGCCTTAGAGAAGGCGCACCTTGATTGGGTTGTTGAGAAACACCCACTGCGGTATATAGATGAGGGCGGTATTCATACTGTACCCGAAACCTATGGTGTGTTCCGTAACGACGGAGACAAACTCGTACCACTGACACGCAACGGCAAAGCAGTAGGTAAGGTATGGAAAGCGTGGCAGAATGCTGATGCCTTCTCATACATTGACGACTTGTTTCAATCACAAGACGGTAAAATCGAAGTGTGTGGTGCGTTGGGTAACGGTGAGAAGGTGTGGGTCTTGGCTCGTATGCCAAACAACATCGTACTTGGTGGCGTAGATACCATCAATCAATTCTTACTCATCACCAACACTCACGACGGAACAGGTTCACTTGTCATCATGCTCACACCTATCCGTGTGGTATGTCAAAACACATTGAACATGGCACTACAACAAGGTAGTGATTACATATGGCGAGTCCGACACACAGGTAAGAAAGACGAACACTTGGCGGCTATCCAAGAAGTATTCATGGCGGCGAACACAGCGTTCTACGCATGGGGTGAGCAAGCGGCTCAACTCCTTGACATTGAGATGACTGTAGAAGAGGCGAAAGAATACTTCATTGATACACTACAACTCAAACGCAACGAAGAGACAGGCGACCTCGCTACTCGTGGACAAGGTATGCTCAACAAGGTAGTGTCACTACTCGCTGGTAACAACAACAAGTTGGGAGACATGGAGGGTACAGCATGGGCCGCTTACAATGCGGTGACTGAATACATAGACCACCACGCTACTGAACTACGCAACGGTGACAAGAGTATCAAGCGAATGGAGAGCGCACTGTTCGGGCCACTGTCACGACGCAAGCAAGCGGCATGGAAGAACGCATTTGAAGACTACTCCGAGGCGGCGGCACTACAAGCGGTGGTGGTTGAATGAAAACTTTCACAGTGAGAGTAAGTTATACTGGCGAGATAGATGCCGAGAGTCTTGAAGAACTTGAAGCCCAACTGTGGGTATCTATCAAACTGTTCGATGAACCATACGATACAACCGTGTTTGAAGTAGAAGAAGTTGACATACAGGAGGAAGACTGAATGAGAACAATTGACCTTAAACCCGTCATGGTGTACTTTGAAGGATGGGTAAGAGATGAGAACGGTGTTCCTCTCGTTGACCCCGTAGAAGAATGGGAACTGTGGTCGAATGAAATTGACATAACAGATGTGTCAGTCAACCGAGCGTGTGATGAATGGTGGAAATTGTCATGGGAGAACGATGACGGTGGTTTCTATGATTGCATTATCAATCCTTCGGAGTGGGATATAGACGACTTAAAGGGTGTGATTGAATGAAGAACGGTTGGGTACACAGGAAAATAAACTGGCACGAGATTAAGAATGAACCTGCTTGGGTAGAATATGGTAAACCTTCACAGGGTGTATGGGGTATCGCAAGTGAGTTGTACAAGGATGGTTGGATTGATGACGACCACTTTCAGTTCTTTGCGACAGAAGAAGAACGAGATAAAGTAATGGATGGTGAGGAATGATGTGGCTGGCATTGAGTAATGGATGGTTGAGTATCGTAGCCCACCGTGACAAGCCGGGACATGTATTGGTGAGAGCGAGGAATCAAAATCACATTGAAAGTTATTTCCCCGACGCAGACATCTACATCATTGCAGATGCAGACTATCCGTACAGGGCAGATATTCGTCGCTCTTTTGTAGCCAATGTATTAGGTAAATACATTCACGACATACAGTATGACAACTACAAGAACAGCGTCAACGAAGAGGAACTACATGACGCACTCATCAGTGTATGGCAGACTATGTATCGCTACGGCGGTGCTTACAGACCCAACACGACCACACTGAATGATTGGATAAATGATAGCAGTAATTCAAATGATATATAAATACCAAAAGAAAAGAGAAGTGAAAATAAAACGAGATGATAATATGACAAAGAGATACTATGAGAGATACAGACCGGCAGATACATGGGAACAACTTGGATTGATAGGCGACACACTGTCGTTCACCGACGATGAGATTGTAACACAACAAGCGATTGGATATACCAAACACCTGTGTGATTACCATTGTCCGATGGACATAGCGGTGGTGTACAGTATGCTTAACCGAGGCGAAGGTGCTACACCTACCGCTAAGGAATTACTGAATGACTACACACGGCTTGCCTACTACTTTGAGTCGGGCAGGGTTGCAGATGGATGGTGGTTGCCACCAACTGATGAACAACCCTACTCTTGCTCAAGCAATGTAGATTTTCCGAAGGTGGATTACAGTACATCGAGTCACAGTAACTTGAATCATGCACCTCCTATTGATGTGTCAAAACTTGAGGGATTGATTACAGCCATCCTTGAGAAGAAGGATGCAACTACAATGGGCTACTTGCTTGACGCATACAACTGGGAGATGTCACGAACTCAAGTATGGTATCTGTATGAGAATCAAGGGTACGACGAGTTCTTGATGGCAGACAGAACGGACAACGCAGACTTCAAGGCACTCATGTCAAACGGTGAGAATGAAGCAGTTAATTCCGCTAAGGTGTTGGAGTTGATTCAACAATACATTCCTTTCACTATGAAACCAAACAGCGATTACTGTACACGAAGCGATGATGGTGAGGATTACTGTGAACGACACAGACCGAACACCGATAGGTATGAGCGACACTGGGTGTTCAAAGAAGGGCTACATGTCTTGTATGATAACTTTGCTATACCTTCATATTATGCGAGCAAGCCACACCTACATAAGAATCAATGTCACGAAGACACTATCAAGTTTGAAGACCATAAGCGCAGACTCATTGATGAAGTAAATGACAAAGAGGTTCTCAAGTTAATCAACAAGTCATTGACTCGTATGGAGAAGCGGGAAACAGTTGAGCAGGTATCACACGGTCGAGGGCGTATGTTCCAATGGACAGCATGGGATTGGCTTGAAAATATCCGCACACGCATCCTTGCATCCAACGCCAAGCAACGCAAGTTGGGTGATGTGGTAAATGGTTGGGAGTACACGAAGGGTAAAACCACTATGTCATACGGTATGGAGATTAACGACCACGACTGGAAACCTGTTAAGGCTGTACATTGGTGGGAGGTGTTAATACAAGTACCTTACAAAAATGATTACAATATGAATCATGTCTATCACGAAGTCACAGCCCTACCATACATGTTCTTCACCGAAGAAGAGGCGCAAGTATATACAGATTCACTCAACCAAATTGACACTACTACTTTCAATGGTGTGTCAAGACACCGCACTGTAACAAAGAACTTCGATGTTTCAATACCGACTGTGACATATTCAATTCAAAGAAAGACTGTGCATATGTCAGTGGATGGTGTTGCTGTGATTGAGAATTACATGACACCTCACGAGATGTTCAAGCAGATGCAAGTAGGTAACGATGAACAGTACAACGCTGTTGCCCAACAACTTCGCAGGACACCTGCTCAATTTTCTATGATGGTGAGCGAATGAAGAAAATTAAAATGGTATCACACGGAACAAACATGCCCCTACCTATCGGTGGTGGGACACTTACACTGTGCGGGCTTGACGACTTTAGAGACACACTGCGAGGCTACCATGAAGTAGTAACGCTGTGCAGGTATGAACCGCAGTACCCCGAAGGGAGTGCGAACAAGTCTTACCACAGTTACTTTCGTGCATTTCATGACAGTGAATTAAAGTGGCGGAACGCAATTGACTTGGTGGAGATATTACTTTCACAGGGAAAGGATGTGTTGCTTCATTGTATTCATGGGCGTGACCGGACTGGTGGTGTAGCGTATGTTATCCTTCGTAATACTGGTAAGAGTCATCGTGAAGCATGTACGCTACTCAACAAAATCCGACCACGCATGGCGGTGGAATGGAAAACGATAATGAAAGACCGGCGAGTGTTTCACGAGAGTTTGATGTGGGGTGAAGAAGAATGAGTGTACGAGCATTGAGCAAAGCAAGAAAGCGAATCAAGGAATTGGAGGAAGAACTCAACTACACCAAGTACGACCTGTGGCAACTGCGAGGTGCAGTGCTTGGCTCTTGGAAAGAGGCTGTTCGATGCGGCGCACCGTGGCATAAGGAACTGCGTAGCCCAATGGTAGATATGGAATACTTACAGCACGACGGCTGGCATTATTCAATCAATCCCGAATGGGAAGCCCACGCTATGCAGTGGCTACGGGAATGGTACGACATAGACTTTGGCGAGAATGCCGAGGAATACTGGCAGGAAACTTGGGGTGAAGAAGAATGAAAGGTAACACACTGAAAGAAACTACACAACGACGCATGAGCGAGATAGCCCGAAAGACAGTGTACCATACAGGGAACCCTATGTTCACTGCGAGACAGATGACAGGGTTACTTGTTGGTGCAGGTCATTCAAGAACACCACATACAGCAAGAGTATGTATGTGGATGAAGGTACACCCGCAGTTCTCAACTATTAGAACAGGACATGTATTACAGTTCAAATATATTGGCGGGGCGACAGCCTAAATGATATATAAATACTAAAAGAAAAGGAAAGTGAAAACAATGAAAGAAAAACAAATAGAACAAAACATACGAGAGCAAATGCTTGCTCTTGAATCACAGATGAAACGACTACAAGAGTGGCGTGACACAGGCTACTCCGCTACGGTGTGTGCTGATGATAAACATACATGGGCTGATATTGATACAGTGAAACTGAAAGAAGCCATTAGCATAGTAAGTCAATGTAAGCGGTGCGGTATTGGGCGACTTTTGTATTATGAGATGAGTGATATTATTACTTTTGATGATGAGTGGTCGGAGTTTAGAGAAGGCGGTGAAGAAGAATGAAGTGCGACATGTGCTTAGAGGAACAAGCAGAAGCGAAAGGACTTCGATGCGGTAAGTACAATGTGTGCGACCCATGCATCACGAAGTCCATTGAAGCGAGAATGTTTTTGATTGGTAGAGATAAACAAGACTGAATCAAATGATATATAAATACTAAAAGAAAAGAAAAATGGAGATGAAACAAATGAAAAGAAAAACAGAATATGTAATGTATTTCGGAGATGAAGTAACGGAGGAATGTATAGGACAGGATGTGGATGGCGACCGTAACAAGCGACAAGCCGACAAAGAAATCAAAGAAGAAATGTCGGGCGTAAACGATGACGGACAACGCTTGTTGGCAGTAAGAAAATATCTATGGAAAGGAGATGATGGATGGTGGGATTTGTACGAAGACGAACTCTATTGGTATCACCCTCAACTCGATGACGAAGAAGGAGATGGCTACCAATGAACATATTCATACTTGACACTGACCCTACCACTGCGGCTCGTATGCACTGCGACAAGCATGTGCCAAAAATGATGTGTGTCGAAGCGGCACAGATGATGGCATCAGCCCTGCGCCGACATGGTGCGACTGATGAGGACATGCCACTCACCAAAGCGGGTACACCCTACAAGGGCGGCTACGCTCACCATCCATGTACAGTATGGGCTGGTGACAGTCGTGATAATTTTGAATGGTTAGGCAATCACGCTATTACATTGTGCAGGGAGTATAGAAAGCGTTTTGGAAAAACACACGCTTGTTATTACCCAATTAGAATCATGCGAAGCATAGAGATAATGAACAAAGTAATTCCAAAAGGCTCACTCACACCATTCGCACAGGCCATGCCCGACGAGTACCGTGATGCAGATGCGGTCAAGGCATACCAAGCCTACTACCACAGCAAGCAGTTCGCCAAGTGGGAGAAGGGTACACCCGCCCCCGACTGGTGGCGAGGCGTGGAGGTGACGGCGTGAGTGAAGACCAGTGTTATTGTGTGAACCCAGTATTGGTATTATCCATGAACATGTGTGGTAATTGTTCCTGTCGAATAGATTCAAGTCAGCCAAGAGGTAAGGACTTATGGGAAGGCTATGTTTATAGAAATGGTAAATGGGTATGGCAAGGCGTGGAGGTGAAGGCGTGAACGACGAGATGCACGAATACATAGAAGCAACTGGCAAGACTTTGAATGAATTACTTCAAAGTAATTTGAAGAAGCACCAAGCATTTGCATGGCTTAAGGAATACATATGGAAGTGGGACAAGCGTTTCATTATTGACCTACTCGCAGAACAAGTGTATGAGAAAGGAACATTAGAACAATTGGAGGGGAATGAAATGAAAAGAAAGGCTCAACATATAAGTGCAAGAGAATGGCATATGTACAATCCGTATAAGGGCTGGATGTACAAGTCTTGTATGAATAGAGTCTGTGACAAAGAAGTGAAAGTTTATCACCCGATGGATGTAAAACGATGTGGTATATGTCACAATAAACTTATTGAGGATTTAGAGGTGTACGAAAATGAATGACGAACACACAGTAGTACCGGAGACAGCGGAAGACATGTCGAACTACGAGATAGAACTCGATGGTGAATGGGTGTGCGTTGTAAGTGAAATGATGGCAAATGATATTCCTTTGACTTGCCCGACTTGTAAAGAGGTTCACAGTGAAAGTATTGTTTACTTTTTAGAAAACGGGCAGTACCTTTACAAAGGGTTGTGCTGTGGAATGTTTGGCCTACTGGTGGCTAATGGTGAGGACAATGACTTGGAAACCGAATGAAGAATTGATAGCGTGGGCGAAAGAACATTTGGGTGCTATACCCATTGAAGGTATATGGTCGCCCGATGGTAGCGGTGTACAATACAAAAAGACTGGTGATAACGAATGGTCTTTGATGTTCATGTACAACCACCCCGAATCGAAAGAGATGCACACTCAACTGAAACAACTCATGGAGGCATGTGATTACACGGTGCTTGAGGGTGATGGTGTACAGGAACTTGTACCACCCCTTCAACCCGAAAGGCAAATGCAAGAAGAGTATGAGCGTAAGCAATCAATAGCACAGGGATGGAAATGTCCCGAATGTGAATACCCTCTTGCGAACAATGACTTAGGTATGCGACACGATGAGTATGTCGAAACCATTGACGCTGAAATATCGGATGGTAATTTCACACCTATAGAACTATGGAGATGTAACATCAAGTGTAACGGATGCGGTACGGTCATACCTATGGAACCGGATGACTACCACATACTTGCTGGTGATGAGAACTTCATGCGTTGGAACAACAAGGGTTACAGATATTCAGCACTCACACGAGGTGAGATGAAAGACTTGGCTGATGCCGGTATTCAAACTGGTGTTGTTCTTGGCGGTGAAGTTGATGGTGAAAAAGTACCTCCGTGGATGTGGGGTATATACTCCATCAAGACGAAACTGTTTGAGAGTAGTGAAGAAGAGTGAAGCGAAATACCGAGCGAGATTACTGGGTGGATGATTCTAAAGTCCAAAAGTGGTCGGCAGGTAAAGGAAAGGTTCGTCTTGCTTGGACTAAATGGTTGGGTCGAAACTGGATTGACCTTCGTGTAATGCGGAGAGAAGACGATGGTTATGTCCACACTCGACACGGAGTAAGAATTACTCCCGACCAACTACGAGAGATGTTACCGGCATTGATTGAGATGCTTGAACACATTGACAATACCGAAGAAGAAGAGAAAAGAAAATCCTCCGACAATGAAAATTAGGAGTGAAAGTAATGCAAGCATACCGCTTGGAGTGGCAACATCGAAACAGGGTTTGGTTATTCAAAGACGGGCCACTGAAAGGTGAACCTCTCTTCTATGGATTCGATGCAGTGATAACAAAAATGCTCACCAAATTAGGTGCAGTGATGTACCGCAAGGCATTGAACAGTGGGTGTCATTTACTTATCAGTGAAAGAACTATACCGAACTCCTACCCTATGACCTTACTGTTCAAGGAGGGTACTGGTGGTAGATACGAACATGATGAACTGGGTAGCGGTTGGCTTGAATGCGACTTCTTAATTGGTTGCCATGATGAGATACATGTCGCTGTAGAGGTGAAGTAATGCTGTTATCACGAGCGACTATCATCATGTCAAGAATGCCTTACCGCTTGACTACGGAGGATTTGACAAGAGAAGAAGCCCATGAACTGTGGGCTTTCCTATCAAGCGAGGACAGACTCTCGATGACACGCCAAGCGGTGAAGGTACAACTCGCCAAGGAATGTGGTGTCTTCATTGAACAGATGGATGCAGTAGCCAACGGTGCTACACTCACCGAGTTGTTGGTATGGGAATCATCCGACACTGATGGAGGGACTCTTACCTTGGATAATATCACTGCTATGTTTCGTAACACTAATCCTAATGATGAGTGGATAATTGAATTAGCCCATTTAATGAATAGTCAAGAAGCCGAATTAGCGTGGAGGTGGGCGTTGGATGAACGACTCACTATGCTACGCAATAGAATGAGGCGTTGGAGTAATGTTTTATCTGTTAATTCTAAAACTAATCTACCTACTGAAACACTAATTGACATCGCTTTTGGGAAAATTAACAGTGAAGTTATTCAAGACACTACTACCTTCAAGCGGCTACAACGATGGATGGGTGATGAACCGGAGGCATGGTGGTTCGTACCGAACTGCGCTACGCTGATACACCTAAGCAACGGTGTTGCTCGCAACAGACGGGGCGAGGTTGACATAGAGTTCACTCCGCTTACTGGTGACATCGAACCGTGTTGGTCTTGGGTCAACGCAGTGGGAACGATAAGACACCATACCGTCAATCAATTACTTTCATACTCAAAGTATGAAGAACCGATGAACATTACATGGAACGAGTCAATGGCTCTCCTACAAAAATACCCTAAGAGTGGGTATGTCATACTCCATGAGGGTGAATACTACCTGCTGACAAGCGGCTCTATCACCCTCTATGCTCAAGCCCTCACCGTGAGGCGCATCAAGAACATAGGCTACGAGTTTACCATCGGTTTCAAAGACGGGTCGGACATCATAGATACTGATACTTTTAGGATGAAACAAATGGTTTACGAACTTGAGGGTGCGTTGAAAATGAGGGGTATCACGACGCATAACTCTCACACTACATTCGACATACCCGATGGCTTGGTGCTGTCGTTGGTGTACACTTGGAGTCCAAGCGAGGACTGGCACTTACAGTATGCCGGTACGCATTCCGATATGGGAGTGGGCGACATTGATGAGATAGTAGATTACTACATGTTGGTAGGTGAAGACAATGAGTGAAACAATGCGGAACATCGGATTAGGTATTATCATTATGAAAGTAAGGTTCTCGGTATCAGTAGCCGAGGTCAAGTGGGGCTTCGGGTTCAAGACAGCACTGTATGTAGAGTTGAAGAACATGAACGACCATCAACGACTCGCCATACAATTATGGTGCGATGAGAATGACCTGCCGGTGAAGTATCGTGCAAAGCGCAAGGATGAGGTGAAAGCGTGGGTGGAGGCACTTGCCCCCTACGAGTCTCTCCTGTCCGACAGACGGGGCTACGAGCGCACTAAATGGGTACTTGCCAACCCAATGCCCCCTGCGAGGGGTAATGCGTCATGGAATGACTTCTATGACTGGGCAGAACGGTGGGATGAGTTCAACGATTCGATAGACTGAATCAAATGATATATAAATACTAAAAGAAATGGGGATTGAGAACAATGGTAAATTGGAATGAGCAAATCCGCCCTACATCATGGCAAGAGATTGCCGGTAATGTAGAGTTTATTACAGATTTCAAGGCTTGGGCTGAAACGGACTCATACCCGTCAGCACTCCTACTGGTCGGCCCATCGGGAACTGGTAAAACAAGTGCGGCTAATGCGATTACACATACCATGCTCGGTCAGTGGAACAACGACATGAATGTTCTGTGGATGAATGCAAGTGACGATAGAGGCATTGATTTCATCCGTAAGGAGATTAAGCACTTCGCCCGCCTTAGCGGTGTAGGAGTGCAAAGAAAGGTCGTTGTTTGCGATGAGGCTTGCGGGCTGACCCCTGCTTCACAGGATGCTCTACGGGGTATCATGGAGAAGTACGCTGACCGAGTACTGTTCGTTCTCACCGCTAATTATCCCGACAAAATTAGACCGGCTATCAAGAGCCGTTGTCAAATGTACACCTTCAAGCCGGTGACTCCTAAGCAGGGTGCGAAGCACCTCGCTCGCCTTGAGTCATGTGGCGCACCCTCCGAGTGGAGTGAATACTATGAGCGAGTTGTCGAAGTAAAGAACGGCGACCTTCGTTCAGCAGTGAACTACTTAGAGAGCCTACCCAAAACACCGGATGCTCTTTCCCATCTCGATGCAATAGATGATGACGATGATTGGATGAATGACTTCATCGCTAATGATTGGCTCGTACTACGAGAGAAACTTTTAGATTCCTTAAATACACTTGGCAGTAGATTTGCCATGATGAATCAATTCCACCGGACTGTCAAAGGACACTTCGATACTAAGCCCGATACGGTCTTTGCTATACTCTATGTATGGGGAGACATGATGGAGAAGGTAAACGAGTGGCCCGGAAACGACAACACCTATGTTGATGTACTGGTGGCGAGATTAAAAAAACAAAATGAGTTGATAAAATGAGTTGGACAGAACAAGACGAATATACGGATAAAGACGAAGCAACAACTTCGCTTGCACTACCTCAAGGGGTAGCACAGCGCATCGTTGCTTACGCAGAAAGAACGAACAAGAAGGCTGATGAGGTCAAGCAAGACTATCTCAACTACATCAAAGAAGAGTGGGGTTGCGACAACCCTGCCGAAGAAGACGATGACCTGTTGATAGACTGGGCTGAACAAGCCTTCGTACAGACTCGCAAGAAGACTGGTGGTAGCAATACAAACACTTGGGTCGGTTGTTTCCTTGGCGTTGCAGACAGAAAGAAAGACAGGTTACAGAACATCGTTAAGTCGAATGTTGCACTCTTCAACAAAGACCCTGCCGAAGCAATTGGCTTGGGCCGTGTCGGTGTCTTTGAGAAAGACGGTGATGTGTGGGCTATTCGTAACAAGGATGGGCTTACACCATTGACAAACCCTTCAAGCGAAGACCCACCATTCGGTATCAAGACTGGCGATGATTGGGTATGTCTTCTTACTCGTAAGGGGCTACCATCATCTCCTGTTCGTATGGGTCGCTATGCATACTTCCTTGGCGGTGAAGAAGGTGACTTCGTGAACAACAATGCCGTTTCACTGTGGAAAGTTGACTTGACAAATGAGAATGCTGACATGAATCTCGACATTGGGCGACCGTGTAAAATCTCGGTCGTGCCACCTCGTGACACATCGAATGAATACTTTAAGACCGTTCTTGGTACATACGATGACTTCTCACCGAACTACACTGATGAGTTCCTACCCGAACAGTTCCGGTCACTCTTGAAGCCGACCAATTATTGGACAATGGCCGACCATGAACTCTTCACTCCTATAGACCACTTAGAAGAAGCGTTTGAGTCAAGAAAGGAACGCACCGAGATTGGTGGCCGTCAAGTTACTTACGGCCCACTCATCATTACAAAGGGTACAATCAACAGCATGAACACTGAACCTCGTGACAGCGAGTATGACCCCGAAGGATTCAACTACAACATGACACTTTCAAGCACCATTACTGGTGACATTGATTGTTGGATTGCTGGTGCTGTCGGCGTGATGTGTGACCCGTTCACGAGTGGTTGGGGCGAAAAAAGCCTTTGACTACGCTGAAAAGTCCACTGTATTCGTCTTTGGTCGTGTCGGTATGAAAGACCGTGATGGACTCATCTCTCCTAAAATTAGCGTCATGGGTATCTATGGCGACCCACGCCGTTGCCGAAAGCGAGCGACTGGTGGTAATACAGGAGTTGGACAATTTGAGTAAAGTACCAACCGATGTAATTATCGAAGGCGAGGCATGGAGTATTAGATTTGATGAGACAAACAAAAGAATTGTCAAATCCCCGAATGGGGATGAGTATATTGAAATGGATGCAGTAGTAATGAAAAAAGGTGGAATAATTATGGCAGGATTTGGACAAACAGCAGAAGCACAGAAGAAAATTAAGGTTGAAGTAAGCGAGCCGGTAGAGGTTAAGAAGCCTCTCTCCGGCGACCCCTTCGCTGAAATGCGAGCCGAAGACAACGCTCGTACATACATGATGAAGACACATCAGTTCATCGGTATCATGGGACATGACGGCACATGTAAGTCGGCTATCGTTCTCGATGCCTTTGAGAAGGATGAATCGAAACCCGAAGACTCAACACTTCAAGTGATTGACTTTGACGGTGGCGGTGGTATGCTTAACTCATCTATCTACAAGAATGAAAACATTCGCTCATGGAATCCGTGGCAGATGGGGCATGACCGTACAGCACACGATTACCCTGCTACACACGACCGTATCATGAAAATCATGCGATACCTCATCAATGAAGCCGAAGCCGGTAAGCCGGTTTGGGGTGTACTGTTGAGTGGTATTGATTCATGGCTTGAGATATGCAACCATAACATGCGTATCGTTGACTTGGGTATGGCGAAAGACGCTATCCAATCAGCGGATTACAGCGGTGGTGGCATGGAGAAAATCAAGTCGCAGACAGCATGGGGTATGCGTAACGCTCGCTTCCACCAACTTACTCGATTGAGCCGTGACCTTGTTCGACTCGGTGTGCGTGTCTTTTGGGAAACACACATGACAATCGCCAACTTCTCTTACAAGAGTGGGCCGGTTGATGAGTGGAAACCTGCGTGGGAAAAGAAAATGAACGGCTACTTGCCAACCATTATTCACATGCAAGAGACACAGGAACACAACGATGAAGGTGAATTAGAAAAGACAGTCTTTACAGCGTCGTACACTAAGTGTAAGACCAATCCAAACCTCGTGAATCAGTCTCGGACTGTCTTCGTGACACGACCCGATGGCGATTACACATGGAATGGACTACCGGACTTGTATGACGGTACACTATGAGACTCCAAGTGAGGTAGGTTTGTCAAGTAATAAGGAGTAAGGTTTTCACAATCGAATGGGCTTCGGTTGCCACTGATAGGGGGTTTGGTTTTGTTGCCCCTTCTCCTTTCCTACTTACACTATGAGGTGATATTATGACTAAAATTACAGTGAATAAAAGCGAGTTCCTCTCGTTCCTTTCTGTCTTCACGAAAGGTGTACCCGACCTACGGTTGGATTGCGCCGGTTCTCGTGTAACGGTTGAGGTTGCTTACGCATCATTTTACTTGCGAAAGTATTTCTTTTCCGTACAGGTAATAGAAGAAGGGGCTATCCACATCGCTGACCTTGAGAAAGCACTCAAGTTCATGAAAGCGACAAAGGAGGAAAATGTAATACTGCGGCAAGTTGACACACACAAACCGTTACACATCGAAGCAGGTGGTAACAAGTTGCAACTACCGAGTACGAATGATATTGAATCAGCAATCAAGGCTGTTGTAATTCGTTCACTGTTAAAGAAGTGTCAAGAAGGTGGGTGGGCTAAGTTTGGTAAATCCAACTTGTCCACCCACTCATCACTGATGACAAAGGATTTGATTTCGTTTGCCAACATGCGTGGCATACTGGCGAAGGACACGGACTTCAAGTTGCGTATTCACTGCGGTGAAGAAGAGGTAGGCATTGTAGCAGGTAAGGCGGCAAGTGGTCGTTTGTTTACCACACTCCCTGTATGGGACACTGATGGCCCTGCTACTACCGTTGACTCGATGTTCTCCGATGCCCTACCTACCTGCCTCAACTATCTCGATGATGGTGAGGCTCGTATGCACATGGGTAGAGGAACGATAGTAATTTTTGAACAAGTAACCACGCTTCTCATGGTCGTTGATGTAGGTGATGACTGATGATTATTGATTGGTTCACTGATGACCCGTATGACCCACCTACTATCTACGAGCGTACTCGTGGGGCTGATGGGGTATTGCATGAGCGATACATCATGAAGGGCGACGATGATTATGTTGAGCCTTTCTTTTGGGTAGCCGAAGAAGCACCTCAATATGTAATGAATCGTATTAGAGGACACAGGGGACTATTCATCCGAACATCAAAGCGACCGGACTCGATGGTAAAACAATAGTGAAAGTAACTGTACAGCACCCTAATACTCTATGGGAACTCAAAGAGAAGTGCGGTGTATGGACATATGAGGCTGACCTCAACTACCTCGACCAAATACTACTCACCAACTATCCCGATAAGTTACCGGAGTTCAAACCTCGGATATGGTACTTCGACCTTGAGTGGGACACCGAAGACCAAACAACAACGGTAATGGCTGTGTCCGATACATTCAGCGACCACCCTGTAGTGTTCGCTTGGAGTGAGGAATCTATTCGTGACACGGTACGGAAGACCGAGTGGATAGACCGCTATGAGGGTTATGAGTTGCGTACCTATCCGAATGCACATGACATGCATGATGGTTTCCTGTCTTACCTTGAAGAGTGCAACCCCGACATGTTGGTGGCTCACGCTATTGCTTGGGCTGACTTACCACATCTCTACAGTCAACTGGGTGTAGAGCGTGAGCGTCTGTCTCCTGTCCGTAGAGTGATTGCACCGAACAAGAAGACGGGCGCATACCGCACCACTGCTCAACCTATCAAGGGGCGACTCATATTCGATACTGCGGCGCAGTGGACTGACGGTAGTGGCTTTGAGGGTATATGGCAGAAGTCCGGTAAGGGTCAAGCACAGTCTCGCAAGTTGGATTGGTTCGCTACTGAACTTGGTTTCAGTGGTAAATTAACAAACGCCATCGAAGGTATGACCGTCTTCAATGGATGGAGAGAATACTATGACGATTTCGTTGACTATTGTTTGGTTGACACTACATTACTGCGTGACTGTGATGAGAAGTTGAATTGTATATCCTATCACATAGCCATGCAACAATTGGCGGGTGTCTCATTCGGTAGCACACATAAGGTCACTCGATATTTCCGAGGGTTGATTGGTCGGCGCACTGACCTCAAAGCACCCTCTTCTTACATTCAAGAACGCCCCGAACTACAGGCGGCGTGGGTTATGCCTCCGGTAGCAGGGCGACATGAAAATGTGGCACTGGTTGACTTCGCATCACTCTATCCAAACATCATACTCTCCGCCAACCTGTGTTGGACTACGATTGCAGACGGGCCGGGGGAGAATATTCTCACACTGAAAGTTCCTCCTAAGTATGATGACAAGGGTAACATGATACCCCTCACAGGTGGTACATTCCACTGGCATCAAGACAAAGAAGGCATACTACCTTCTGTCGTCAAACAGATGCTCGCTCTCCGTAAGGAGTACAAACGCCTCATGCGTGAGACTGATGACGCTGATATACGCCTTGGTTACAACATGCTACAGATGGCGGTCAAGGTTGCTGTCAATGCCATATACGGTATGACTGGTACTAAGAAAATTGGTGGACAATGGAGTAGTTACCCAATTGCACAGTGTATCACTTATCTCGGTAGAGAGTCTATCAGTATGCTCGTTAAGAAGAGTGAAGAGATGGGCTACCGAGGGCTTGCAGGACACACTGATTCATGTTACATTCAAGTTCCATTTGATGAAGCCGAAGAAGTTGCAGGTGAGTTGACTCGCATTGCTCAAGAAGAAATGGATTTGAAGTATCTCGATGTAGAACTTGAAGCCTTTTTCCCTTACTGGTTCACTGCCGGTATCAAGAATCGAAACTTCGGTATCAAGTCATACCCTCCCGAAGACGAGGGTGACATGAAGGTGACGGGCTTTGCTATGAAGGCGGCTAATGCACCACCGTTGAGTAAGCGTGTACAGCGTGAGGCTTTCACACTCATATGCAATGGGGCTGATGAAGGTGATTTGTTTGATAACATCCGACCAATGGTGAAGGCTGTCTATGGTGGTGGCGCACTGGATGATGTATCAGCATACGGGCGCATTCAAAAGCACTTAGATGATTACAACCCATCGCACACACCGAACACAGCGAAGGCGGCGCAATACTCAAACAAATACAATAACACTGATTTTAATAAAGGTGATAGCGTTAAGTGGGTATTCATAAACGGTGTACCGGAGGGTCAACCTCAAACCAATGTGATAGCATACGATGAAGTAAGTGAACTGGATGAGTATGATATTGATTGGACTACATGCGTTGACAAATGGATAGCAAAAAAACTCAAGGTCGTGTATGAAACACTCGACTGGGACTTAGAACGACTCACTGCGAAGCGGGTCTTAAAACAATACTGGTGATAATATGAAATGTAAATACTGTAATGCAAAATTAACTGCGAAGAAAAGCGTCAAACGAGGTGTCGGGCCGGAATGTATCAATAAGTATGCCCCGCTTGCGGCATGTCAACACTGCGTAGAAGAAGAACTGGACTTGGTGAAACAAGAAGGTGGAAAAATAAACTGGGATAATGTAACCAAAAGGACTGTCTTTGAAGACTGGAAAACTTACAGAAACACCGGCTCTCCGGGTTGCACGAAAAAGTTCGTAGATAACGAAAAGAACCGAGAACACGGCTTAGTCGGTAAGACGCACCAAACACACAACGACTGGGGTAATTACGAAGACTACACCGGTTGTACAGGATGTGGCGGTCATTCGGATTATGTTACTTGGGATGACCTATGGACAGACGGAGAGGATTGCGCCTCTTGTATCAAATGTAGAGGTGAAGAAGAATGAGAAGAACAAGTCAGCGGGCGAATCATACATGCTACTCTTGCGAAAATCATATTGATGTATATTTAGACGAGGCATTAAGTAGGCATAGTTCACATTGCTTTGAGTGCGCTGTTGCGAACATGACATGGCAAGAATCTCATGATTATTACTTCACTAAAATGGGTAATATAAAATTGATTTCATATTATCTCAACGCAAAGAGAATTGCCGAAGAAGCCGCATGGATTAGGTTTTGCGAAAGTAAAGGACATAAAATAATACCCGATTATGTTGAGCGCACTGCTGAAGAACTCGATGAAAATTGGTTTCCCGAATTACATGAAGTCGCAGGGGTGGGTGCATGACAGAAAGTATAGATTATGATTTAGGATATTTTGAGGCCATGCGGAACGCCGTAGTAGCGGCGATACAGTACCACATGAACGGGATGGAAATAGGAGACATTATCAAGCACTTGGCTCAACTCCGAGATGAAGCCCGTATTCTATATGATGAATCAAACAAACTTGAAGAAGAAGAGGATGATTGGTGATGAGTAGAATAGAAGACGAAGTATGCAAGAAAATTGCACAGCGAGCAGAAGTAGGCAAGAGCAAGTACGGGGTTACAATGGAAACCTCGCCTATCTCCCGTCTTGAATGGCTCATCCATGCTCAAGAAGAAGCGATGGACTTGGCTGTGTACTTGCAGAAGTTAATTGAGATGGAAAGGGGAACAACTAAAGTTTCATTCCTATAGTATTGAAAGCGCAGAAAGTGTATATAGTGACGGAACTAAGCGGAGGGAATGGACTCATGAGGATAGACAAGAATTGATTCGTTTATACGAAGAAGGAATATCAAGAAATGAGATAGCAAAAATAATGTGTAGGCCGATTTCTACAGTAAATGTGTTTTGTACGAGATACAAACAAACAGGTAAACTTGAAGGTAGTGAGATACAATGCACTGTACCGTTAAATAGCGGGCCAAGAAAAGGTCAACCTTGCGGGCGAAATGTTGAACATGGTACACACACACTTGTCAACAACATAAAAATTGGAGAGTGAAAGAATGAGATGGAATCCTACTGGTGATGATAGTCGCCCACGCATTGATGATTACCTTGAGGCTACCGGCAACCAATTGGAGGCTGACTCGTACAAGAGTAGTACCTACGCTTGGAATCCGAATGAGGATGACTCTACTATACTACGAGTTACCAAGTCAAGTTACGGTACATTCGGTTGGTGTCCACAGCAATACTACATTGAGAAGTTCTTAGGTATGCGTGGAGAAACAGTAGACCACCACATACGGGGGCTAAATGTTCACGACATGATGGAGTGGTTTTGGGGTAACTTCACCGACGAACAAGAAAAATCAGTGTTAAAGTTAATTGATGAAGGTGATTTACTTGAGGCTGAAAAGTTGTTCAACAGTGCTATACCATCCCCTCCCGAACCATATGAGTTCGGTGAGGATGAACAAATAGCACAGTGGGTGAAATGGCAATTCAACCGCTTGGTTATCACCAACGGCAATCAGTGGCGACCTGTCGCTATTGAAGCAAACATACAGGCCACACGCTTCGTTGAAGTAGATGGCGTACACATTCCTATTCACATGAACGGTTTCATAGATGGACTGTTCGCTGATGATGACGGCTTCGCTCTCATGGAGTTGAAGACTGGTAAGTACAACAAGAGCAAACCCGGCTCTATGCGTAAAGAAATGCAGTTTTACAAAATGATGCTTGAACACAGCCCCCATCACGAGTTCCTCCCTATCACCCATTGGGGATGGGAGTTCCCCGGCGGTGGTATTAACGGCGGTGACGGCCCTACAGTATTCTATGAAGACACCAAGAAAGGTGGTAAGTACTCATCTAAGAGTATAGAGAAAGGATTGGTGCGCCTACTTGAAGCACACATAAACATGGAGTTTCCACCCACACCGTACTTGGGTAGGCTGGTAGAAGGTTTACCTTTAGAGGAACAAAAACTGAAATGCAACTGGTGTAGTTACAAAGCCCATTGCGAGTTTTGGGATATGGACACATATTTGGATAATACAAATGAAGAAAAAAAATAAATGAGGATGAAAAGAATGATTGAAATAATAATGTTAATAGAAAGAATGATGAACGAAAAAGTAGGTAGTTTCAACTATGTGGTGAAAGTACAAAAGTCAACTGGTGCAGGTCGTAAGAAGTACTTGCGTGATGTTGTACGGCAGACAACTCTTGATGAGTTCGCTGATATAGATGGTGAGGCTCAATACAGACACCCTAAGACGATTACTTACACTGTACACCCGTCACACATGCGAGCCGATAATCTCAACGACTTGATAGACGATTTGGTGAAAGACCTCGACATTTATCTACACGAGCATCGGTGATACAGTGGCTTTCTTACCCATAGACTTCCCTCGTGAAGTCCTTGAATTACCGAGTAGCGGTGAGCGTGGTTGGCGAAGACTCGTCAAAAATGCCTCCGAGTTGGAACGCTACTGGTCGGGTAAGAACGGGAGTGGTAATGTTTACTTTACCGCTTATGGTTACAATGAAACCCAAGCACCCAAGCACCACAGGGTAGATTACAACACACCTAAAATACACCACTTCGTACTGGACTTTGATTGTAAGGATTTCAAGGATAAAGGTAGAGACTTACCGTTTGAAATACCACACAGTGAGGTGAAAAAACTACATCGCTTGTTGATGGATAAAGACATACTACACTATGTTTGGTTTAGTGGTGGTGGCTTTCATGTTTGGGTTCCGCTTGATGAAACAATAGAGCCGAAAAACGGCGCAGAACTTTCACGCATAAAGCACTCCGGTAAACTACTCATCAATGAATGGGAAAGTAAACTGGGAGGGTTAAGGTGTAACGACCCTGCTGTTGCTTTCGATACAAGTGGTATGATTCGCATACCTAATTCATACAACGCCAAGCGAGAAGTTTGGTCGTTCCCTTTGAACAGCGAAGACATACTCAATCTATCGTATGATGATTTGATGAATAAAGGACAAGAACCACATTACGGTTACATTACTTTAGGTAAAATACCTGTTAAATTAAAAGTTATACAAAGTAAAATTATGACAATGGGGCATATCAAGACGGTGGATATACCGACTGTATCGCTTGATGACCTACACATGCTACCCTGCCTATCTCAAGCGGCTATGGGTGGCGGCAATCCTACTCACAGGGCGAGGTTTCACCTTGCCTCTTACTTAGCCGACCGGCTTCGCATGTTCTTTCCCGCTTGGCGTATAGCCAATGAAGAAAAAGAGAAGCATGTAGGTATGATTTCAAAAATTATATCCGGTCAAGGATGGGTTGACTACCGACAAGAGAAGACAGAAGAACAAGTACGCAGTATAGTGATGGCTGGTTATCCACACGCTACATGTGCTACTCTTTACCAAGAGGGATTCTGTGTGGGTAAGTGTAAATACTACGATGAAACCGGCGATATGGAGTGATATTATGAGCAACATATTCGACGCACATGACGATAAAATTAAGCCTAAAAAAAGACGCAACATTAACACAATTAAAAGAGTTGTTAAATTACTTCAAGACGAATGTGAAATGAACACTATTGAGATTCATCAAGCATTACATCGAACATGGCCTCGGTGGTGTCCGGGTATGACTCGTTTAGGTAACATTCTAAGTCGTAACAAAGAGTTCGTAAAAATAGGTAGTGAAAAGGTATCAAGTGGTGTATCGGGTCATTATGACATCATGGTGTGGGGGTTGGCAAATGAAGCCGGACTTGATAATTGATAGCAACGAAAGAGGTTCACTGTGTGAATCTATTGAGCGTAAAGCGAAGAAGGCCGGTCTTACTGTCGTAAGACAAACATTGGTGGTAGGCGACTATCAATTAGGCGGTGCTTTAGTTGAGGCTAAAAGTATTCCCGACCTGTTTCAGTCGTCACACTCCGGCCACCTGTGGAGACAACTCGACAATATGGATGCGAACTTTGAACGGTTCTTTCTTGTCATACACGGCTCGATAGAAAAGTATGTTACTATGGCAAAACGCAACGGTAAGAAGGTAAGTTACTCCCAAGGTGCAAAGTGAACTGACGGGTACTATCGCTCGCATAATGAGTGATTTTGAATGCCAAGTTTTCTTCACACCCGATGTAAGTAGTGCGGCTCTTTTCATAGTAAAATTACACGACAAGTTACACAAACCAGCGAGCAAGCATGGGGCGCAATCAATCCGCAGGGTAGCAAGTAACGACTTACGCTTGGACATGATAATGACTGTTCCGGGTGTAGGGCGTGAAGTAGCGGAACGCCTCTTAGAATCATGCGGTAACATAGAAGAAATGTGCTTTCCCGAATCACTTAAGCAAATCAAAGGCTTAGGCGAAGTAAGAAGAAAATTACTTATTAAAATACTTACAAGTGAAGACCCTGTAAAGCAAGAAAGAAAGGTCAAACGGTAAAATGATATATAAATACTAAAAGAAATGAGAGATGAAAACCATGACACAATTATCAAATTACAAGGCCGTACAAAAGTTTCCTGTTCTTGAAGGGTATTTACACCACTTTTCACGAACCTCGATGATGAATGAGATTCCGGGCTTACTGTCTTTCTTTTTTCATTCAAGGGCAAGTGGCTCTACCTTACATTCGCATTCCTACTGGTGATTCTCACCTTGACCCTCGTGTGCATGTATTTTGGATTCAACCTTCTCGTACTGGTAAGTCCATAGCATGGAACTTTATTAGTGACATTATGGAACAAATCGAAGTACCTTATGATTCGTTTGCTTCGGGTACAGATGCAGGTTTGATTGGTTCTACCAATGCGGTGCTTGATGAAAACATGAAACCTACGGGTGAGTTTGAAACTGTTCCGGGTTTACTTGCAGGTCGCAAGGCTATCAATTTCGATGAAGGGTCAATCCTTCTTACTCCTAATAAGCACAGCCAAGAAACAGTATTGTATCTACAGACAGCGTGTAACGCAGTAGGTAGCAACAGCAATGTACTGGTAAAGCACATGAAGGGGAATAAAATTGAGTGTGATTCTTTAGTGTCTCTTTGGATTACTACCTATCCACCGAAGGGTGTCAAGGACTATGTATTAACAAAGGGTATTTTTCAGCGTGTCCTGCTTTACTGGGCGCACTGGGACATGGGTATGCGACAAGAAGTGAGTACTACCCGTCTTGGAACCTTTTGGCAGAAGCCCGAAGAGAACGATTTGTCTAAGGATGATATTTGCGATTACTTCAAGAATACAGAAAAGCGTATTCGTGACCGTTTGCTCAACATGAGCGAAGTAACATTCACACAGTGGGGTGAAATGACTGATGATGAGCGAGAAGAAATCGTACAGCGTCACATGTGGGATATGTTCAAACCAAGTTTGAATTACACTACTGCGTTGTACCAAGCATCCGAAGACATCTACGGTTTACTGATGGACATGAACCCATCTATGTCGGAGATTGTAGCATCATTCACGCCCGGTATTGAGAACTACCTCGGTATCATCTCACTTCACATGGCACTGCTTGATGAGTCATGGGAGATTAACGATGAGCATGTAGATATGGCTCACGAGATACTGATTGACTTGTTTCAAAACCTCATCTCTTGGCTTGAGGATTCAGTTGAAATCGGTGGTAACAAAGCCAAAGAAGGTAAAATCCTCGATGACATGCAGAAAGCATACAAGCAATGTGCGGGTTACGAACTTGAAGGTCACGGCGATGGTTGGTGCAGACAATCAGCCGTATGGAATACATACATGGCTGATACAGGTGTAAGTAAAAGCACAGCCCAAAGACACTTTAAAGACTACAGTAGTAAGGTATTTGTAAACCGTAAACAGGGTAAGCGGGTTTACTACAGACATAAGGTGGCTAAGAAATGAGTGACATAATGGCATTGGATATTGAAACAGGTAACTACTCGTGGGAAATCGGAGGATGGGATAAGACCGCCTCCTTTGAGCCTACAGTGGTTGCTACATGGAACGGCAACGATGGGACAGTGTATTGTAACAAGTCACTTGACATTGATGCCACAGTGAAAGAACTTCACCCTCGTACACTGGGTGAGGACTTAGCAAAGCATGTTGCTGGCGGTGGCGTTGTCATCGGTCATAACATCAAAGGATTCGATTTACCTGTACTGCGTGATGCACTTGACTGTTGGACAGCCGGTGACATACTCGGTAAAGCCGATGCGGTCATTGACACGAAGCACTTGGTACAGAAGGCGGCAACTGCCGTTGGTAAGGTATCAACAACACTGGGAATGCTGACAAAGACCACTTTAGAGGACAATAAACTTATGAACAGTGAGGATGCCCCCTTAGCATGGAGAGCAGGTAAGTTTGACGAGGTAGCAAAATACTGCCTTAGCGATGCTCAATTAACATTCGACTTGTATCAATTTGGAAAGAGTGAAGGCTATATCAAATCAAGACAATTAGATACAGGCGAAATAGTAAAAATAGAAGTGGAATGGTAGACATGACGGAGATTGAAAGTACAAAAAGTAAAGCACAGATACACAACATACGGGCGGCAAAGACGGTAGCAGATACCGTCAAATCAACGCTTGGCCCTATGGGAATGGACAAACTGATGGTTGATGGTGGAGGCGGTGTTATCGTTACAAACGATGGTGCTACTATCCTGCGTGAACTTGATGTATCACACCCCGGTGGTAAAATGATTGTTGAAGTAGCAAAGACTCAAGAAAACCTGTGCTATGACGGTACAACGAGTACTGTCATTCTTGCAGGTCAACTTCTTGGTAACAGTGAAACGCTGTTTGAGAAGGGATTGCACCCTAATGTGATTTGCCGTGGTTATCACGAGGCATCTCAAATGGCTATTGAATACCTTCGTACCAACATATCACTGACAAGTGATAAGCGTGATGTACTGGTATCGGTGGCTAAAACTGCTATCACTGGTAAAGCACTTGAAAACTCACTTAATGCTGTTGCTGAACTTTGCGTAGCCGCTGTTGAAAAAGCCGGTGATGCTGAAAGCGTCAAGGTTGTTTCATTCCCCGGTGGCTCGCTTGATGACTCCTACCTTTACGAAGGTTCGATTGTAAACAAGGACTATGTGCTTGAAGGTAAGGATGCTTACTATAATGTAGTGTTGTTGAATACCGGTCTTGAGAATGAAAAGAGTGAAGACAATGTACAGGTACAACTTGATGCTCAATCATTCCAATCATACAAATCATCGGGTAAGGCAAACCTCATCTCAACGGCTAAATTACTTGTGAAAGCATTACCGAATGGTGGTGTTGTTTTTGTCCGTGATGCGGTCAACGACCATGTATGCGCTCATCTCAAGAAGCATAACATCATGGTCGCTCGTAGAGTACCCGAATCAACACTACGCTCATTGAGTAGAGTTACAGGTGCTACTATCTATCAAACACCCGAAGAGGTAGAAGGACACACAGAATGTACCGTAGAGCGACAGAAGCACAACGATGTTTGGTATCTCTTCGTTCAAGGTGATGTCAAGAGTGATGAGGCAACACTCGTGCTAAGGGGTGCAACCTCTCACACGCTTGAAGAAGTTGAGCGTGGGTTTGATGATGCACTCGGTGTAGTTTCTTTAGTGTTAAAGAACGGCAACTTTGTTGTTGGTGGTGGAAACGCATACGCTCGTATGTCGGCTCACCTACGCCAACATGCGGCACAGATAGGTGGTAGAGCGCAGATGGCAATAGAAGCCTTTGCAGACGCATTAGAGTGTATTCCTGCCACTATTGCCGAGAATGCGGGGCATGACCCACTCGACACCGTACTTGCTATTCGCCATGAAATCCTACAGGGCAACCGTGAAATCGGACCGGATGTACATAACGGAGGCGTATGTAATATGATGGAACTTGGTGTTTACGAACCTACGGAACTGGTTCGTCAAGCAGTATTAAGTGCGAGTGAAGTCACTAATTCAATACTCCGTATTGATGACATTATAGCAAGAAGGCAAGCCCAATGAAGAAGAGATTTATTTGCGTATTTTGCGATGAAAGAGTTTCAACTCTTGTTGACGGCGATTTTTGCGAGGCTTGTTACGATGGGGCGGTTATTAGAAAAATTAAAGGTAAAGTGTAGGGCTTGCGCCCATTGGCACATAGCCCGACGCATATCGGCTCGATTCCTTGATGATGAGCGTGAGCGTTTCTTACTACTACAATGTAGGCGATGCGGTCATTATTGGCAAGACACGGCAATTAAGAAAAATAACAGTGAAAGTAAATGAAAATAATTTTCTTTCTTCTATTTTGAATCGCCCTATAATCACATCAAAAGGTATATCTACAAACTATTGGGCCTGTACTGCTAAGAGCATCAGCATGAACCGGCGCAACAAATAATTTTGTTCCATCGGAGTTCCAATCAAAACCTCCAATAAAAGTAGATTGCGTTGAAGAAAGTTGCCCTACATCATCATTAACGCTCATTGAACGAGTGAATGAAGCAGTTGATACATTAAAACCAGTGCTAAGGTCAAACTCGGCTATTTTAGGATGATTTGCACTTGCCGAAGCAGGATTACCTGCCGAGTTTCTGTAAGAGATAAACATTTTAGTTCCGGCAGGATTGAATCGAATACCAGTATAGTTGGTTATATTGTCGCCGTCATCATCTGTGGTTGAACTCAAATTAGCAGTTGATTTACTACCCGCACTTAAATCCCATGCGGTGTTTAGAGTAAGCGTAATTACTGAACTACCATCTGCTACAAACAATTTAGTTCCTGTGTCGTTAAACGCTAAACCCTGCGCCCCCGAACTATACAAAGAAGAATTGACAGTTTGGGTTGAACCAGTAGTACCAATATCATATGCCGTTGAAAGAGCATAACGCACGATATTAGTAGAAGCATTTGTTCCACCAATATAGATATAATTTCCGCTATCACCAAACACTATTGCTCTACTGCTATTGTTACCTATATTAAGTGTATCATCTGCTGATGAAAAACTGGGAACGGCACTATCATCAAAACTATATGACTTAATAGATGATGACGAATAAACTGCTAAAAGTAGTTCATCCGGCCCATTTACTAATTCAGTAAGGACAGTACCAGTTGCCGAACCAGTGCTTGAAAGTGCAAGACCATCTAAAGTATAAGCGGGTGCTGTTGTAGCATTAGCCTTTTGTTCAGCACAAGAACCTGCAATAGCATTATACAAACTCATACCCCCAAAACAACATAATCAGTTCCAGTTGAAATACAAGTAACACCATTACGAGCCGCAACAGCAATATCAGTTTGCGCCCCGTTCATGTTATCACCACTACTACTATTCGTTCCAGTTCGTAGTGTAAAACCATTACCGTCATTATTGATAATAGTAAAATGGACACCTGCACCTTGATTGTCGGGGATTGTAATAACAATACTACTCCCTGTAACAAAAACATAGTTACCTGCATGGGTGGCTTCGGATAAAGTAGTAGAAGCAGTTAAAGCGACAACAGGTAGTCTCCTTGAAACAAAAGTTTTACCTGTGGCAACAGTAACGCTACCCGCTAATGCGAGAGTTGCTTCTCCTTCAACTGCGGATATTGCATCGGAATCGGCATAGGCAGTAGCACTTGCGGCAATACCGTTCAACTTACTGTGGTCTGCGTCAGTAAATACATTGGAGTCCGTTGCCGCTTCAACAGCCGCCCTTATCTCCGCATCCGTTTGGTCGGCGGTTGCTGACGCTTCGATAGCATCCAATTTGTTTTTGAGAGTGGTAGTGAAGTTCTTTTGAGTAAGCCCGCCATCTCCAACTGTATATGTCGTGTTGGTGTCCGTTGCACTAATTGTACCATCGCCCGCAATAGCCACATTCGTTCCCGCAGTTAAAGCGGCGACAACATTCGTAGTATCAGTCACATCTGCTGATGCCTCTATACCGTTCAATTTAGTATGGTCTGCATCTGTAAACACATTTGAATCGCTTGCCGCTTCTACTGCGGCTCGGATTTCAGCATTGGATTGGTCGGCGGTTGCACTGGCCTCTATACCATTCAATTTACTGTGGTCTGCATCAGTGAATACATTAGAATCAGTTGCCGCTTCTACTGCGGCTCGGATTTCAGCATTGGATTGGTCGGCGGTTGCACTGGCCTCTATACCGTTCAATTTAGTATGGTCTGCATCTGTAAACACATTTGAATCGCTTGCCGCCTCAACCGCCGCCCTTATTTCTGCATCGGTTTGGTCTGCCGTTGCGCTTGCTTCTATAGCGTTTAATTTACTGTGGTCGGCATTAGTAAAATCATTAGTTGTTAAAGAACCATCAGCAACTCCAAGTAAAGTTCGCAGGTTTGCCGCCGTTAATTCAGCAGGGGCCGCCGCACTCCCACTTATGTTTCCTAATACTCTATCATCAGCGATGTTTGCTATCTTAGCAAGGGTGACATTGGAGTTGGCTATTGCCGCTGTCTTTACTTCACCAGCACCTATCTGTTCTTCTTCTATTGCATCAGCGGCAATGTGTTCTGTATCTACAGCACCGTCAGCAATCTTAGCCGAAGTCACAGCATCAGCGGCTATCTGTGGAGTATCAATAGTATCATCAAACAGAAGTGCAAAGGTTGGGTAAGAGGCATGACTTGTAGTGCATATAAAACTCGCAAAGGTAGCAGGTGCAATTTCATAATAAGAAGCCATCGTGCTTGAGGCTGATGAGGTGAGTGCAAATCGCACATAATCATCAGTGTCCAAGTTTCTAATGTATATGATATATCCAGCAGGGAACGAGCCGTTTGTTATCACATTTGTACTCGCAGTAGGGGTGAGGATGAGTGCATTAGCATCGGTTGATTTAATTGTTATAGTTGCATCAGCACTGGTTAATACACGGTCGAAGACTGAGCGGGTGAATCGTGCGGCGTGTGTACCGCTGTAATACAATACATCTTTGTTGTCATCGGGTACAGTGCTACCGGTCACAGCCGCACCGAATGATTGCCACATTGCACCAAAGCGTGATGCACCTAAAGCACCATTACCTATCCCACTATGAAAAGCGTCAAGGTCAAGCAGTTCATCGGTTGATGCTACATCACCACTTGTTACTGGTGAAAAATACATAGGCGATGGTCGGATGAACACACGCTTGTCATTTACTTCTGTGATTACCAACTTAAGGTCATCACCTCCGCTTGCAAATGCAACACGCAATACAGCAAGAACGACTGTTTGAGTGTTTGCTAATGCGCTACTACCTGTTGCAGTAGGTGTGTTAAGGAATGAAGTAGGAGTAGCAGGGTAACTGTTTGTACCGGCAGTAGTAGCAGTTCCCAATTCCCAATAAATATTTTTAACAGTAGAAGTATTATCAGCGGAAACATACACTACAACTAATGCTTCTTTACCACTGGTAAGAGCAGTAGGCGAGCCAGCCGCACTTGCACTACTTGTGTTAAGAGTGTAAGTTGTTGTTGCACCTACACCACCTGCGAACTCATACATGATACCATCAAGTACAGCATAACCTCCTTTTACAGTAAAAGTAGTTCCACTTGCGTAGTTGACAGCACCGGGTATATTTGCAGGAATGTTTCTATCACCTTCACCACCCGATGTATCATCGTACATGATGACACCATTACCATGAATACCCTCAACCATGTTGGTGAGTGTGGGTGACAGGATATGGTCGCCATCACCTAAACCATCAACATTCGTTGCTGTCGCCACTGTTAAGTTATGATTTGTATGCCCCGAAGTTGGATTACCGTTTCCCATTCTATGCCACCTCTATGAGTATTTCAATGTTAATTTCATTTGCCGATGTCTTGATAATCGGTTTTGTCGTATAACGAGCGACAGGTGTGAAGTCGGAGGTGGTGCGATTCTGTATGTACACCTCACGGATGCTATCAGTGAATGTGTTATCAATACTCATTGATGCCTCGATGAGTAGAGCAGTGTCGTCAATAATCGTCACTGTTGGCGTGAGAACGATTGCAGGGCGACCCGCCGCACCATCCTCCGCAGTAGCCGGTGTTCCGTCGAAACCTACCACTACTTCGTTGATTGTATCAGCGATAGTTTGTAGAAGCAAACGGCGTATGTGATTTGATACAGGCATGTCAATATCTCCTAATCTCGGTCTTATTCGCACCTATCGGCAACCCTTCGCCGCCAATTTTGCCTCTTGTCTTCGTGCCTTTAACCCCTCCGATTAAGAAGGCGGTAGTATGAACACCACGCTCGGTTACTTGAGAAGTGATACGCAATTCAATTTTACCAAACATGGATAAGTTTTCTTCGACAATTTGTACATAGGTAAGCGGTGCTTCTCCACTGGAAACAGCGGTTGCCCCTTCACTAATGCCTTGCAGTACACCTTCTATACCCGACTCGATATTAAGCATAGTAAGGTCGGTAACACCTACTATCGGCATATGTCTTGCTTCTGTGATGACACGAGTTTGCCCGTCATACTCAATCGTCATACCCGGTCGCATGTCAGTGATGCCGGGATGACCGCTACTGCTGATTGCACCCGCTGTAAGTGTATGACCTCGTAGGATTTGACGAGCGACTCTTCTTGCTCCATTAGTTGAGCGCACTGTCATATCTACGACTGGTGCTGGTTCTTCTCGTATCTCACCGTTGTTACCGCTTTGTCTTTCAGTGTCATCAACAGTAACGATAACCAAGTCATTCAATGCCATTGGCTGACCTTGTACAGTGACACGGTTTGGTGTATTATCCACAGGGTCAGTTCGCTTAGAACCAAAACGGATATTGGCGTTTACACTACGAGTGGCTTCACTGAATGTGATAGGAACATACAACATGTTACCGAATCTGTCTATCAGTATCATGCGGCTGTCATGCCGACCGATAAACCGTAGTGCGGTCATCAAGTTGACATTTGTAAAGTCTTGACCGAGGAAGCGAGTAGAGTGAAGTCTTCGACCGTTGTTGTTGTTTGCGGAACTCATACTGCGACCAATGTTAAAACTATTCATACTGGTAGTTGCTTGCTGACCTAAACGGATAGCCATATCTGTTGTTCGCAAACCAACATCAATTGGTTGACCCAACTTAACTTCACGCTCAAAGAAACCAATGTCGTTAAGTGTTTTTCCTTTCATGTTTTGTAGATTCATTAGAATACCTACCGTACTCGATTCAAGTGTTGAGATAGATAAGCGTTGGGCGGAGTTGTCGGCATTGTAAACAAGCATGGGTTTGTTGGTTGAACTCAATACATTGTCGCCCAAAAACGGCACTGCGGTGCTACTATGCCCCGGTGTTTCTTTATGTGTGATTTGAATTGACGACTCACCTTCAACGATTTGATAGCGGGTTTCGGGCATGACTTGGAAAGTAGAAGCATTACTATTTTCAATGGTAACTTTCGCCTGTACACCTGTACTGGTGTCCACCTTTGCATGATGAACGGCGTTATCAACAAATACTGGCTTACGCACATGGTCCATCACTGCGGGCATATCAGTACTAAACCGACCAACAACTGTATTCTTTATGACAGTCATTCTCCCCTCGCCCCCCATGTCCCTTGTCCTTCACCTGTGTAATTATAAGGAAGTTGAGTCAAGTATTGCGGGGGTATGTGTTGCTCAACAAAGCCTTCTGCGGGTTCACCCATATATCCTTTGTTTCTAAATTGACCTTGCAATTGTTGAGTTGGTATTCTCACTCCGATTTGTTTTCGCCCTTCTAATTCCGTAAAAGCGTGAGAAAGTTGTTTTTGTTTGTCAGTCATTTCACCTGTAGGATAAAACCAATTGCCTTTTTTCTCTTCATGAATATCAAACGGTTTAACATCGGTGTCCACTCCACTTTCCTTGTTATCTATTCCATCGCTTTCCCATTGCTCACTTGATTGAGTAGGTATTTGTGGTTTTAATCCCTCTTGAATCAATTTTTCATACGGTTGAAACTCGTCGGGGTTAAAATCATTATGAGTAGCGTAACCTGCATCAATTGTTTTTAACCAGTCATCCCCCCATTCTTGTACAGGATGAAACCTTCGCATCGTCACCGGCCCATACGAACTTGGAAAGTCGGGATGAAACTCACCCAGTTCGGATTGGCGTGATGCCTTGAGAAAACGCCAAGCCTTCTCAAATATCATATCAAGCCCTCAACAGTTCCATCGTTTCAAAGATGCTCCCTTTGGTGTGAGTTTACCCTTTTTACTGGTAGCACCTTTCATACCACTCATACGAGCGCAGAATGATTTACGACGCTTGGCCTTTTTTGAGCCGGGTTTGAGTTTACTTGGCTTGGTTGTCACCGGGGGTTTGAGATTTGCGCCACTCTTACGCTTGGCGGCGGCACGACCCTTAGCGTTCAGTCCACCTTTTGGGCTGTGCTTATTTGGGTTATAACCGTGAAATGGTTTTTCCTTCTTAGCCTTCATCAAAGCGAATGCGTTCTCCATTGGTGTACAACAATTACAAAAGTCGTATTCAATCATGCGCCATCACCACTGTGGTCTGTTGAGTTGTAGGAGACATCCCCTTTATGTCCTTTTGGATGTAAGGCTTGACTGAACCGAGGTTGTACACTGTAATCCTTACGAACAACAGTCTCATCGTTTTCTACAGATGTGCGACGGCGTGATGCATCGGAACGGTAGTGTTGCAAAGTATTTTCACTGATAATTACACGAGTAACTTCATTGTCAATTTTACTACTGTCAAAGCCGCTGTCACTCGTTCCGATGATTTTTGGGCCTTTACTTATAGGTCGAGTATCGCTGTTTACAATTAACATGGAATACGCAGGTGCGTAAGGAGGGTTTGTATTTGGACCACTACGCATGTAAGTAGTTTCGCCATCTGTTGCTCTATGGTTTTCTACATTGTAAACATACAAACCATACTTGCCACCAGCGGTAGCACCGAAGTAATTACTACCGTTTTGCGGGGCTGATGCGTGTAAGTTGAGATTTGAACGGAACATCTCTATGTGTTGTTTGTCCATCAATCGAACTGGGCGCATCATGTATGTGATGGATTTATCAATAACATTTGTTCTTTTACCAGCAGGAGAAAATGTAACTGTGGAGTAAGGGTTACTACTGAAACCGACAGGTGCGGTGAAACTTAGTGTAACTCCATCATCGGGACTGTCGGCTGTTGCGTTTGTTTCTATTGCTATAGTTGTTGCATTTGTTACTTCACTGATAGCAACATCATCGGGAATACCTGTTCCAACAACTTTCATACCCACTACCAATTTAGCAGTAGATTCCATAGTAATATTAGAAGAACCGTTTGCTGTTACGCATATAGCGGTAAATCCACCCCAATTACTATCATCAATCGGTGAAAGGAAGTTGCGGGTTTCAGCAAGGTAAGTACCACCAAGCGGGTTGAAGTTTGAGGTATGACTCATACGCACTGCGCCACCTTGCGGCTGTCCTCCAAAGTCAAGTGCAGTAAGGTCATAGTTACCTATTGTTTGAGAGCCTGTTTGCATACCACCTTGTAATACAACACGCTGTCCTACATTGCGGTCTGTGTGTAGGCTGTGCGCTTCGGTGTTGACGACGATTTGATTGGTGTCAACGCCTTGTAGGTTTTCAGTGTCAAGACCGATACGAGGACTACTGCGGCTTACTGCATCCTTATGCGGTGAGTCACCGACGATATTCTCCATACGGTCGCTTACTACTGCTTCGGGCTTGAGTAGTCCGTCTTCTGCAATCTCCAAGCGTGAACTGATACCACGAGGCACTTCTGTGTTTTGCAGTACATCGTTTCTTGCACGAATGAAACCATCGTTGAGTATAGGCTCGGCGGTGTGATGAGAGAGGACAAGTCCTGTTGTATGAATAGGTTCACTCAATGCGGTGAGTACATCCTCGTTGAACTGTGTTGGGTATCGAATACCTCTACCGTTACCCATGTCACCTACACGCTGTGCGTTTGATGGCATGAATACATCAACCAAAGTGTTTGTATCGTTATTATTAGTGTTGTTTAAACGACCACCGAATCTCGGTAGTGTTGCCGAAATACTCAATGCTGTATCAGCCGCATTAGTGAGTCCCTTCAAATTAACAAGGTGGTTGCCATTGTTGTGTATTCGTTGATATGGTGTGCGGTTGTTTCGTCGGTCGTATTCGTATGCATCACCGGCATCCCATGATGGGCGAATACCGAATGAACGAACAGGGAAACGGCGAACATCCTCACCACGAGTATTACCCCACCAGTCAACAATATAATACTTAGCGGCATCCTCAATCGAATCTAAGCCCTTACCGTTACCATCACCCCACCAGTCACGCAGTACAGTAGCACTGTTGCGTAGGGTGCGAATAGGGCAACCGAATGGGCGGGTATAGCGAACACCGTCACTGTATCGAACCTGCCATTCCGGTTTGTCAACACCGAGCATACCGGAGAAGTTGGTTTGGCGTTCCATAATACCAGTGTATGTGTTCGGGAAAGTAGAGGTTGAACTACCGTCACCACCAGCGTATGTTGATGTTTGAGTTTCTGTTTGTACCAATGGACCGTGAGTGTAACCTATACTGGCGTTGGTGGCTGTTACTGCTGTCTCTCGCAATGCTCGCAAGCCGTACATGGACCACTGCGGCTTGTTGTATGGTTGGCGTAGGCCGAAGCGATAACCGAATGGTCGTGGGCGTGTTGGGTTACTGATACCATCGTATGATGATTTACTGATACCACTACTTACAGCATAAGAACCATCATCGTCAGCATCCGACCAAATAGGACCATCAAAGCCGTAGTCTCGTGGATAGTCCCATGTAGATGAGACATAAGCGTAACCATCAAGGCGGCTTACCAATGGCCCACCACGACTACCACTCGGCCAAAAGTGATTGAGCATACTCTTGGTGGCTGTATCACTGCTGTCCGACTGTCCACCTTGCATAAGCCCTGTACCGATAGTGGTATCAATTGTTTGAGCAGTTTGAGGTGTCCCATCAGCACCAGTGTATATGATAGAACCTACAGCGATTTGAGGTGGTAGTGTATCAAATACTACAATGGTAGTATCTCCTTCTGTAACAGTACCATTAACTTGATACATACGCCCATCAACAAAAATGTAACTTTCATCCGATATAATCTCTCCACCGTTTGTAGTAATCGTATTACCAGTGTGTGATACAACTTGACGAGTGTGTGAACCATCAGCGGCGAGGTCAGCGGTCTTGTAGTATCGCAGTGAATGATTCCCACTCGCCATAGTTGTCAACGGTGTACCCTTGACATTGACACACCCTGTTAATGTTGTACCACCAGCACCACCACCGGTATAAGTGAATATTTCTTCTTCACTACCACTGTTGACATACACTGTATTTGTACCACTTGTAGGCCATCCGGCCATTATAGCACCTGTGGCAGTTACAGTTGTACTACTCACACTCGCTGATGTAGCAGTGTAGTATGTTGATTGCGCTTCGGTAGGCGGCATGGCTGTCTTCATTCGCAAAGCAAACGGCCCCATGCTGGCATAGTAAGTAGCGTCATGGTAGTGGACAGTTTCAAAATGTTCCGGCATACTGTTGAGTGGTTTTTGATTGATGGCTCGGTCAGTCAGTGGGTTCAACCATGTTCGACTCGCATCGCTGTAGAAAGTGTGAGGGCGACCAAGGTTTGGATGCCATAGACAAAGGAAAGCATCAGCCATATGTAGGCTGTTGGTATCACGACTACCCGCTAAGGTTTGAGGTAGAGTTTGAGTGATAATGCTTGTTTCACTGTCACTTAAAATCGCATTTGCTGGTCGGAAATCATACGCACGAGATAAGCGTAATTTTGTTCCTACTGTTAAATTACTTGTGAAAGTAGAGTTGGCTACTATAGTAAATTGCTTAGGCTTATTCATCAATGATGAATCATAACCACTGCGTTCAGTGTAAGTATGTGTTCTTCGTGTGCCTGTAGCATCGGTGTATTCAAGCACCATACCATAGTAAGGTTGCTTAGGGAATCCTCGTGCATCATCTACTGTAATAACTGTGGATGCTATACTCACTACAGTACATACAGGTGTGAGACTGATGTTCTCAAGTATCTCGGAGTATAAGTCGGGATAGAAACTTGGATAGCCAGCAAGCGTGATTTGAGAAGCAATCGAGCCGCTACTTGCTCTCAAGAACTCATAGTAGTTGTCAAGACGATGCCAAGACAAATGATTGAAACGGTCAGCATCAGCGTTATCCGGGCCAACCTTGTGAACAATAGACCACCACGGTATATTGGTTGTGAAGCCGGGCGTAGCATCTACGAACATACTTGGGTAATACGGTAGAGAGCGACGAACAAAGGCCGGTGATTCTGTGCTTTGTACACCAAGTGGGTTGTATAGCATCAACGGTGGAATATTAGTGAATTGACTACCGTAATCGGGGTCATGGTCTATCATCAATTCATTAACAAATATTTCACAGCCTCTTACATCAGCCATAGTAGCATTAGCCAGTACAAGTGCATAAGCACCATACCTGCTGTCGGGTTCACGAATACCTACAACCAGTGCGACTTGTTGGCTTGTTAATTCACTTACACCACCATTAGGAATATCATTAGCAGGGCCATTTGCATGATAACCAATAAACTGCGAACTATACATATTTGGTTGTATGATGATTTGATACGCACCAACCTCGGCAGGGTCGGGGAAATGTTCTTTCAGTGTGTAAGTACCTGCGGCTTCAAGAACGATTGTGTGTCCACCCTTTGAGTTTGTAACACCTGCATCACCTTCGGAAGCAAGTACACCGTAACCATCGTTACGCAACTTGGTTTCAAACATCAATGAGAAGCCACCACCGTGAATGTCACTTGGGCCGCTCGGTGTAGCGGTTAATGAACCAAAGACCAACAGTGGGTCATAAGTGGGTAATTGATTTTTGATTCCCGAACCGATTGATGCATCACCCATACCGTCTTGAACAATCAAACCATACTCATCCGATTGTAAAGTAGCCGAGCGACAGGCTCGGTGTTTGTCGTATAATCCTTGATAAGCAGGATGCGCCCAATGTCCGGGTAGCATAGCCATTGTTGCGTTGACAAAATGATGACCCATACGAGGTATAGGTGCAGGAGTTAATTGCGGCTTTTTGTATATTGAATAACCAGTCATGGCTTCTTCGGCTGTCACGGAGTAATTGACATAGTGAGTATGTGCCATGTCGGGGCTGTTACCACTTACTTCTGCATGGTCCCGAATACGGCGTGAACCATAGAATCGGGTGCTACCGGCAGGAATGTAATACGATGGGACTACTTTCAGTGCTGTAATACTACTAAGAACGAGTTTGTTGAATACTTCATCGCCTACGCAACCTGTAAATGTAGAACCGCTGATACCAGTAAAGGATGCTACACCACCTTCATCGGTGGTAGGATTATACAAGCGAAGGAATCTGCGCTCTCCGACTCGCTCTTTGTTACCGAATGTAGAATCATAAACAGCGGAGTTTACACTTGTATTCACTGTTAAAGTAGTACCGACAAAAGACACACCTGTAAGTTCGTGATTAACAACACCACCGCTGTGTGAATAAATGACAGGGTGCTTGTGTGTGTTGGTGTTACCCATTTTTGTTACATGGAAAAACAAGGTACGGTCGTGTAATTCGTATGCCGTTTCAAGGGGTGCATTTCCAGTGGAACTTTGCCAGCCCGACATTGTACTTTCGGGGTTATCAGTGCCTTGTTTGAGATGTTCCCAATTATGGTCGCTGTAAGTAGGGCCGAGGTTTGGACTCACTAAACTGTTATCGAACATATGTTCTACAGTGGATTTAGTCATCATACCACCTGTACCCATTGTTTCAGTTTGATAGGCTTGGAGTCTATCGAAGCCGGAACGAATAAGTAAGTTACCGGGTATAGAATCGGGGTTTGGTAAGCGTATTTTCATGTTCGGCTCAACACCGCTACCGGAAATTGCAGGGGCTAATCCTTGCGCTGAACGGTTGGATAGTTGAGTAAACGCTCTTATGATTGTTCCAAACGGAGAGCCACCTTCTACTGTATGCTCTTGCCCTGTGTCATCTACTACTGTAATACTTTCAAACTGAATCTCTTCATTTGGTATTTCAAGAATGTTACGCAACAAATCGGGGTGGCGAGATGCCATCTGTGGGTGTGATAACTCTTGGGCTTGGATGATAGGGAACATTGCACTGTTGGTAGATTCAAAGGTAAAGCGGTTATTACCGTACAGTTTTTCACCAGTGGTGTAAGCGTTACCACCTGCTACACGAGTAACAAACGGTACAGCACCCAATCCTCGTGCGTTTGGTGCAGGGAGGCTAAGGTTGCCACCATCCATTCGCTTCCACACTACATGCTCAACACTAAAGTTTTGAGCAGGGGTACGCTGTGATAACTTGTAACCGTTGGTGTCACCAAGCCAGTAATCATCATTAGTGTAATCGTAATTATCAATTTCAGCATCAGTGCTTGATAACTCAAGTTCTTTTGTAATATTACGAGTCACATTGGTGACATCCTCAAGTAACATTGTACCGGGGCTAATATCAGTGTCAAAGAACAAATCACCTGTAACAGCAAAACAAGGTTCTGCGTTGTAGAGATTCGTGTCTTGGTCGCCAGTTAATGCTGTGTGTAAGACATAAGCGGCGTTTGGTACATCAGCAGTAGGTGTTGCTGTTCCTGTAGCAATCAAGGCTTCTACATTTGGACCAGCGTTGGCGGGGGCTATGTATCGTTCAGCATCATGGAATCGTTCATCCCATCGTGTTGTACCAGCGAAGGTGATAGCAGTAGCGGCGGCTACACCGGCACGAGTTTTTGATACTACAGAAAGCCAATCACCGGTTGCTGTTATACCATCACGGTCAGTCTTGGCTACAAGTGCCAACTCACTTTCGTTACTGATAACAAGCATTGCTCGACTGAATACACCCTGTTGATGGTGAAGTTTTTTATCAAGAGTATATGATGTATTGGAATCTGTTGCTTCTAATATATGAGGCGGTTTAGCACTCATTATGTCCTTTGTACTTTCAACATCAGTGAAATCATAATTATCATACCAAGTGTCACCACCGACTAATCCGATGTTCCAAGTGTACGGTGTGGTAAGCGCAACATCATATGACACATTAGATGCTTCTTGTCCGTTGACTCTTGGGCTTGCTTCGGGGCTGTTATACATTGGATATGAACTTGGTAGGTGTCCTAATGTATTCATACACGAGGCTGATGAACCATATGGGGTGAAGCCCATTTTAGGATGCCAAGCACCTTTTCCAGCACCATATCCTTCTGTACCTACCTTGAGAGAGTTAAGGTATGAATAACGCTCTCCCGCCCATCCTACAGCCCCTACAGGGCGTGTACGGTCAATAGCATCTACCAAACCACCAAAGTGAACTTGAGTCATGTGGTTACGAGATGTTTCATTTTTGTTATTGAAACGGTGTACGCCCGCCTTCGACCATACATAGATTTTACTTGGAGAAGGGTGAACTAAACCACCACCGCCGGGGTCATATCCCGGTGTCGGGAAAGTCATAGTTGCACTTTGACATTTGTTATGCCAAGTGGTTATGTCTTCTAAAAGAGGTAATCCACTTATTCTATTCGGTGCGAGGTAAAACTTGATTTTGTATGTACCGCTATCATTCCATATTTCTCGACTGTGATAACATCCAAAAGAGGATTTTATGTATCTATCTGCTTCTGCAACATCTGTTTCGGTGTAATCTCTTCCACCGGTATCGGTTCTTATCCAACCACACGCTGGTATTTGTTCTAATTCTGCTTGCGTAGCACCTGTAATAGTTGCTACAATATGAACTTCGGAATTATCAACATCTCCGGTTGTATCACCGAATGCTTCACCACTGAATACTTTACCGAGTAAATCATCAGCGAGATTGTTATATGAAACAAAGTTGGTTTCAATCCAACCGTATCGGTCTTGACGCATTGCGTTACCCATAGACGGTAGGAATGTGCCACCCATTGCTTTAAGCGCACCTTTACCGGGATTTTCATTGATGGCTTGACCGATGATAGTCGCCAGTTCCTCACCGTTTTGACATCGTGTGCCATCTACAATGATATAATCACTGTCAAAGTTAAGTGCAGTTTCGCTGTTCGCACCTTCAAGAATAGTTTTAGCCATAACACCCGAAACACGGAATGCTGTAGCATTAACTTGGTTCCATGATTCTAAGGCGTAACGATAGTTACCGTTGGGGTTTGGTGCGTTAAAGGATATTTGATTATCGAGCCATGAACCACCCGGATGATACCCACCATCCATGTGAAATGTCATGTCTGCACTCATAGCAATACCGTAATATGCGACAGCACTATGTTTGTAAGGATGGGCTTTGTAATAATCAGCGGCGTTATCACTTGTTAATTTACCAGCGGTTGGGTTGGTAAATACTTCACCGTAATGAGAACCGTGTTCCGGTCGCTGTTGTAAATAACCTACATTCGGAATACCTTGCGGTGGCGACCAGTTTAGCGTAGTACGCCAATGGTAACGCTGTCGTGCGGTTTGATATGCTGTATCGGGCGGGCCATACAAATTATCACTGTTTGTAATTTCATTTGGTAAGAACTTACTATGAGGTACTTTACTCCAAGTGTTACCAGCAGTGACGACATATCCGGGGTGTGGTTCGACAGCCGCATTGGAGTTGTCGTCTTCGGTGAATGGGAACGCTTGACCCGGCCCATAGACAAGGTAAGTAGTTTTATTTTCAATGTAATTAAATGTTAAAGTTCCGTTTGACACCGAGCCACCAGTAGTAGCAACCGATAACTCAAATGTGGTAGCATTGGTAATGGATGATACTGTAGCCCCATCGGGAATACCTGTACCTGTGACCGTCATTCCTACAACAAGTTGTGTTGTAGAATCCATTGTAATCGTTGGGTCATTGTTGTAATCACATGTAGCATCAACAATAGGCTGACTGTCGTGATAGCGAGCAGTAGGATGAGCGAAGCGAAGCACCAACGGTACAGGCTGTTGGCGAACAATACCTGCGGCGTATCTCGCTCGTACATCACCTGCCGCCGCCGCATTGAGTAAAGCAAAGTCGGCATCCAAGTTGCCGCCCCGTAGGTCGGGTGATAGAATACTGTCTTTGTTCGACACTGGGCTGTTGATTGACCCTCGGTGCTGATTGAGTAGGGCTGTGCCGGGGAAGAAAGCGAGTAGTGCGTTACAATCCACCATAGCGAATGACCCGCTAATTTCATTGGCGTTTTGAATACCCGCTGTTCCTGTTGGCCCGCCCGAATACGGGTGAGTGTAGAATGGTGAGTAATCATTCTGTGTTCCATCGTTAATATCGAGAGTAACACCAGTGAACCCGCCGCCAAAGTAAAGCGGTACACTGTGGTCTACGCTGTCTCTTGCACCACGGAACAACACGATAGGTTCGCTATCAACACTACCATAAGAACGATAACCGCATATTGCATCACGCTCAAAACCGGGTAAGTTTGATTGAGCAAAACGAATAAGAACAAAGTCATCACCTACATCGCCATTAAACGCTGTTCGCCATAATCCATTACCATGTCCATCAGTATATGTTAAAGAAGTATGCGATACACTACTCTTAATTGATTTAACTTCACCTCTTGCTATACCATCAGCAGTAGCATATGAAAAAATAATCTCTTCACCAAATGAGCCTTCTTTAGCAAGACTGTTAATTGAATCTGCTTCTTGTCCGGCGGGAATTATAGCATGTGCTATTTTATTGGTTTTTGAAACAAACTCATTTTCTATATTACCGCCAGTTGAGTCATAGTTATTAAACAATAATATTGGATTGTTTAACGATGGTAGAATATGGTCGCCACTAATGGATGTGTAATTCTCACCTTTGAGATTTCTTCGCCAAGAATTAACCGATACAGGAGTATTGGATGAATCTACCAGTACTGGGGTGGCTGTGTTTGCATTAAAACCTCGACCTTTACTGCGTATTTGTAAGACAGTGTATGGTAAATAACCTACATCCATTCGACGGTGTGCATCGAGTTCAGCATCGCTATACGGTTTGTTAATAGGGTCAGTAGCAACAAGAGTCCAACCTGCTGTTGTTTCATGTAAAGTTGTATATTCACCATATTCAAGGTGGGCGGCTTGAATACCCCAGTCTTTATGCAATGTAGCCTCAAACATTTGAGAAAGCGGTAATGTGTTTCTTGATGGAGTATGCGCTCGTATTTTGATAGCGTCGGGGGCTACACCCCATTGCCCGTATGTTCTACCATCGGCGGCATACATTCCTCGGCAATCAAAGTTGAGTAAACGGTTTGGGTCTTCATGGTTAATCGCCGCCGCAGTAACAGCCGCCATCAATTCATCAGTAACAAGTGTAGTCCAGTTAATTCGGGGTGAAAGTAATACACGCAATTGTACACTGTCAGTTGGATTTGCTTTATGAGTATCGGTTACTGTCCCACTGTTTACAAAGTGAGAAGAAATGAATGTATCACCAGCCACTCCATAGAAAATATGCGTTCCGTCGTTATCGTTTTGTGTACGGTGTGTGTAAGAAACGCTATGCCCGACAATACCTTTCCTTGTAGTGCCAGTAAAAGTATCATTGATTTGAAGAAGACCGTTTGTTTTCGGAAATCCGAGATAACCGAGGACATCGGGGTGATTACCCATTACCCCATCACCAACAGTGCCGGTATCAAATGGCTCATGTAACACTACTGTTAATGTCGTTCCCGACCAAGTAACACTTGCGTCTATACCAACAGAAGGTGCGGGTACACCATTCCAGCGATTACCACGGTATGACGCTTCTGTAAGGTCGCCTGTTGTATCAATGCGACCGGTAACATCACCAAAACCAAGCATGTGATTACCAATGGTAAATCCTCCTTGCCCTACATCTCGGTCATCAAAATATACACATATTTCATTGTCAAGAGTAGGTGGTAATATAGTATTATCATTACTAAAATTAGTTCCCATATCTCGATAAATGTAGCGTACACCGTAATTATTACCACGGTGGTCTTCAAACTGGAATCCGTATAGTTGTCCATCACCTATATTTTCAACTTGGGAATCTGTAACATGGTCCGAATAGTCTGTTATTGATGTAGATGCTGTATTACCCGTAGTAATAGCATTGGAGTATCGAGTATCAAAATCAGTATTACCCCTTTCACCAAGACCCCATACACCCGCATCGGGGGCAAAACCGGGAATACCAGCGGCTACCATACCACCAAAGTTGATTCTACCTACGGCTTGACTACCAGTTCGTAGCCCCTCAACAAGTGTTTTTGATGGACTTTGCGACTCAAAAGACTCATCATTGATTGTATTAGCATTCATTCCGCTACCATTAAACGCTGAAATACTTCTTTTTGTATTTCTGCCTTGTGTGGTACTGGACAAATCATTTTGCCTTACATCAAAGTCACCGTTACTTACAAAATTATCATCAGTGTCTTCTTGCGTAACATACTCCCGAAGCGTAGTAATCGGTGCAAATGGTCTACCATGTTTGTTGATAGGCATAGGGGCGGGGTGCATATTCTCACCACTGGTTTCGTCGGGTTGACACCAAAAGTTTCGGAATCGCCCACCGTGACCGATGAGGAATTGTGGTTTGTATTGAGATTGACCCTTACTGTTATCCAACCATGTACAGAAGTTACGACCACTTGCGCCCGGTATGGTAGAGTGTATAACGATAGAATGACCTGTGTTACCGTCAAGGTCTTCTACAACTCGACCCAAATGCGCTCGCATGTAACCCATGTGGCTACCACGGTCTTGAGAATCAAAGGCTTCATCAGCAAACCACCAAGGTGCAGGGTCGTGTATAGAGCCAGTATCAGCGTTCATAGCACCGGTAGTAAGAGCGTTCTTTGCACCACCTTGATTGATTAAACGAACAATCTCTCGTGCGGCGGCTTCAATATCTGTAACACCTTCTTTGATACCTACTTCACCAAAGTCAATAGTAAGACGGCGTACAAAGTCCATTTTACTCCAATGGTCGAGGTGTTGCAAACGACTTTCTTCATGATTAGAAAGCAATAGACTTTGAGAGCGAATACCCTTCAAGCACAAGAATGCGGAGATGGCTCGTGTGCCATCCGGTGTGTCCATCATAGTACTGGCATCACGAAGAGTAAATGTATCGGGGTTGTTTACAAGGCGAGACTTTTTCAAAGCACCGGCAAGTGTCTGTGTAGCACCAAGAGATTTTCTTGACAATGCATGTAAGCGGTCAGCCCAGTAGGGTGATGCAACGGCTGGTTGAACACGAGGTAAGGTACTGTCTGCAATGGTGAAAGAACTACTTGTTCCTTCATTCATAAAACCGGTATGAACATAATGACCGTGACCCTTACCCATAAAGTACGAATTATTTGTTGTAATGAATGTTAATGTTTGATTTGAATTAGTTGCTGTGGTGTCTTTATCGAGATACAACAAACCTGCATTGCTATCTATTTCAATGATTTTAGAACCACTTGCTATGCCCGTTCCGCTTACAGTCATACCCACTGAAAACTTACTCATTCTTGTACCAATTGTACCATTTAATCGTATAATCCTTACATTACCACCAAACACATGAGTATCAGTTCCAGTAGCGGCATGGTCGGTATCACATGCTTCGGTAAACGAGTTTCCTATCAGTGCTAATTTTGTTTTCCCTTGACCGGGTATAGCATAAGAGTCATGATTTAAGAAATTACTAATTGGGTTTTCACCACCAGCATTTGTACCCATCACATCCTCGGAAGTGTTACCGGATATGTTATGCACATACGCACTTTCAATAAACTTAGATTGCTGTGTTCTACGCATGTATGGATTTTCACTGGGGAATCCATTTGCTACATCTATTTGAGTGGTAAAGTAATGTGGTGCGCCACCATTTTGTTGCACCAAGTACCGGTCAATATCTACAATACCATCAGCAGTTACAACATGCCGACCAAAACCAATGTGAGGTGTAGCGGCACTTGATTGAACTTGCATATGCAAATCATGGAATGCAATAAACTCACGGTCGTGTGCTACATCGAACATCAAAACTCGTGCGTGGCCTTTGGTAGCGAGATAAGGGTCGAGATAAGCAACAGTCGGTGCTTGAGATGATGATAGTCCCATTGATTCGTAATTTAATTCAATGGTTTTGTTTACATGTTGAACAAAATTGTTGGCGGTTTCAAGACATGAATCTCCAATTAAGAAGTTTTCAAGTGGTATAGAATCACGAGGTCGAGTCGCTAAAGCACCTTTTCCGCCATTAAAACCTGTCCAAACTTGACCTTCGCTTAACACACCACGAGATTTAGCAAACAACCCTTCAACAGCATGAGGGTTATTCATTGTCATGTTCATCCATATGGTATCACCGTTTCGTAGCCCGCCTTGAGCATAAGGGTATAACCATGTACGGTTAAGGATAGCATCGGGGTCGTTTTCAGTAACAGTTCCAAAACTTACTCGCAACGGGTCGCCGGATGCAATAGTAGTTGCATTAGTACCATCAAGTGTGATTACTGTGTTTGTAGCGTGTCCACTACCAGCATACGGTGATTCAATAAATGCAACTTTTCCTACATACTTAACAAAATTATTATCGCTCACATCCTCTATAAAGAGTTCATCACCCGGTCGAAGGTTGATACCTACAGTATTGGCCTGTGGTATAAGAGTAGCAGTTGCAGGTGCTATCGAAAGAGTAGTTGCACCTACCGCACCTGCCGCTGTAAATGTCCACTGCTCACCACCTACCGATGGTTTGAAAGTTGTCGCACTAAACTCATTGATGTAAGCATTAGCAGGGTCAGTAAGTGAATACAAAGCACGACAGGCTTTCTTCAATCGTATTGTTTTACCTTTAAAATTAGTTGTAGAAAAACTTGAAGGTGCGGCGCAAACAAATTGATTTGCCGTTTCACTTGTACTTGTAATGTTTCCGAGAAACATCATTTCGATAGGCGTGTCAGTGAGAACTTCGGCAACAAATATCATATCACCATTCCCGAATGCAGGATTATTGGAATCAGTCTCATAACCGCCGATTTTACTAAACGGTACATCGGGGAATGTAGAAGCGTCTTCTACAGTAAAAGTGTAAACTGACTGATTATTGTCTAAACCCGCAGTTACTTTGTTTACTTCTAAAATAGTAGATGAAGCATTCTTTGATTGAATACGAGGGGCGTGAGGATTGGTAAGCGGGCCTTCTTTGAACTCTACTGCACTTACATATTGCCGCAATCCATAATCGAGATTACCACCTTGGGTTTGCATGTTGGCAGGGTCGTGATAGTAAGGTGAGCGATTTTCTAAATCGGATGATGGTGTACTTTCATCCGAAGCGATTGGAATAAGCGTTTCGTTTCGATAACCACCCGCTACATATACCAAAGCACCTACAGTAGCATCTGCAAAGAAGTTCTCCGAAAAGCCACCAGTAAAACCACCCGATACATTGGTCGGGATGCGAATATAGCCATCAGTAGCAGGGTCGTTTTGATAGACACCCCATTGATTATTTGAAAGGAAAACACGACGATAGCGTATTACATCCTTCATGTTTCTATGCTGATTCTCCGCTGATTCAGCACTTGGGAATAACTTTGGGTGTGAAACATATATGTCGGTGTGATTAGTACTTACTACGATTTGAGTAATAGTGGTTGATGATACATGCTCGTTACTATTTGCGTTAAACCCGTATGCCGAGTGTGCGTTACGGTCGCTTACAGCGATGTCGTTTGCCCGACGACCAACAGGAGTAGGATTCCATGAGTGTGCGGTATAGGTAGCATCAAGGTGTATTTTCATACTGTTATCCGGTCCGGGGAAAATACCAGTAGGTGCGTGGTCGAAAAACTGCTTAGGGAAAAGAGGAACTTCAACCATTGCACGAGTGCTGGCGTATTGCGTACCCAATTGATAATCATGATTCACTGTGTCCATACTTTGGAACATTCTATCGTTTACTGTACTACCGTCTTCACAAAGGTTGTCATCACCAAAGTGAGGGTCGTTGAATAGTTTTACACTTATTTCATATTCATTTTCTGTGGCATTTGCAATGATACCAACACCGTTTAACCATTCATGGAATGATGCATAGGCTGTACCGTTTGCATCTAAAAACGACCTTTGCTCTTGTATAGTTGGCCCGCCGCTTGTATCAACGGTGAATACAAAACCACTACCAGTTTTTTCGCTGTAAGCGGCACTTGCCCCGTCTTCAAGGTAAATACGACCTACCTTTGGAAAACAGTATGTACCCCATGAGGCCATGTCTGTAGAGAGGTTGTTAAGCGGTTGCACAGACATGTATATCCTATCGGTATCAGTATTGACACTCACAGCCTGTACAGCGCAACTACGGCGGGTTGAGCCGGGTAATCGCATTAGCGGGCTTGGGTCATAGGTAGGTTTGGTGTTAATCGCACCTTGTCCCGGCCCGCCAAGTGTCACAGTGACTACAGGGGCGTTTGGCTCAATCTCTTTGACGATGTGTGAATCCGGTGAGCCGCTACCGGTGATGTTGACATTTTGATTAGCGAGTCCTTCTGCGATACCCGTCGCCAATACAGTGACAGTTTTTTCATTTGTACCGGGGTCTTCGTCTTCTTTTATTGAGCGAATACGAGTGCGGCTCATGAGGTACAGTAACGATGCGATACTTGGTGAGTTACCTTCTGTATGATTTGTACGCATTTTCGATAACTGATTTGTTCGGGTTCTGTCGGATGGTTGAACGAATATAATACCGGAATACTCGTGTGTATTGTAAACGACATTATCTATGATGTCAAACATTTCAAAGTTATTACTCGCATCAGTAGTTGAACCTTCATCGAATACACCATCACCAGTATTGGTTACAGCCGCCGGTTTAATAGACTGTAAACCTATTTCAGTCATATTTTTAACAGAATTATCAGCATTTGGTTCTATACATAATTTATGATATGCTGAATCATGTACACCGTTATTATGTGATGCTGTGAGGTATTGAGGTGTTGTATTACCGTCTGTCGTAGCATTACTCGGTGGTGTATAATTGACAGGACAGCGGCTAAAATCTACTTCACTGTCAAGTTCATACCCTCCGGTATTATCACCGATTAACGAATGTTCTGTCTCTAAATGATGTGTAGTGGTCGTTTGACTGTTACCTGTCATAATGAGGCCACCGGGTGCAAACAATGTGGTGTCTTTTGTAGCATCGGCTAAGTCTGCTTCGATGACATCAAGCACTGTAGTAGAGCCGGTAAGAACATAATTACCACTTGGTACAGTCTTTTCAATCATTAAGCAAGGTGTTGTTTTACCCATACTCGCCCCTGTTAAATCAATTGAATTGTAGTGTATCTCAACATATGGTGCAAGGCTATGTGTGGTTTGAAGAGTAGGAACTTTGAGTAAAGCAATACGACTCACACTTTCCGGTCGCAAATGATACAACCGTGTATCATCATTGATGTCACCTTCAAACTCCGGTACTGGACCTTTTAGCATAAATGGGCGGTAATCAAAGTTTGTACCACCAATGGCAATGGCTTGCTCTTTACTTTCTGCTAAACCATTTGACACTACAAAAGTTGCAGGTGTCGAATTGATAAAATTAGCCACTGTCACCTGTGTACTTTCTTCATAGAAGTCGGATAGAGCGTTCATTGCAAACAAATCAGCAATACCCTTTGTATTACTGTCATATCCCATTTCAACAACATCTGCCGTTCCACCCATGATTTGGTCTATTGAGAGGTATGCGGGTTGAGGATAGCGGCGCATATACTCATGACCTGTGATATGAGAATATCTATGTCGCCCACTGTGTCCTACTTGATACAAAACATCCAATGTAGAAGGCCAAGAAACAGCAAACGGGTTGCTTGGTGAATTATCAGTAGTAGCCATTTGAGTAGAGTACACTAATGCGTGTTGCGAAAAGTTACTCTCATCAATCACCATTTGACCCGTTTTATCAAATATTTGGCTACCGTAGTGTGGAGGTTGATACGGCTTACCTGTCCCATTATCAATCAACAAGTCAGCATTTACAACGACAAAGTAATTGTCAATATTAGCAGTACGGGAATGTAATAGCCCCCGCTTACCCCCACTAATGTTAAAATCAATGTGAATACTACTTACTGTGATTACCCCAGTAGAGCCATTTATTGACTCTATTCTTGCTCTTTCCGGTGGAGAAGCGTTTGGTTTTTCCTTATTCCGGTTAATAGAACCCGGATTGATGAGAATGTTGTATGGAGTATGAGGTATAGCAAGTGTCGCTTCTGTGCCGGGTGTGGTAGCAAAATCGGTAACTTTGTAGTTACCCATGCTGTAAGGAGTGGCTGTGAATGTAGTTGTAACACTGGTGCTGTCATACGGCTTACCGGTCAAGCGAGCAATGAGGGCTTGAGCGTCAGTAGCGGCTACGGTAATGGTAGTTGTCGTACCATCAGCGGCTACAGTAAAGGCGTTAAAGTCGTAGGATTCCTCTACAATATCCAGTGGTTCTTCAAAGCGATACATACCTTTTGTTGTATCACTGTTGACAGGTACAGTGCTTACAACCATTTGAGAATCAAACTCACTGTTAAAGTGAATAGCCTCGATAGCCCCTCTAAACTCTCCACCTTTACCGCCGATGTACACATGTGCTGTTGAGTCTGCTATTCTACTTTCAATGTCAATTTCTTGCGTTGCTACAACATGTCCGTTGACATACAAAAAAACAGAACCCGCTGTAACCCCTGCTACTACATGATACAATCCACGGTGTTTGAAATTGAGATTTGTAGCATCGTTGTAAGCGGTATTGTCTTTCAAGTATCTATTGTAGGTATCATGTATTCCACCTACTTCTTGCGGTGGGTAAACCACTCCATCCCATCGTGTTGATGTAGCCTTGGCTGTGCTTAAGGAAACAGGATGCATACCACTTTGTGTTTTTAATTGCACAGTAAACTTAGCAGGGCCGGGTGTATCTACTGTGCCAAACTCAAGAGTGAATTGTTCATCACGGTGTGCGACTATACCACCACAGTCCGGTACTACCCACGCTTCGATAACAAAACTATCATCCATGATAGAGTTGATATGTGTAAACTCGTCACCGCCTCTACTTGTTTTCCCAAGTATATCTCGTGCTGGTCCTACGCTGGTAAAGTTACCTTGAGGGATAAGTATTGAATCAGTAACACCATCAAAAAAGAAAGCGTTGCTTGTTCTACCTATTCCTACCATAATCACACCTCATATGATATGCTCTACAGGAACAAATTGAATGTTAAATTGATAGATAGGCTCGCCACCCAATTGTACAAAAGTGGCTTTAGTTACCGTACCTTTAATGAATGCTTTATCACCAGTAGCATTTGGATTTACTACTCTTGAAGAAGCATCCTTGGCTTTGTTTGGGTGCTTTGAATCTATGTCGTGAAACGGACCGGTAGGCATAAAGAAGTTTTTCGCCACATATTTATCACCTGTTGAATTATTAACAGTTGAATTAAACGGTATTTGAATACCTTTTATGTAATCACCGTATTTTTTGTTTAATTTACTACCACCTGTAAGCACTTGTTGTGCATATTGCGCCCCTGCTACTACAGGTACAATAGAACCACCGTCATTGGAATTGTTAAGTGTAGCGTAAAGCGACATCACTTTGTCACCCGCACTCATACTTGTAAACTCCGAAGCAGTATCAACACCTCCTGTGAAAAACTCCGAAAGTGGTGGTCGGCGGTTTTTAGCCTCCCAAGAAGGTGTGTTGTTACCGTTTACTCTACCCGCTGTATCAAGAGTAATAACTACAGTGGTGTCTGCTTCATCTGTATTGGTAGAGTCAACTCTTGTAGCCGTAAATCTACTACTAAGAGCATTACTATTTGCACTGCTGTTGATTAAATCTCTTAAATATCCAGCAATTTCAACGGCTGTACGCATAGTGCCATCAGCCTGTGCTATCGAAACATGGTATTTTTCACTGCTTAAACCCGTACCTAAATCATATCCGTATGTAGTATTGGATTTGATAAAGAAAATTATGTAAGAAGTTCCGTCTTTTGCTTGTATAGTAAGTCGAGGTATGCGTGTATCTGTAAAAACATCAGCAGTTAATTCTGCCGCCAATGCTGTTAATGTACTACCAACAAACGGTTGATGTATACTGTTTGTTCTACCCGACACAGAATTGTAAACCCCTTCTGTACCAGTGGTGGAAAAATCAATACTTGCTTTTGCACTTCTACCAAGTTCTACACTTACTAAATCATCATCTGTGATTACACCTTCTAAAAGAATAACCGCTTTAGCCATGTTCAAATCAAAAGCAAAACGCTCACCACCCATGTAAGGTATGGTATGCGGATTGATACTACGGTCAACATCCAGTGTAAGCGTGGTAACATTTAGCGGTATCAATCCGCCGTCTTTACGCACCAATCGAACAGGAATGTTTGTCGGCATCAGTACCGCCCTCGCATGGTTGAGCCGCCAATACTGCGAGCGAGTTCTTGTTGAATCATGTTACCAATCTCTCTCGCTAATGCTCTCTTGTCTGTGCGGTCTGTAATGCCTCCGGCGTTGACGGTGATGTTGTATGTACCGCCGCCCATGCCAGCCCCACCGGGGTTGTTGCGTTGGCTTAGGGGAACGACCGCCTCCGGCCCATCCTCACCAATCATAGCGAGTGTAGGCTTGTTGACGATACCACCCTTGGCTAATTGAGGTATTTGCCAGTCGGACAAATCAACTCCGAATGAATATTCTGTACCGGTAAAGGGGTTGGTTACAGTTTTATTGAAGTTGATACCCGCCAATAGGTCGTTAAACAAACCAATGAGAGCGTTGATACCCGTTTTGATACCACTAATAATTGAATCACCGATACCGCTTAACGAAGCACCGATGTCTTTAGCAAGCCCTTTCCAATAATCGAGAGTTAAAAAATCCGGTATGGTGGGTATTGCATCCCATAAATTACTTAAAACGCCTGTTATAGTATCTCTAATGCTACCGAATGTAGCGATTGCACTCGACTTAAGACCTGTAATTCTACCTGTCAGTGCTTCCCATTTTGCTATAACAGGGCCAACTACTTTGTCCATAATGAAGTCTTTAATCGTAGTAAACTTTTCAACAACTGAATCCTTAAGTCCACCAAACCATTCTTTCAACCCATTCCATTTTTCTTGTACAGGGTCAACTACATTATCGCTAATGAAGTCCTTGATACCCTGCCATTTTTCTTGTATGGGTGCAACTACATTGTCGCTAATGAAATCCTTGATACCTTGCCACTTTTCAATGACAGTTTCCTTGAATCCACCCCACCATTCTTTAATGCCGTCGAGTTGCTCTTTGAGTGGCTTGATGAACTTATCATTAACGAATGTTTTGAGGTCGCTGAACATTTTCTTTGCAATTTGGCCTATACCTTTGAATGCTGGTCCGATGCTGTTTACCATCGTTGACATGGAGGCGAGGGTGGCTAAGAGTGTCATTCAGTACCCTCCCAATCTAAAAACGAGTAATCCAAACTTACCATCTCCCTGTCACCCGCCTTCGCCTGTTGTTTGCTATGTTCGGTTTTCTTTTTCTCTTCTTCGGTCGCAACCATCGCCCAAACGAGTGATTGCTTGAATAACCGAGGGGGCATTGAGTAAACTTCAAGCAAGGATATTGAATAATGTTTAGCGATTGTATAAGCCCAAAGTTCTACTTGAGTTGTTAAATCACTTTCACTGTCAATTTTATCCTTACGAAGAAACTTCTCGACCCTCACTCGGTCGGCTTCGTAAACCCCCCTTGCAAAGCCTCCGCCATCTCATTAGGTTGCGGTAGCACTTTGGAGAGTTGCTCACCGACATAACCCTTGAGAGACAGCATTTCTTCTGTAGTCAAGGATGGATTAGTTTTAGTGACCCAATGGGTGAATGCGAATTGCCAGTAGCCTTTCAAGTTCAATGCTACATCGCCGTTTGATACAAGGAACATTTCTTGTGCGGCGGCTTGGATGTCAAGGAATGATATTTCACGAACCCATACTTCAATTACGGCACTTTCGTCATCGGGGTCAACCCGAATCGTGTGCTTGGTAACATCGTCATTCTTCAATAATAGGCTCTTGTTCATCACTACTTGTTTCTTGCTCATCTATTTCACTTCCATTGGGTGCGGCCACCTCTTCGGTGGGGGCATCCGGCGTTTCTTCGGGGGCTACCTCTTCGGTAGGGCCGTCAGTCACACCCTCGTCGTCTTGGTTGAGTCGCAAAACTATCTCGGCTTTAGTGCCATAAACAGGCAAACCTCGTTCTTTACATAGTTTTCGCAATTCAGCGACAGTAAGGGAATCGTATTGTACTTCGTCAACGACGAAGGGGGATGGTGCTTCTTCTTGCACCAGTGGGTTAATTTCTTCTTCGACCACTTCAACGGGGTTGTTGAGGATGTCAGCAACAGCGGCGTGAATGGTGTGGTTTGAAGCACAGTCAATGTCAGTCTCCACTAAGTCAAGACCGTTTGCCTTAATCACCCACTTGGCATACCCAAGTGGTCCGAGGCGGCGGTATTTTTGTAGTGATTGCTTCATGATTTCACCTCAATACTTTGGCACTGCGTCACTTGCTATTACCTTAACAGACTTTGGCATAATTTTCAATGTGGATTTTACCACACCTTTGTCTTCGGGGATTTGTAACGGTGCTTCGATAATGTAGTAATCATCAATCAATAACACCATTTTTTCACCAGTAAGGTTCTTTTCAAATATGATACGGATTTGGTTGGTAGTTGAATTACCCTCACCATTGACACTAAACTCGGTTCCTGTACGCATTTTATGATAGAAAAGTGGGTCATCAACTGCAATCTCCATAGTCATTTCATACGATGTTTGACCTTCAACCATGAGGTTTGCGTTTCTTGCACCAGCAAATGGCACTTGGTCGCCATAAGCAGAAGTTGATTGATAATGCCCGTTGATAGTATGGAATGCTTGCATACCTGTTTGTCCGGTTAATGAAAAGTTCATGACTTGAGCAACTTGTTGTCCAGCCAATGTGATACTACCATTGTAAAACATAAACGGTTTCTGTGTTCCCAATGCAATGCCGGAGTTAATACGACCTTGCGCTGTATTAGCGGTATCGTCAAACATACGGTGAGAAGCGTAGCGAGTAATTGGTGTTCCCTCTAAACGACCAGTATCGGTGTAGCAAAGAGCCGCATTGAAGTTGACTGAAAGGCGTAGTGCCGCATCGTTGTCGGTTGTCATGGTAAAGTCTGTAACCTTACAGCCACGGAAAACACGAGTCAATTCTTTTGTATCTCCAACTCCACCATCAACAGTGGTTTCATCCGAATCCATATCTCTTCGGCGTTGAGATACTTCAAGAGCGAATGAAGGTTGAGTAGTGCGTGAGAAAAGTAATTTTTCAACTGGATTAGTAATGACACCCGCTGATGTTACTATAACAGGTAAAGAACCCGTAGTATCGGGGTCACGAACTTCTATATCAGTACCGTTTGCATGAGGGTAAAGCAACGGTTCATCCAAGTATAGTCTGTTGTCAACTGATGAAATACCAATGACTCTTCGTACTTCATGCGGTTTAGCGTTGTCAAACTCAAAGTCGGTAAGTGTACCATCCCATGTACCACCATCGGGTTCATGGTCGCTTACAATAGGTACGAGAGGTAATTCATCACGGATTTCAATATAATCATTCACCGCAATGCCCGTTTTACTCGTTACAACGATATGTGATTGTCCAGCAAAAGACTCCGCAGAAAGAGTAGTTGCTACACTACCACCATCGGGTGATGAAATCAATTCATGTCCAAGACAGTATTTCAACCATCGAGCAGAATGCATAGCGACTTCAAATGAGCCACCTTCATTGGTAAGTTTGCCGGGAACTTGTACACTTACATCTCGGCCAAGCCCTACAACATGAAATCGCTTCAAGTCCACTTTAGTTTCCGGTAGAGTAAGAGCCGTAGCAATACCCAAGAACTGGTCTGTTTTGACTGATTCACCTGCTGTCGTGTGTGTCATATCTACATTCATTGGCGGAGTTTTGTAAGGTAAAATATGCAATGTGTCATTATTTCCTAAATTACCATCGTTACTTACCATACCCGGTGCAATTTTAATAGTTGTACCGTCGTTTTCTACGATAGTAAAAACACGACCACCGTTTCCGGTATCGGGTAAATCACCGTCAGCAATTGCGGAGGTCACTTTTTCCCATACAACTTGCGAACCTACAAGTATATTTTTCGGGTATCTCAACTTAGCACTACTGTCAAAAAGAGTAGAATTGTTTTGACTTGAAAAGGTAATCGTAGTAATATTACCCGCTGTAGCAATGTGGATGTTCGCATCAGTGTTATCACGAATTACCATACCCGTTTCCGGTGCAAATGATACTTCTGCTAAATCTCCCTTATACACTGTGCTTGGCATTTTAATCAACTCATGGTATTGCTTCTGCGAGAATTACTACTTCTATTTGGAATGTCATGCGGAATAATTGCTTGCTACGGTCGGAAAGGTCGGTGCGGGTCTTGAAAACTAAACGGTCAAAACTTACTCCATCCCCCTTTCGCTTACTATGAACTACCCTACGCACTTCGTTCTCAAGTGCTTGCAGATGCTTCCTACCCTTAATTGTTCGCATGTCAACGGTGATATTGATACGAGAAGTGACGAAATCGTAGAATAATTCGGGTGCTTCTTCGTTGTGCGCTGTCTCGTAGCACAGTACATAATCATGCCGTTGAAGGTCAAGACGCTTTCCTCTTTCCGGCGAAGTGTCTGCAATGTCAAGAACAATCGGGCGTATATTGCTGGTGTTCGCCCTATTCCATTCAGTTTGAAATAAACCTATGACGACATCGAGTGATTCAGTCCATGTCGCTACCATTAGATACCACCCTCTATTTTCTCGCTAAGTTCTTTGAAGTGTAAAGGAATAATAAAACCATCCTTAAATTGAAGGTTATGTTCCGCCATTTTTGGATTTTGTCGTAGCATGGCATCATCGGTGGCTTTCAGTAACTTTTCCATTTCTTTGTCAGTGGCTTGTTTTCTACTTGAGGTGTTAAAGTAACCGCTATCAGTCTTCTGTAATCCTTGAGCAGTAGCCTCTATGTCCATCATTCGTTCACGAAAGTCTTCGGGTTCTTGAGTAAAATCATCTCGCATTTGCTGTTGCAACTGCTTGTCTTTAACATACATTTGAGTAAGTTGAGTGTGAAAGTTGTCTCCGGCTTTGGTGAACTCTCTCACGCTCATTCAAAGACCACCATTTCAACATACTTTGGTAGGGTTCGGTCAATTTCGGCTTGGTAGAGTTGCACCTTGCTGGCAAGGTCAATGTTTTGAGTTCCTTCGGGAATAAGCACTGAACGGTCATCGGACATGAGTAATTCAATTGCTACCATTTTTGTACAGATGTCTTCAATGGCCTTTTCTAAATACCTTTCACCGTAAATGTAACTCGTTTTAATAGCATTCCATTCAAAGAAAGGGTAAGAGTTGTTGAAGTAAATAATACCCATTTCATGGTCGAGCCACCAGTCACGGAGTCGTGCGCTGTCACCGCTACCACTACCACCCTGTAGGTCAACCAAGAGTGATTGTTGAGTGATTGCGCCGGTAATAGCCCCTAAAGTACCTGTAACGGCTACGCATCCTGTAAATGATGTAGCGGTCTTACCTGTATATTGGAACACATCACCGCTTGCATCAATAGCCACGCCAGCATCTACGAAACCTGTGGTAGATGCTACATTGATTGTAGTAGAGTCGAGGCTTGTAAAAGTAGTGCTGTTTGTCTGCGTTTGGTCTATCTCGATGTCCGAGGATGTAGTAACCATACTGCATACTTCACCGCTTTTTACACCTCTCATACTTGTAACTTTGACTATACCAGTACCATAGTCTGCATTAGCAGTAGCGTAAAACTCGTTGTGAACAGCCACATTTGATGTTGAGCCTTCTAAAGTATAACCCGTACCGCCCGTTGTTAAGAAGTCAACAGCCGCTTTACTTACACGGTCTTCTTTATTGATTAAATCAGCAAAGTTTTGAGCCACGGTAGCGGCATCAAAGTCATCACGCCACTGTCCTGTACCTGTTCCTTGAGCGAGAGTGGCTACTTTACCATTACCGGGTGACATGTAAACACCAGCCGAGGCAAGGTTGGAAACATCATTGAACTTGATACGGGCTTCTGCCGCACCAATTTCACGGTAATCAGCACCTTGCCATAGTTCAAGACGAAGGATTTGCTGAATATTCCTAAAAAGCAGGGGTGCAGTGCCAACATAATCTGTATAATATCGTCGGCGGTATGGCTTGTAGGTATCGAAATTGATATACTCGGCTGAAACCAAATAAGGTCGCCAAGCATTGCGAGTGAGATTGTCTATGCGGTCTTGCATTTTGAGAATAACATGGTCCACTTTGGCCTTCGTCATTCCACGAGTGCGCCCATCAGTGAACGATGCTTGATTTTGCACATAAGTATTGTCAGCCGCTTGATAGTCAGCCGCCGTAATACTGCCACTGAAAGCCAGTTTTACACCGCTGGCTGAACTGGTGATAGCAGTGATGGTCTTTTCAAAACCCATAGGGTCAGCATCGGAGTATATCAGTATGGTATCACCCACACTGAATCCTATACTTCGATAGTCGCCACCAGTGACAAACACACCGTCTGTTGCACTGTCGGAACTTACAAGAACAGCCTCGCTTGGGCCGATGTCGAGTAGGTCAGCGACTTTTTGGGCGGTAGTGTACACAGTCTCGGAGGGGTAAAGAGGCCGGGTTTCCGGCTCACCGGGACTGAACACTATTGGCATACATTACCCTCCCTCACGATTTAAGAATACTCCAAGCATCACGCATAGGAACTTGGCGGAGGTCATGATACGGCGCATGTGTTCAGCCTCGGCATCGGGGTTGAAATCGCCTTGTTCTTGTTGTAATAGTTCCTTTGTTTCTTCTTCGGAGGGCATACCCCTCCAAGTCACCTTGTTGTTTGCTTGAAGAAAACCTTCTTCTTCGGGCGGCATACCATCACGGAGTTTACCTTCACTGTCAAACAAATTGGGTGTTCTATCTTTCTCGTCAAGTTTTTCAGCCAATGAAAATGATTCGTCTTCTGTCATGTCTTCTTTGAACTCCGGCGAGTCCATAGGGTCACTAAGCGATTCTTGGAGGTTTTGCCCCTCAAAGGGTAGCCTCTCGCCCATAAACTTGAGTCCATGCTTCTCCGGGTTCTCTACAGCATCTCTCATGAGCATGTCACGAGACTGTGTGAATTGTTCACCTCGATAACCATTACCAGCATCACGGAGAGAAGAAGCGGCTTGCTTGTTCGCCCATTGTTGAAGGCGCATTTCTTGGCCGTCTTGAGTAAGAACTTTCTGTCGGTGAGGCATTACGGCTTTAATTAGTATTTTCAATATTTCACAACCTGTTTTTTTCGTCACGATTTCCTAAATTGTATTCCATTGGTTTATCGCAAGTAGCACATGTGGCTCTCCATAAGAAATGAAGAAAGCCGCAGTGTGTACAGCGTGTACCCGAACCTATGTTCATCACATCACCGATATTACGGTTGCGGTTACGCTGTTGAGATGTAATACCCTTGAGTGGGTTTTGTTCATCGGTTACAGCCGAAGAACCGTAGTCAGTATCAATTTTAACGCCTTGCTTCTCCGAGCGAACCATGTCGCTAAGGTCAAGAGAACGAACATCGAATCCCATACCTACTCACCTCAAGCGAGTTGATATGTCACCATGACAAAAATATTACCCAATACAGGGAATACTTCGGTATCAATTACAGAACTTGTACTGCTTGAATCAGCCACCGCTTGGATAAGGTCTTCAACCGCCGCCGCCCATGTAGCAGGTGCGCTTACTTCTTTAGGTGAAAAAGGGCCGAAACACTTTACGCCAACTTTGGTTAATGATGCCATCTAAGTCACCGCCATCAGCGTTGACCGAGAATCCACCAGCGGCCATCTTGAGTATGTGCTGTGCTTGTGTTGCCGAGATTACCATTACCGAAAACTACCCTGTTATTAGTTTCATCAATAGAAACTGCAAGGCTACCATCGTTTAGTGTAACTGCACTTTGGTCCGGTCCTACTTTGAAAAGTACTGCATCATCGGCTACTGCTTCAAGTACACCTGCACCAATAGTCAAAGCAGTTGCACTCGCAATAGCCGTGATGACTCCAATAATAGTTCCTGTGGAACTGTAAATAGTCTCTCCGACATTGAAGTGAAGGCGCACATCTACGGTATCAACAACCATTGCTGTGTCGGCAATTGCCATGTTGTCGCCATCGTTGAGTTTAATCCCTGTATCATATAGACTTGTTACATGTCCACCAGCCGCAAAGACTGTTGTGAGTTGTCCATCAAATGATACATCAGTACCACCATCGGTAAAAGTTCCAGTCAACATGAGCATATCGCCCATTACATGTGTTCGTATATCAGTTGTGTTTCCAGCGGCCATTATTCTTCATCTCCTGTTGTTTCTGTGGTGTCTTCGATTTGACTTAAAGTTTCCTCAACGGGTGTGGGATTCAAATATTCTTCTACAAGTTTAAGTCCGGCTGTCTTCGTGAGATAGCCACTACCCGTAGAGATACTTTTATCCTTTAACCATGAGATTATGTCTTTACGACTCCACCCTATATCGGGCAAGCCGTCATTACCTGTGTCTGTGGTAGTTTCTTCTTCACCTTCAATCAAGAAGTGTGAAGCAGGTAGTGTGTGTCGCCATTCATTAAGCCATTCTTGCTCAACTTCAACAACTTCACCACGAGTCCACATACCCATTGTATGTCGCATCGGTCGTTCAAAGAACGGACCCAAAAAGGTAACAGTAGGCAATTAACCCACCTCAAGCCAAAACAAGCCAAAGTTCCATTGCGGTTAAATCGTCAGTGGTTCCGTCAGCAGTTGCTTCCATGTCGAAGGTCAAGACCAAATCACTCGTGTGAGTAATTGCTACATTCGCTGTTGCATCTGCTCTTTGCGCCACAAACGATACAATTTTACTTACTTGCCCCGAAAGGGTAAGTGTGTTTGTATCTGCTACTGCCGCATTAAGTGTAAGCATAACGAGTCGTGGGTTTCGTGTCCCAACATTGATTGTATCATCATTGGTTGCTTGGGAAACCGGTAAGGACACCGGGGTATGAACCCGCCGCCGCACCAGCACCACTAAGCCAACCAGTTTCGTCTTGGTCTACTCCACCTTGTAGTTGCAAATCAAGGTTCATTGTTGTAGTTCCAGTACCATTTTGTACATAGGTAATTCCTCGGTGTGTCATTGTCGTTGCCATATTATGTCATCTCCATTATTTTTTATTTTTTTTCTCAATCACCATCACTTTAGGTCACGAATTGAAGCGTGTCCTCCGAAGAAAGTAGTCCATAGTTCTCCCATAGTTCGGTACATTCCTTCTTGTCCAAGACGGTTGATTGCGAATGGGTCGCCGGTTTCGATACCGGACTCAAAGTATTGCGTTGGGATAGCAGTAGAGAAGTAGAGGTAATCCGTGTCGAGGAAATACATACGGCTCAATGTGTCTGCTTGAACATCCTTAGATGGGATGATAGGAACACCGTTGTAAGTTGCAACGATAAATCCTGCTTCAATTCCCGGTACACCCTTAACACCGTTGTAGGTAGGGGGTGATACGCTTTTCTTCCATGAAACGCTGTTGCGATTGGAGAAGTTGTTGAAGGCGCATCAAAGTGTCATATCCTGTGAGGATGACCTTTGGGTTGCCACCACGAGTCCAACACTTTTGAAAGATGCTGTCCAAGTGGTCGAGGGGAAAGAGTTCGGTCAGTTCCACTGTTGGAGTCTTCTTCTGCAACCGACCAAGAGTTTTCACTTCGGTCAATCGAGTAGATGTCTTCTGCTGAACCAGCAACGAGGCCAGTAGCGATACGGTCAAGAGACTCGAAATCGTTTCCAGCAACGGTAGCCTTGTCAACGAGCAACATTTTATTGATATGCTCGGCGTGGTGCTTACCCATTTCTTCTTTGAGGATTGAGCGAATGTCGCCCAGTCCGTCATCCTTGTCAGCAAGGAACATTGCGGTTTCGCTCATGTCGAATGTGTGAACAATCGTCTTTGGCTTTGCGGCAATGTGTTGGAAGGTAGGCTTGGTAGTGTCCGGTAGAGTTGCGTTTTCTGCAACACCGCCACCAACGCTGAACGAAGGTCGTTCAGTGATGACTCGCCATCCACTGCGTTCCCACGGTCGCTTTGGTAGAATTGAAAATGCGTTGAACTCTTGGTTCAATTGCGACCAAACCTTGCGACCATAAATCGCTTGGTAAGTTCCTGCTGTAGTACTCATCATTGGGCTGTCAGCCTTGAGCAATTCGCTACCGCTGTAGGAATATCCCATTGCATTGCCAGCACCGTAAAAGTACCGTTCCATGTCAGTTACGCTTCGTATGTAGTCTCGTGCCATATATTTCACTCTCCATTATTTTTTTTTATTTTCAAGCCCCTCGAATGACCGAACCGGCGAGATTGTGTACTTCATCCCAAGACATGTTACTCAAGTCTTGTGTGGATGGGACTTCAACATTAGATGAAGAAGCCGACTTTTGAATTGATGTACCTTGAATACCCATGTTGTCAATGCGCTCACTTAGTGCGTTAATTGACTTCATAACTTCATTGATAGGCGCACGAGCGTCGAACTCGGCTTTTTCTGCTTCTTGCTTTGCAATTTTTCGCTCATTAGCAAAGCGAGATGCGAATTGAGATTCAAGGTCGCCACGGAATCCTTGTTCCATTGCGGCGGCTTTGTAAACTTCGTAAGCGGCTTCAACATCGGATGCTGAAACATTGCTTGGGTTAATGTAACCCTTAGACATTGAAACAGGCCCAAGTGCGCCGGATGGTGTTTTACCACCAGTAGAAGAGATTGCGGAAATTGCACCGGTTGAAGGTGAACCGTTTTCTTGACCTCGGCCTCGGACTTGTCCGGCGAAGTAGTCAGCACCGTCAACAGCATCGGGATTGTCGAAGCCACCAAGTTGCGCCTTCTCCAAGTTATCGAAATGTTGTCGTGCTTGTCCGGTGTTGACACCAGCGGATTTGAGGGTGTCCTCCATCCAGTTTAGGTATTCTGCGGTTATAACATCACTGTATTCACTTTTTGCGTAGTTCATTTTGTCGTCTTTCATATCCTCGTCATCCTTTTCTTCGTCTTTTTCTTTTGCGGCGAATGGGTTTTTAGATTCTTCTTTTTCCTCTTTAGGTTCGGAATCGTCTTTCTTGTCTTTCATAGAAGCGGCGAGTGCAGGAGGTAGTTCACCTTTCTCCATTGCGTCAAGTCGTGCTTCAAGTCTGCTCATTACATTATTCAAATCATTTTCTGTTGTCATGTGGGTGTCCTCCTTTAAAATACGAAACTGTGCTTCGGGGTTAATTCCTTTTTCACATATCGTAATTTCGTGCAGTTCCATTTTACTAATTTCTTGGTAGTCTCCATGTTCCCCATCCGATTTTCGCACTCTCTTGAATGCTTGTCCACCGATGGAAAATCCTTGCAGATTACCCTTACGGATTTCTGCGGCCACTTCACGAGCCTTTTCAATATCGTTGCGAAGTGAAACAACGACAAACATACCAGCATCATCAACTTCGGACTTCCACATCCGACCATTTGAATCTACATAGGAGTCAATAACTTCTCCCACTTGAATATTTGAGTGAGCGAGTTGAACATTACGGAACTTCTCACTCTTCATGAATCCGCCAAATGCATCCTTTAGTGCTGAACGAGTAATAAGGTCGCCTTGCTTGTCCACCAGTTCAACTGATGCGTAGCCAGCGATAACCATATCGGAACTGCCCTTAATGAGAGCAATGCCGGAGGTAGGTCGCTTTAGGGACAACATTACCCTCCGATTCATTGTCATGGTATATAGAATGTTTCTTTCACACTGAAAGAGTAGGAGTACCGTCTTCATCATCTAAAACGATAGACTCGTCTGCATCCGTCTTCATTTCAACATGTGTGATAGGTTTTTCCTTTTTATCATCCGAATCAATACCATCCTTTTCATCCGGTCTTACTTTACCATCATAGTCGGGTAAGTTACTTTCTTCTGTTAATCTCGTAGGCCCACTTGGTGATTCTACCGGTGTAGCCATGTCAATACCCAAACCTTTCGGCCCTGTCCAAGTAAGTTTTTCTTTAGCGAGTCTGTCTAAAGCACGACTAATCACATCAAGAGCCTTCTTAGTTGATGGTTTAAGAAGGCGGTTATCGTCTTTAGCATCAAGAACTCCGGCTGATTGTTCTTCTTGTCTTTTACGACTCGGTACTTTCTTTTCATCCATTTCTGTTTTTACGAGATGACCGTCAAGCATCAACGGTGCTACTGAATGCCAAAACGGGTGGAGGCTTTCAGCGAGAGTAAGAGAATAATTCGATTTAGTTAAATCACCTAAAGCCGAAGAAGGGTCATGTAGATACCAGTTGTCATCCATATGTGTAACTTGATACGATACTGTATCTACACCTTTGAGTATAACTTGTAACACACCATCATTGTATTCTATATCATGAGGGATAAGCAAAGGTGCAAACGATTTTGTCATAAGGTCTAATGATTCAGCACTGGCCGCACCTTCACCTTCACCTTCACTTTCTATTTCACGCACTTGCACATTGAAGACATCTCGATTTTTTCTACGCTTCTTTGTAACTCCCGTTACAGTCGCTCTTACTATATCGCCAACTTTGAAGGTTCTTTGTTGTCTGTGGGCTGTACCTACATCCATGTAGAAATTGTTCTTGTATGTGACCGCACGATTACCTAATGCTTCACCATCAAGAATCGGACCTGCACCGAGTTGATATGTGTATGGTCCTTTACCTCGACGGTCAAGAACAATAAAATTAAAGTCACGACTTTCACGCAACAGTAACCATTTTGGATGACGACGCTCTCCTTTCATGTATGTGGATTTGTTATCTCTTAACAAAACTATACCGTGTTCTTCTTGTAGGATTTTAACAGCGTCTTCAAGACCCTCATCATCAGTCATTTTTGTATCATGCGGGCCGGGAATGATAACATTTTCATGGCTATCAAACTGCCCTCTTAGAACTTTCATGCGTTCATGCATTAACATTTCAGCAACATTAGTATCATCGTAGTTGATAATATCAATAATGTTCAAGTCTTCTTCACCTACAATACCATCAATGACGAAGTTATTGTCGTTTAATTCAGCGAGGCTTTCTTTGAATGCTTTCTTTAATCCAACCTTACGCCCGTTTTCATCATAAGTAGTGATTTCATTATCGTTTTGTACGATAATAACTCGCTTACCATCGTACCACTTACTGACTACCCACGAGCCGCTAAATCCTCTTAGGTGTTCAAGGTCACTTAAATCGAATATGCGGTGCATCGGTCTTACCGGAGGACACCATTCAGCATCATCGGCTTTTGTCAAAAGTACATCGGGGTTCAAAAGAGAGGTAATGTATTCACTCATTTCACTCAAGTTAAGAGCAGTAGGGTTGTTTTCTCCGTATATATCAAAAGTTTCTTTGTCATAACCCATGAAAGGTGGAGTAGGATTTTGATGTGGTGGTAATGTTTCCAATAAATGATTTGTCATATCTGTGCCGTGGAGTTCCTCTAATGCACCTTGCCAAGTAGGATGGAATAATTGAGGTTCAGTGTAAGTACCGACCGATGGTTGTCCTTGAGAATCAAACTCGATACCAAATGATGACTGTTGAGGGACAGCAGAAGAGTGGACTACATCAGCACCAGTGTGTGTAGGCATAATTCCGAATGAAGAAGGATTAACCCCACCAATAGGTACTGGTTCACCGTTAATACCAAGTGTTCTTACAATTTCTTGCGTAGGTGTCATATTATCAGTATTAACAGCATCAATATCTAAACTTACAATACTATCAAGGTAATTTTTTGTTCTTCTCGTGTAAGGTTTTTTACCACCTTTACCAGCACCTAATCTGTTATGTACATCGAGTTTACCACCGGCTGGATAATAGGATAAACCGTTGTTTGACATATTACTACCATACTGCGATGAGTCAAATCTGTGCTGTCCGACAGTACCTACTATACCATGAATAGGGTGTGCTTTCCAGTTTTTAGTTCTTGATTGAGCATTATCAATAGCGGTGTGTATTCCACCGTCTTGATAGTCTTGAGCGAATTGTTCATCAGCGTGAATACGATGAAGTGAAAACTCGTCATCAAAATTACCACTTGTCATTAACTGTCCGACAGTCGCAACACGCAACGGGACTTCTCTTACATTTGATTCATCAATTATTTTTTGTACATGTTCCCTTAATCGTGCTTTTTGTTGACTTGTCTTACCTTCTAATTCCATACCTTCTAAGACTTCATCGGGTGTCATGTTACCGTTTAATTCAAAACTGTTGTCGAGCATGTGACTCATTACATCACGATGAAAGCCTTTTTGCTTTGAAGTAACTGTTTTACTTTCATCCGATGTTCTGTAAACAGGTGCTTTGATACCGTGTACACTATGGTCTGCATTTGCAAGCCACCGTTCAGCATCGTACATCAAACGGTTATGATTCGCCATAAACTTCTCCGGGTCGTTAATGTCAAAATGATTCGGGTCATGTTCCATAACTACAGGTAATAATTTTTTTGCGGCTTCAAGGACAGCGTTACGACTATTTTTAGCCACTTTGTCAATAAAACCGGCATCGGTTTTCCAGCGTGTAGGTTGTTTACCAAGAGCAGATTCACTTGAACGGCGTTGTAACCTATTCAATTCTACTTGCCCTTCATCTAATTCTCGTCTTAATGATTGTACCTGTTCCGGTGAATCCATGTATTGTATCATTTCAGTAATAACATTCAATCGCTCACTCAATTCTTTTTCTTTTTGCATTGCAGGAAGCATACCACCAAACTTCAATGCGGAGTCAATAGTTCTTGTAGTAAATGTTGTGTCTTCTGTTGCTTGAATGCTGGTTTTATTGCGTTGGTTTTTTGCTTCCGCCTCTTCACCCTTTTTCTGTCGTAATTGTACTTCAAAACTATTTAACCATCCTTTAAGTTCGTCTATATCCCCATCGTTAAGGAATGAACCCTCATTTTCCATACGATGTTTAATATCAGCATACATCGGGTTGTCTTCTGTCAAATCGTTAATGTTGTTTAGAATACGATTAGGGGAATTACTCCCAGTTTCTTTTGCTATTGCTGTTAAAATACGCAAGGCTTTTGCGCTATCCGGCGAAGTAATGTAGTTTTTTACATTGTTAAAATTGGGTTGTTTAACACCCCACCCCAAAAAATCCATGTAATCCTCATGGTCCACTCCAAAACTTACAGGGATGTTTCCATTTACTAAGTCCTTCAATGATTGAACCGAGTTTTTCTGCGGCTTATAGGGGTCTAATGTTTGCCCCAACATTGTTTTTCGCCAATGATTTGCCCTTGCTTTCTCACCAATAGGTGCATCCGATGTGTGCGCCCCGTAGGTGCTTTCGGGTTGAGATGTTTTTAACGGATTATGTGAATGTAAAGTCTGTTTAATAGTATCAACTTTAAGTTTCTTTCTTTCATCATTGCTCATTGTACGAAGAGAATGTAGTAGTTGAGGGTTGTAAGTTGATTGATGTAATGTCCAATTATGTTTATCACCGCTACTGGTTTTTGTATAGGTATTAGCAGGTGAGAATAGATTTTGTAGAATATCACCGTCTTGAAACCTTACAAACTTGGTAGCACCTCCTTTTGGTTTTTCAACTTGTCCTATTTCTCTTGATTTCTCCGGCCCAAAGTGCATCCCTAAAGCCATGTTAATTGGATTGGGGTGTAGTTGGCCGTGATGTTGCTCATTTACTTCAAATAACCCCGAAGTAGAGGGGGATGACATGTCTTTCTTTTTTTGTTGAAACGGAGTTGGGATGTGTGCAGTGTCTTCGTTTTGCGCCTCACCGGTAATATCCACAGGCTCATTACTCGCTATGTTTGCATACGCCTGTTCGATTTTTTCTTCTTCTGTTAATTCGTCTTCATTATGAGCAACACTGTGTACATTCTCATTGTAAGTAGCCAAAGTCATATCAGCACCACCAACTTGAGCGAAAGGTTTACTCCAAAACTTTGCTGGTCCTATAGTATGATTACCACCCTTATCAAATCGCCAAAACTTAGGTTTTTCTTCATCGGGATGAGGACCATGCGGAGATTGTAAATAAGTGAGGTCAGTCCTCATCTCTTTAGCCAATGAGGACAAAGAGCCATGAGATTTAGCCTCCGACTCCATCTGTTCTAAGTCATGAAGCGGGATAATCGGACCATCTATTTCTCCGTATATAGGGTGATTAAGAAGCGGCTTTCGTGTTTTAGGGTCATAACCTGCAAGGAATAGAACATCCTCCATTGGCATACGAGTATGCTTCGGGTCCATTCCTTTTGATTTTTTATAATGTTTAAATGTCCCAGTCCGTAAGTCTTTCAACGAGTAACTGTCTTGAACGGGTTTTGAATGTAAACCGAGTCTTGGTAGAATGTCAAACGGTTTCCCAACTCCTTCATTATCACCATCGGGTAGTTCTATCCCAAAGCGATTATGTATCGCTTCTGCTATGTAATGTGAAATTGGTTGCCCTCCTATTTCATAAGTATGAGCCGCTTCTCCAATTACACCTTGTGAAAAACGGTTATCACCTTGTCTAAAGTCGCCCTCAAGTGTTTCTTGTCGTAAATGACCGTTTGGGCCGAAATGACCGCTTGCTCTTATCGCCCAATTCTTTTCCGGTGTACGACGCATTAAATTATTCCAAGTTAATCGAGCAGTAGGAATAAACTCACCATTTGGTAACTTAATTTCATTATGATTGTCAACTCCCTTTTCATGTAAATGACGCATTACGGCTGTGCGTTCTTCGGGATTGAGCCATTCAAGACCAAGGTGATACCCCTCCTGTCCTAATCCAACAGCGTGATTATCACCGTTTTCGTCAGTAACATATCCACCGCTTTGCCATTGTTTTGCTCGTTGATTAAAATGGTCCACTCGCAAACGATTTTCAGTCTCTTCTGCTGAACGACCATCAGCGAGATACTGGTCTTTCAATTCACTGTTAAGTTTATTCCAGCGTTGGTAATCTCGCTCGTAAAGGTCATGTTGATGGCTATAATTTGATTTATGGTGTCTCAACGAGCCGAGGATTTTTTTACCGTTATATCCGTGAATCAATGGACTTTTTTTCGCTTCTAAATGCTTTTGAAACTCTTTTTCCATTTGCGCTTCTTCTTTAGAATGACCGCCGAAAATATGACTTCGTAAAACTTCAACATAACCAGCATTGCCTTTATTTGAGTCCATTCGTAAAAGAGGGTGATTAGTATGGTGAAAAGGATAATTATGCTCTTGATATGGATGAGATGAAGTAGGTACATACCGAGGCCATACAGCGTGAGATTCTCTCACATTGTCAGCACCCGATAAACTGTCTTTCCAAACATGGTTTGTCTGTTCACCATGAGTATGATGATGTGCAAGAAGAAAACCCGGACCTTCTTTGTACGCAGGTAGTTCTTTTACTTTTGCGGTTTTATCTTCTTCTTCTTTTTGGATTAGTTCAGCCGTATATTTTAACGACCTTGAAAGTGTATCTGTAGGTGCTTTGTTAAGAGATTCCCAAGCAATAATGTATTCAGCGGCACTAAACGCTAAGTCATTACCATCGGCTAATGAAAGTAAAAGTTCATCCTTTGCGATGTTAAATTGTTCCGCTACCATGTTTTCACCGCCTTATGATAGCGGTTGAAACTTTGGACAAGCGAAAATATCCATACCATCATGTAAATTGCAACCACTACGGATATTGCCACCACATGTGCGACAAGCGATAGGTGCGCCACTTTCACTCTCTTCACGCATCGAAGCAGTTGGGTTTGCTTTCTTAATGGCTACCTTTGTCATGTAACCACCTCAATACTTTCGTTCAGTTCCGCCTTCTGCGTCTTCTCTTTCAACACCAGTACCGGCATGAGGGTTCATGCGACCACCGAGTTTACTTAAGTCAACCTTCTTGTCATGTTTATCTCGCTTCGGTTTACCATCCTCATATTCGATGGTGTTACCGTTGGTAGTATAGTAAGCAGTTTTTGTTTGTCCACCGGATTCAGTAACCAAGTGCGGGTTTACATCAGTAATTTTTTCTTTTGGGAGTGGTTTTGGGTCAGCCAAAGGGTCAGCCTTTTCCATTTTACCACCACAGCCCATTTTCATACAACCCATTTTATTCATTTTAGAACCGCAACTTGGACAGTCTTTACAATCACATTCTCCTTTAGGGCAATCACATTTTCCCTTTTCGATATTATCAATGCGTAATGTCATAGATTCTGCTTTTTCAAGTAATTGTTTTACTTCGTAACTTATTGGTTCAAATCGTGGCTTCATATTTACACCTCACTTTCTTTTGCTGATAGAGCCATTTCGTGAATGTCTTCCCACGACATGTTATGGAACTCTTCGTTTGTTTGGGGTACAGTAGAGTTTACCCCTTTCATTATTGAATCATCAGTCATGTCATTTCGGAATGCATCGTTCATGACATTTTCTGTAAGTGGGGTAGTTGCTTTAACTAATCCCATTTTTTTAAGCATTTGAGTTGGGTTTGAAATCATTTTTTGGAGGCGCATGTTTTCTCTCTTGAGTGAATCAAGGTCATTATCCATACTTTCCATTTTAGTAATTAACACACCCATCAATCGTTCCGCATCCGATTGTTCAGCCATAATAAACACCTCATTGTTGGTAACGGCCAAAAGTACCAGTTACACGAGTATAGTTTGAAGGTTTAACGCCTGTGCGAGTTGAGCCTTGTAGTCGCTGTCCTTGAAGAGATTGAGCCGAAGCAGGTCGGTTGTCGAACTTCATAACTGGTGCGCCACCTGCGTAAATGTCGTTTGGGCCTTGTGAAAGTCCACTTTCCGATTTAGCAATAGCGGCAGACAAGTCTTCGGAAAGGTAGTCTGCAACTTTGCGTACTTCATTCAAATGTTGCTTTGCCAAATTAGCATCACCGGTTGTCAGTGCGGTGATAAACGCTTTTTGGTGTTCTTCCATTTTTCTTGCCATTGGGTCCATTTTGATTAAATCCATATTCAGCCCTACCTTATCCCATGTTGTCGCTCTTTAAGAGTCTTTATGCACCCTTGAAGTTTCTTGCATTCAAAAGTGCGTTACTATTTTGCTGTCCAATACTGGGTTGCGGCCCTCGTTGTTGTACACTTGTTACAGGAGAACCACTACCAGCCGATGTACGGCGTTGAGGTGCGGCTGGTCCTCTATTACGAAGTCCCATACCCTGTCCACCCGGTTGAGGTGGTGGCATTGGCATACCACCCATTGGCATACCCGGAGGCATACCTCTCATCATGGGTGCGCCACCCATTGGCATACCGCCACCCATCATAGGCGGTGGCATACCGCCACCCGGAGGCATCATAGGAGGTGGTGCGCCGCCCGGAGGTGGTGCGCCGCCCGGAGGTGCGGCTGGTTGAGGTGGAGGTTTACGATAGACGAATCGAATATCGCTACTTGATTCACCATCAATTAAATCAGCAGTGAATCCAAGTTGTGTCATACGCTGTGCAACATTGAGTTCTTGTTCATCACGGCGTAGTCGAGTAATTTCGTCTTCTTCTTCATTCGGATAAAGTGTGAGTTTCCAATCATGTACTCCCATTTGTTTGAGTAGTTTAGGGAATAATACATCGGTGTAAGTTTTTTGTCCGAACTCAACAGCACGATTTGTAACAAGTATTTGCATACCTTCATTACTCAAACCGCCGGATTTACCACTGTCCACCATAAAGACACTTGACACACCAAAGTAAGCGGCGATGCGATTGCGTATTTCATCACGAACAGCGATGTATTGCATCTCTTCTAAGGTGTCCATAAACTTAATCCAATTGACACCACCACGGCCTGTTTGACTTTCAATACCAACCTTTGGAATGTAATGCGGGTCACGCTCCATTTTTTCGTCAACTGATTTCCAAAACGATTTCATTGACTCAAGGTTATCAGTCGTAACTGAAATAATACCTTTTGGCATTCTTCGCTTTTGATAAGAAGTGTACATGTAATTGTCCATTGCCGTAAGCGTCATCGCTTGTCTCCACATTGTATTGACAGGTGAACGACCATAGAGTTTAGACGGATTGTATTTGCTCAAGTGAAGGACTTCACCTTCAATGAAATACTGTGTTTTACCACTACCGGCCATGTTGACATAATGAACATCATGTAAATCACTACCACATACTTCACAAGTATCGCTTTCAGCATGTGTCTTTACTTGGTCCCTATGGATTCGGCAGACTTTGTATCGCCCACCACGGACACCACGCTTGTCAGCGACAATACGCATGAAAATAGGGTCGCCACGAATAAGTTCTTTAACACGGAAAAACGCTACTTCTTTCGATTCGGGGTCAATATAATACTCTTTGACTAAAATTAAGAACGCATCATCAACAATATTAAGGTCATTTTCAATTTCATTTAGAATATGAATAAACGCTTGTTCCATGCTGTTTTCTTGATTGAGTAACCATTTTACATAAGTTAATTCGTCATGGTCGGGGTCACGCACTTGTCCACCACATGTAGTACAAGACTCAACATCATGTTGGTATTCTTCACCGCAATCGCTACATTTTTTATGAAAACGCTTTTCAAAATAATGTCCTCTTCGGAACATCTCTTGTCGTATTTTTGAAAGTACAGTTCTTAGAATCAAACATTCTGTGCTTACGGCATACAAAGCAGGTATGGTAATCCCTTGCGCCATAACTGGTTCTTGAATACCACTTGTCCAAAGGGGCATGGTTGGAGTTGGGGATTGCTTACGCTTGAATGGTTTTCCAAGTGCGCCTAAAAATCTACTTATTCTACTGTCATCGTCTGCCATCATAATCCCTCCGCAAATCCACCTATGGTATCAGCATCCAAGCCCCACTTAGACAAGAGGTTGTCGGCCTTCTTTTTATCATCTTTCCAATTATTGAAGGTTACGAGTTTATGTAATTCGTCTTTTCTCAACTTGTCTTTTGAATCAATGAATGACAAAACAGCCTTTGCTTGTAGCGATTTCATTTGTAAATGTGGTAGAATACCTTTGAGTAATTGGCGTAAATCGTCTTTTGATTGAAAAACAAGGCGGTGAAGACTTCGGTTACTATTTTTATGTATTTTTTGATTAAGAACTAAACGACCACATCCAAGTGCTTTATGCAAACTTTCGCATTGGTCTTTACCTCTATCACCAGTTGCTACAAATGTTGCTCTTGGTTCACCTCTTTCACTAATGAATATACTACCATCAGCATCAAGAAAACCTGCCGCATAAGCCCAAATGTCTTTGATAATTAGACCACTTGTACCCATTTTTACGAACATACCACGACTGTGCGCTCGGTAGATGTCTAATTCTTCACCGTACATTTTTATCAACATACCAACTTTACTGGGCGTAACAGACTTGTGTAGAACACCTACACCACGGCGAACAATTTCACGGCTATTCAATTCACCGTTTTCATCCAGTTGTTTTGAAACAAACTCCAATGTTGTTTTATCGTCTTTTGAAATAGAATCAATTTGATGCAAAGTCCCACGCCACATTTTTTGAGCATCCTTACGCATTTGCATAGCGTCAACCCAGTTTTCTTGTTCTTCTACACCCCAATCATTCATTTCATTTAACATAGAAAGAACCGATGTGGCTTTCAAAAACATTTGACAAGCCTGTTGAAGTCCTGTGCTTCTTGACTCTCCAAACTTTCGCAGTGATTTTAGTGAACGGTCGTTTAATCCCATATAACGAATAGTGTCATGTAGTCCATCACTCCATGATAAATTACTGATTGTTGCTTCTACCTCCATCGCTTTTATGGTTCGTACATCGTTAATAATATTATCAATCATATCTCGATTACTTTTGTCGTTTCTTCGCATTTTACGACACATACGAATGATTGAGTCAGCATTTTTACCGTATGTTGACTCAAGCCAACCATCACCGTTTTTGGGAAAGTTGTATGATTTTATCTCTTCATTAAAAAACAAACTTGATTCTTTTTTAATTGGTACAGACTTATGTACATAATCGGGATGTTGAGTAAGAGTGTTATACACACTTTTAGTGAAGTCGTCACCAACAATAGCAGGTGCATCATACACATCTCCAACGATTGCACTACCCCACATATTGACTACCTCATTGTCCTATCATTTAGTTCTTTTTATTTCAGTGGCCTTGTTGTTGTTGATGTTGACTTAACATACGGTAATTTGGAAATACATTACCACATGTATAACATTGTTCCATTTGCCCTGCAAACTTTTGCATTTTTCTTACTGCTACTTTATTTTTTTTCATTGCTTTCACCACTGTTGGTTTACCGCCGACTCCCTGCTTCTTACTTCGCTTGCGTTTAGTAGCGGCTCGCTTTTGACCTTCGGACATTGAACCGCTGGTCTTTGGCGTTTTACCGCTTACTTTGACACTTGGCCTACACTTTGGATAACCTTTGCTTGATTTGTTTGCTTTGCTTCTGCCACATGGAGGGTGCTTGCCGTCTTTGTCTTTGCGTGACACATCAACCCACTTTTCTTTGAACCATCGGTTCAAATCCTTAACGATGAGAACATCGTAGCAGGTACATCGAGTCATTCAAAGTACACCGACCATTTTCTTAATGTCTTTTTGCTTGTCAATAAGAGCGTAACAGGGACACTTCGGAGAAGAAGCAGAACACTGCATAACACCTTTAATCATACAAACACATGGTGTTTTTTCGGTTCCACCACAGCAACAAGATTTTCTTTTAAGTTTCATTTTTTCTTCCCCTTCTTTTTACCTTTGAACTTACCTTTACAGTATTGTACAGCCCATCCGTTTGCATAGGCTGATGGGTAAACATCGAACTTCTTTTTTGCCGCCGCTTTACCGGCAGGACACAGTTTCTTTTCCAAGGCATCCCACGCTGTTGTCATTCCGACACAGTGACCGCAATCGCAACTCATATCATTGACCTCGATTATCTCTTGGGGGTATTTGGTTGAACACACTGTCATATAAATCTGTAAGTTGATTTTTGGGCTTTGCCGCTTCTTTTCTTCTTCGTTCTTCTTCAATCATTTGCATCATAGGCACACCATGTTCAAAACTTTCTACTTCTTCCTTTGTATTACCTTGATAGTTACTTCCTGCTGGTACTTCTGCATCAATTCTTGGCGGTTTTATCTCTTTATCAGCAGTTGGGTCTTCTAAATCTCCCATTTGCATACGAGTTTGTTCATGTGCTTCTTTCCCTGCTCGCATTCGTGCTATACGATTTGAAAACGGTTGACCTGTTTTAGTGGTTTCTTTCATTTTCAAAAATCGCCAAGCATCACTCATAGGAACTGCTTTCTTTTTATCATCCGGGTCAGCGGTGTGTTCCGGCGACTTAGGCGGCTTACCGCCAAGTGCGATTACAACAACCATGCCTTTCTTTTTCTTTTTATCATCTTCTTTCATGGTACTAACCATCCATCATTGTTTCCTTTATTTCTATGTGGAGTTCCACCGATATACTCATCCAATCCGGGTAGTATATCATCAAGTAGTTGCACTGAACCTTTGAACTCTTTCGTTCCCCAGTTCGCTAAAGCAAGTGCCATTGCCAAGTCATCGTGTGTTCCCACCGATTCAAGTCGCCCATTCTTTTGCATACCAAATCGGTTAAGTTCTTCTTCTATTTTATGTGTGAATGTACGACTTCGCTCATCACCATATGGTAATTGGATTTGTCCTTGTTCAAACGCCATGAGTAAAGACATGAACATGCTTTCTTTGCGCTGGCGAGTTGTCATAAAGGTGCGAATAGGAATATCCCCTCTCATGTCTTGAAGTTCAGCGGCAAACATTCGCTGAAAGTTGTTACCTTCAAGTTCAATTAAATCCGGCTGGAAACGACTGTTAAGAGTAAGAATGTGTTTTTTCTGTGCTAATCCACCCAGTCCTTTCTCGTGGACTATACCAACGATTTGCTTTACATTCTCACCGGGCGGTGTACGCAGTACAAGCATGGCTGTGTAGTCAGCGTTCTTATCCGAAGCGATTGCTGTGTCCCATCCAATGAAGTGTTGACCGAATACGCCAGCGGGATTACCGTCTTCATCATACTCGGTATCAGCCCTATCGAGTAATACCAAATCTGTGTTACGAGCCTCATTGAGAATAGTAGCAGGAAACATACTCGCAACATCGTGAATAGGCTCACACAGGTATTCACGGCTGAATTGTATAGCGGGCATTGACATACGCCGTTGTTCAAGTGCTTCGAGATTCCACCGTTCCGGCCAAAGAGCATTACCTTCACCGTCAATGGCAGGGTATGTTTCGACACGGAATGTTTCTTTTTCTTCTAATTCAGCGTACAAATCGTTGTAACTGAACGGTGTACCGACCATCATCAAACGGGATGAGTGGTGCAGAACAGGGAGTAGAACACCGTAGAACCAGTCAGCGGCTCGCTGTAGTTCTCCACCAGTTGTACCCCAAAGAATATCGTCGCATACTACTACATCGGGGTGGAAACCACGAGTTGCACCACCAACCGACTTAGCCATTAGACGGCTACCGTTGGTGAACTCAAAGTAAGACTTAGCCCACGGTCGCCCACCTTCGGGCTTTAAGTGTCGTAGAATGTCAGCACCTTCGATACTGTTGCGGATAAATCGCATGTGTTCAAGTGTCTGTTCAAGAGAGTGAGAGAAAATCATGATGTGTGTTCCGGGTTTGAATGCGGCTATCCAAAGAGCATAGGCCATAAACAAAGTGGATTTACCGTGGTCTCGACTTGCTTTAACACAGTAGTAGCGGTGTTCACTCAATCCTGTTTCCCATGATTCATGGTGATGACTGTAATGAAAGCCCAGTATTTCTGTAAAGAAGTACTTGAATGACTTTGCCGCCATTTTGCTATCCATTTCTTGGATAAACGCATTCATGTCATCTCCCATATTATCAACTCAATTTTAAGTACATTAGTGCTGATACTACGCCGATTTCATGTGGAGTCATTTTGTAAACCATATCCGGTCCAAGTTTATCGAATAAAGTGTCAACGAATGCTTTCCAAGTAACGCCTGTATTGGTCCATGGGTCATTATTCATCAATATTTTACCTGCTTGTTCTTGACTCATTGGCTGTGGCTGTGGCTGTTGCACTGGCTGTGGCTGTTGCACTGGCTGTGGTTGAGGGTATTGAGGCATAAGTGTAGGTAACGCTTGTTTTGGTTGATAATTTGAGTCATATCCTCCAAAAGAATCTGAAAAATTATTTATACGATTAGCCTCTTCTTCTTGTCTTCGTGTTAATTCTTGTGTATGTGCGTTGACTATTTCATGAGGGTTTTGTAATTCTTCATAATTTGGGTCGTTGGGATTAGTGACACCTGCCGCAGATGTATAGCCATGTGGCTTCATACCACCAAGTAATTCTGTAGCCTGTCCTCTTGACATTTGTGGGTTTAAAATGCTGTGTGCGGTTTCTACAGAATATTGCGATGCTCGCTGTGGCGGCACTTGCTGTTGTGGATATTGATTTGCAACTTGTTGCCAGTTATGAGTATTGAATGTATTACTACCGCCCTTTCCCGGTGGGGCCGCACCCGGTCGTAGTGGATTTACCGTTGATGCCGGTTCTTGTCCGGGTAGTGGTATATTTTGACGCACTGCTACTTGCTGTGGCGGCACTTGCTGTGGCGGCACTTGCTGTTGCACTTGCTGTGGCGGCACTGGCTGTGGCGGCACTGGCTGTGGCTGTTGCACCACACCAGCCATTGCGTTATAGTTTGGTCCTTGAGGTGCAGGTGCAGTTGCTTGAGGTGATGTAGATGCTACATTTACAATTGGAGATGCAGGTGCGGGTGTGGGTGTGGGTGTGGGTGTGGTTGTGGGTGTGGGTGTGGGTGTGGGTGTAGATGTAGATGTTACACCGACTAATTTACCAGTGGCATCTCTTGAACCCGGAGGGGCATTAGACGGTTGAGGTACAACACCTGTCATCATACCAGTAGTGGCATTTCTGTCACCCGGAGGAATGTTAGAAGTATCGGGTGCTTGCACACCAATTTTAGGTGCATTATCATTCGGTGTCGGTGCTGGTGTTGGTGTTCTTGTACCTTCTATTCGTTGAGCAATTTTTGGGTTCATTGTTGCTGTAGGGTCAAGCCCTTGATAAGTAACTCCCGCTTGAAAAGGTGCGCCTATGTTTCCACCTTGCATTGCTTCTGCGGTTTGTTGAGCAGTAGCCGCCATTGCCCCGACTTTACCAGCCATTCCAACAAGCCCTCTAAGTTGTCCACCTCTACTGACTGTAGTGCCGGGCTTAGTACCTCTTCCCCTAAACGCACCATACATATCTCCAAATGTAGGTTTTGTACCACCACCTACAAGTTGCTGTACTGCAATTTCTTTTCTAATTAAAACATTATTCGATAAAGTAGGTTTTGCTTTTACCAATATTTTATTTGACATTATATCACCTCATATTGGTTTTGATAACCTTGACAACCTTTGCATCTACATTGTAGGACTTAGCGATGTTATGCCAATCACCCATTGTTTGGTTGATTGTCACCACTTCACTTGCGGTCAGCCCGACATGTTTCGCCAATGCGTGTGGACTGTTAAGATTACTGTTAATTTTAATCCCGTCAAAACCTGCTTCTTCTTGTTGCATTCTTTCCAATGCTTTCATCACTCTATCCATGACTGGTAGGTGTGCATCCTCGGCTTTCATGTATTGTGAAAGTAATTGCTGTCGTGGGTCGGAAAGAGCCTGTTGCGCTCTTGCTTCGACGGGTGTAAGTTCCGGTGTAGGTGCTGGTGTTCTTCGGCCTTGGCCTCCGGCAACCAATACTTCACGGAAACGCTGTGGGTCTAAGTCTGCAATTTGAGGGCGAACTTGTTGGAATGCTTGAGGTAATGGCGTAGCCGGTGGTCCTTGAGGGACTACACCAACCCTTTGAGGGGGTGTCCCGCCGGTTGAAGGCGGTGAAGGAACCGAAGAACCTACGGTAGTAGCGGAGGTAGGTTCATCCGGCGGGACTGGCATAGAACTTGCATCAGCAAAGTCTTCAACTCCATGAAGGTAAGCATCCATGTGTGGCTCAAGTGCCACATCCTCACCTTCTACGGGATAATTAGCAAAAGTCATACCCTGCATTGGTTTCGTGTTAATATCACCAAGTGCCATTTTTACAGGATGGCCCTGTGCTTCGGATTGATGGTCGGCCAACGCTTCAATGATACCACGAAAACGGTCAACTTGACCCATGAGGTTTTCATTGTAATTTACATCAAAAGCATTTAATTCTTCATTTGTAATAGGATGTGTACCGAACTTACTCCTTTCGGGGTCGTCTTCATCAACACCGGATTTATGTGCAAGAGCCATCAATCGAGCCGCTGAAAGGTGTTTACCTTTTCCTCCACCAGCACCGGGTTTGAAAAACTGGCTATGTTGGTCGTAAGACAGACCTTCTTCACCAGCACCGTGTATCTCCATTAAACGGTCAAAGTGCTTTTTAAAATCTCCTTGTCCACTACGGCCAAACAAAAACATCATTGCCGGAACATGAGACATGTCTTCAACCAATTTTCTTTTCATCGCAGGGTCTTGTAAAATCTCACGAAGAGGGCGTTGAATCATTTCGGGGCTACCCATTGTTCCAATGTTAATTGTTGCAGGGACATCGGGAATGTTTTCAATACCACTTTCTAATGCTTTATCAATTGCTTGTTCTGCGGCTTGATACAAACCCCCTTGATGTTCCCATGAAGGCTTCTTACCCTTTTTTTGCATGTGCTGGTTAAGGTTTGGATAATACATAATGTCGGGTAAGTGATGAGTGACTGAATGAGTGAACACTGGTGTTTGTTCACTAAAGTAATCATCGGGCGCACCTGCTATGTCTTTCGGTCCTATTTCAGCGGGGTGTTCTTGATATGAAGGTTCGATTCGACCTTGAGGGGCCATTTCACGAGCGTAGATGTATGGTTTTTTAACAAAAGAGAGTTGTTTTGATACATCGAAGGGTAAACCGTGTTCGTCTTCAAGGATATGTTGCAATTCGTCATTAAAAGGAATAGCCCCCGATTCTACAAAACGACCCATCGGCCCATCAATGTTTTTATTTGTATAATGAGTAATTAAAGTATTATTTTTTGTTTTGGTTGCTCGGTCGGACATTTCTCGTGTACTACCACCGGGAGGTAGCATACTTGCTCTAATTTTTCTCCAAGCCATACTTTCAAAAGGTGGTAAATAATGGTCGCCTTGTGTTAAATTGTCTAAGTCTTTATGACTTGTATGATTTTTATTAAAATTAGTAATCGCTTGATTGATAATATCTACAGGATTAGCGTCTTTCTTATATTTTTCCAAAAACCAACCTAAACGAGTAACAGCCGCATCAATACCATGTTGGTAACTACCTACAGAAGTAACCCAATGACGCTCACCGTGGTCGCCGCTTTGCCACTCGCCGGGTATAATATCCCCATGACCGTTATGTGCATAAGCAGGTATGTCTTCTTCTGTGGGTGGTGTAAATGCAGTTGCAGGTGGATTACGAATCATTGTTGAGCCGTGTTCCGGTGTATGGGCTTTCATACCCCATGCCTTTCGGATTAAATGACCCTTGACAAAAATCATCCAAAATGCCCCCGCTTACCGGATAAGTAACCCGCAGGGTCAAGTCCTAAGCGGCTTGAATTAGTTTCAAGGTTTTGAGTAGGGCCATCGTTCTTTTCATCCTCGTCTTCATTTTGCTGTACACCAGCAGGGTGAGTAGGGACAGCACCCTCTTCAAACGCAGAAGCAGTACCCGCTTTCTTCATACTTGCTTTTGCTCGCTGTGCTTCAATTAACATACGCATCAGTGCAAGCATTTCAGTTCGATTAGCATGACGATTTGATTTGAGTAGTTCACTTTGAGTGCGCTCGTCACTCATCATCATAGAAGACGATGGTGCTGGCATACTGGGAACACTGCTCATTGGTGGGGCCATTTGAGGCATAGACGGCATCTGCGGGGTTGGCATCCGTGGCATCCGTGGCATACGAGGTCGGCGTAGCCGTTGTAGTGAAGGTTGTCGCATTTGGCCGGATTGACCCGGTAGTAGTCCAGTCAAGCGACCACCGCCAGTTGGTCCAGCAGTGAATGACCTTGCGCTGTGTCGAGCGTGTGGAGAATAAGTTGTTCGGACATTACCAAGTATTTTCTTTGCTTCTTGTTGCCCCATGTATTGACGATACTTCTGTGGGTCTTTACTCATCGGTTGCTTGGTAGCAATACCACGGTGGCTCATTTCAACAGCCAAGTGGGGTTTCATCAATCCGGTTTTCTTACCACCCTTGATACCACGCATGTGCGCTCGGAAACGACGCATGGTTGCACCAACAGGGGATTGACCGCCGGGTGGTCTTTTGAATTGTCCAGTTGAAGGGCGGAACTCTCTTCGCTTTTCACGGCGACGGCGACCTTCGATAGTTCCACGAGTTTCACGCTTGAGTAGCGAACTCCAAGCATCAGCCATTGGCTCGCCAGTTCTTACGGCTGAATTACCCGTACCCATCGCTGAACCTGTACCTGTCTTTGCACCTGTGGCTAAATCGAGTAAATGTCCACGACTACCAGCCGGTCCACCTTGAAGTCCTATTTCACGCTCATCATCACGCTTGTTACCGTCATCAAGTCCGGGTTCTGTTTCCAATCCCGGTCCTGCACCTAAACCTTGATTTGGTTTGATTTTAATGTGTTTGATGTCTTTGGCCTTTTTCTTTGCCTCTTCTTCTTTGAGTTTTTTTGCTTCTGCCCGCTTTTCATTGTCTTCGGGCGAAGTAGGGTTGTACTTACTTTCGTCTTCATTAGCAGACGAATACATGTGAGATGATTCACTACGGGGTGCATACATGCGTGTGTCCGAACCTCTTCCCATAACCATCATTCCACCCCCATGTTTTCTTCAAGTTGTTTCTTGATACGAGTCCAAGTTTCCGGGCTTTCTTTACTCAATTCAATCTGCAATACATTGATTGTTTGATTGACTTGTTGCCCGTCGCTTTGCGGCCCCCATTGGTCCTCGAAGCGTAGCAAGTCTTTGACAGTTTCCCGTACTTCTTTGTGTAGTATAACGGCATCTCTTACAAATCCATCCTCATGAACACTACCTTCATCAAGCAATTCGCTAAGTTTATGATTTAGTTTTTGAGCGTTTGAGCGAAGTAATTCTATTTCACGACCAGCCGTAAGTGCTACTTCAAGAGCCGCTGTTTTTTGTACCAACGGTTGAAAGTGGTTTTTCATATGGCTATACACCACGCTTTCCGGTATTTCAAGTGCAGTAGCGATAGCGTCTGTTGACCCACCGTTGTTAAAAAACTCAAACTCGTAATCAGCACGATTAGGTGAAGCACATACAGGACAAGAAGGATTAGCCGCTAAATGGTACTCACCCATATGGTTACGAAAATGACGGTCAGCAGTATTGGCTCGCCAACTCATGTTTTTATCCATTTCTTTTGCTGTAACATGACCTTGTAGAAGTTGTTCTTCTAATTCATCACGGTCTTCATGAACACACAGACGACACGAGCGTTTTACTACTCGCTCACCGCCCTCCATGCCACTCTTACGCAACACCCTTAGAAAACAGTTATGGTTAATCTACTGTTCGCAAGAATCATGTGGCGGTTTAAAAGAGTAGCAGGTGTACCTCTTAACAAAGAATCTATTCGTAGTCTTACCCAAGCGGCTAAAGACATAGCAAAAGGCGAGTACGCACCACCTAATTTAGTAAACGAAAGAGTTCGTATTTGTCAATCATGCCCTCACGGTGGAACACGATGTAACCTATGCGGTTGCTTTGTTAATTCTAAAACAGCATTGCTTAACTCGCAATGCCCTATTCATAAATGGCCGTCAGCGAATGATACGGGAATAAGCACCAGTGAGCATGAGAAAACTGGCGAATAGACCTACAAGGTAATACGATACACTTGCTGATGACATTGAGCCACCTTTGAAAATCAAAATCATACTCATAACTACAATAACTGAAATTAGTTGTACCATAATCATGTCAATGATAACACTTCGATTAGGATTCAACATATCAAGTGTAGTAGCGGCAAAAGAGTTTGGTATATAGCCCGTAAAATCATTTGGTTGTCTCATTTAATTCACCTCATTCCCATAAAACTGCGACCAAGGCTACCTAAGCCCCCGCCGACTTTTTCCATTACACCATCATTAGCGAGTGCGGCTGTAAGCGCACCACCCATCATGGATTGTTGAGCAAATGCCGCTATTTGTTGTTGTTCCATTTCTGTTTGATTAACAGTTTGTTGTGCTGATGCTTGGAGAGTACTAAACTGACCTGTAACATTTTCTGCACTTAGTGTTTGTAGGTTTTGAGGTAGTGATGTTACATCCATTTTCATTAAACCAGTTTCTTCATCCACTATGAAAGAAGCATTACGAAGAACCTCAAGCACACTAAAACTTACAAGTGTACTAAACATTTCAACAAGAGTTCCCATCTGTGGACTGGCAACAAATCGCTCAATAGGAGATATACCACGCAACAACATAATTTGTATTTCAAGTTCTGTTGGAGGGGTAACTGGTTGCTGTGTAAATTGATTTTGCTGTCCACCAAACATACCTTGTATAATAGGGGCTTGACCTGCACTCATTACTTGTTGATTAGCCCACGGATTTTGACTTTGCATAGGCATTTGCATTTGTTGGTTTTGAACACCTAAGTTTAACGCACCGTTATTCATCGGTGCTTGATTCCCGCCTAATCCCAACATCTCACTCACCTACCCCAATACTTTCTTGCTCAAGAGGGTTTTGATTGATAGAGTTATTTACATGTTGTTGTATTAAGGCTTGAAAAGCGGGTGTTGATTGTTGTTCTAAAGCCATCTCATGCTGAAATATGCGTAGGTCAAACGAAACAGTAGTAATATCGTTTTGACCTGTTAATGGGTTATTGTAATGACTGACACTTATGCCTTTTGTTTTACGAGAGTCTTTTTCCAATTCAGCAAAAAACGGCTCATATTTTTTCAACATACTTGGTGTTGGGTCTTTTTTAGCCACAGCCGCTACAGGTACAGTTACAATAGAAACACCTTGCTTCACTCTATCTCGCAAGCGTCTTGGGTTTGCTTCACGAATACGGTCTTCTTCTGCCTCCCATTTACACAGTAAGTGATACAAATGCATGTGTTCGGGACAATAAGTACCTCGCATTTTACGACCGCTGGTAACTTTATCTAATGCTACAAAAGCCTCCGGCTCACCGGTAACTGGATTCTGCCAATACATTTCCCAAAGAGAACGCCCTGTGTCTTCATCTGTAATTTTTGCATACAAGTTATCATGTTGAATAAGAACAGAACAATCACATCCATCAATAACACAGATGTGTGATTGTTTATTGTAATTGTATTTACGACCAAAAGCAAAACGAACTGGATTTACGATACTTCTTTTTGAAGGTGTGAGTAATTTGTAAGCCTGTTTAATGTCTTTACGACGGGCTTTTTGAGGGTCAGCGTGTCGGCTTGGGTAAAAGTTTACTTTTGGTACTTGCAAGTTGTTTTCACTTGCGGCGGCTTGCATTGCTTCTTGAGCAGTGGCTTGCTCCATCAACGCCGCATAAGACAAAGTATCGTTACCTTGTTGACTTAAAGCCATCAAATGCGCTTGATTTACATTACCAAGGTTGGCTTGTTGATTTATTTGAGGTATCATTATTCTTCACCTTTTACCGCTTTTAAGAAGAAGCCTTGTTCTGTGCTACCACACAGTTCCCATATTATTTTATCTCCTGCTGAAAGTTGTAATAATTCTACCATTACATTTGGTATTACAGTCCTTACGCATTTACTTTTTTTATTTACTGCAATAACAGTTGTTGTTTTTCTTATCATTATATTCCCTCAAGTTGTCAGTAAGTCAATCATTGTTTCTTCAACATTCCATCCTATACGAGTTGCCATAAAAGAACGGCGTGTAGGTATTCCTGCTTTTTGTAACCGTATAAGGTCATCTCGAAACGCATTGAATATTTTATGTTCACCAATTCGGTTTTGTTGCCACAGCATTGCGGCATTTTCATCAAAGAAACGGTCTGCTTTATTTGCTACAAGCATAACTAATCGTGGAGTGTACTTTTTACCTTTCCACCGACTTTTGAGTGTGCGGTAGCGATAAGAGCGATTAACTAAACAATCTACGAGATACTTGAAGCCCGCTATTTGTTGTAATGCTTCTTCTCCACCTTTTATTGCTCGGTCATCGAATACAAACACAACAGCCTCAACTTGTCTTGACACCATATCATCAATCCATAGATTCCAAAATCGCTCTTGTCCACCTACATCGGCTGAATAAACAACACGCTTTTGACCTTTCCATGAAACACGCTTACGGGTTGCTTTTGGCATCATGTAACGACCAAGGATTTTCATATGCAATGTTCTTTCTTCATCGCTTATTTCTTCCATTTCACCCGGAGTTGTCATGTAACGGTCAAGTGTGGTTTTACCAACCATTGCCGCACCATACACACCTACACGGCGGGGTCGCCAAGAGTTATACAAGGATTGACCGAATACAGCCGCACCAACAAGAGCAGAACCAGCAGGGTCAACCATCTACTTTACCCCATATCCAATCTGCAAAGTTCTGTACTTTATTCCATAACCACTCTACGGTATTGTCCCAAAAAGACTCACCGGTAGATAATTCCCAAAAACTGATTACTAAAGCGGTAACAAAACACAGTATTACTGTTCTTATCCAACCTACTCCTTTTTCGTAATATGTATCAAGGGTATTTTGAGTGTGCATGGCACGAAGTGTAGCCTCGGTAGAATCATCTGTGGGTGTCTTGAAAATACGACCCATTTTATCACCTCACTTCTTTTTTGTCTCTTTAGGTTCGTCTTCTTCTTTAATTCCGAGGTTAATTGGTTGTTTGACCTCGGCTTCATGGCTTGGTATGCCGGGATTAAACTGTTCAGTGTCGTATTTAGAAACTATAGATTGAGAACCACCCGGAACACCCCAACTTGGAGGCATTTTACCGGGGTTTTGTTCCATCCATCGTAATTCTTGCTCAAGTTGTGCTTCTTGCATACGCATTTCCATATCATTACGCCGATTATCAAAACTTAGTTGCATTTGGCGGTATCGGTCCTGTCTATTTTTTTCAACAGATGTTGCCCGTACTCTTTCTTGCATGTTTTGTTCAAAGAACATTTTAAAGAAGTAATATGCGATACCTTGAACGAAAAACGCCGCCATTGCGTATGTAAATCCGTTTAACATAGGAGTATCGCTAATTAACCATAGTTCAGCGTCAAATACGCCAATTGCCAGTCCAACTAAGGCTGATTGAGCCAAAATTAGCCCCATCAGTCGTATTTCTGCATCCGAGTCTTGCCTGTTACCTTGCATGTTGCTCACCATAGGTCAATTGAAAAGCCAATATAACTCTTTCGCTTTAGTAGTCATAATAGTCATAATATCATTCAAAATAATGAGTAGTATTACTATATATTTAGTGTAGGGTCAAAATAATGACTACTATAATGACTAATATGACTATTATGACCTTCAAAGAAGTGTACCTTTCTCCTTGAAATGCCTTGCTCGGTTGGTATGAGGGTCTTCGGGAACAATGGTGTGCTGGCTGGTGTGGCTCATGTCCGGTCCACCCTGCCCCATGATGTGTCTTCGTCGGCGTTCACGGTTAAGTTCCTCTCGATACTTGACTCTCTCCGGGCTGGATTCGTACTTCTTATCGTACTCCAACTTATGCCGCTTGGCTTCGGGGCTTACACGCTCTTTGAGTAATTGCATAGCGATTTCCATTGGTTCACTACGGGTAAAGCCTGTTTCTTCGTTAAGACCTATACCATCAAATGACTCTTCTGCTCGTCTTTTCTTTTCAAGTTCAATAGCCTCCAATAAGTTATAATACTCTTCAAGGTGACTTTCATCATCGTGCAATTCCGAATAACGCTCGTCAATAGCGTTTAATTCTTCGTCAGTTATATATTCCCCATCAGCACCAATATTGTTTCGCACACGATGGTATGTATCGCTATAATCTGCGGGTTCACCTTTCAACAACCGCATAGCAATCTCCATTGGTTCGCCCGCTTGTATCATTTGCGGCTGTTGTACTTGCGGCTGTTGTACTTGCGGCTGTTGTACTTGCGGCTGTTGTACTTGCAGTTTGTTCATTTGACGCATCCACTGATTCATTTGCTGGTTATATTGCTCATCAGTCATCCCTCCTTCTCTTTGAGGACCGTAGTGGTATTGAAAATTGGTTGAAGGAATGGTTTGGTTGGTTGTTCTATAATCACCTGCAAAAAACGGAGATTGTTGGCTTTCAGTAGGAACATCATTTTCGGGAAACTCAATCAATACAGGCCGAGAGTTTTGTTGATTTGCACCTCTTTTAGCGTATGTTGCCGCATCAATAGGACTATCAGTAAAGAAGACATTTTTGGCGTGTCCATCGCCGGGTGATTTTGGTTGCAGACCACGCCTTTTTATGCCTCCAAAAAATCTTCCACCTTCTATTGCGTCTTCTGTAGTTCCATGAAAGGGCATTTTAAGCAACCGCATAGCAATGTTCATTGGTTCGCCTCTCTTGAAATCACTACCACCGTGGCCTGTGATATTGAGTCCTCTGTTGGTTGGCCGACCATCCCACTCACGAGTATAGACAGTAGGTAATCTGTGCCTCAATGCAGGATGTGTACTTGCTATGGTTTTCTGCGGTGCAAGAGGATGTGCGGTTTGTTTCATACGACCATCCCTTGAGAAGCCCATTCGCTTAGGGTCCAATATCTCCCCTTCACCATGTTGCACCGCCATGTTCCCAAACGGCATTGCGTTTTCAACATCATACTCTTGACGGTGTTGTTCATCACGGATGTCAAAAACAGTCGCCCCTACCGCACCTTGATTGTCTTGCCCCGGATGATGCATTGGTTCAAGATACCCTGTCCCCTTACAATCCCAGCAGGATGTAAAATAATCGGGGTCGTTATAGTCAATGAAACCATCATCGTCGCCTTCCCATTCGCCGCCTTGGCCTCCGCATGAAGGACATTTGAAATCAAGAGTGTCTTCTTGTTTCAGCAAATGGAAAGCGATGTCCATTGGTTCGCTTTTGTACATATCAGCCGAATGCATAATGTCATACTGGTCGGCACACGGCTCGCATAAATGGTGTGTGTAATTTATACTACCCAGTGGATTACGGAATTGCGCCCCTGCTACTACTGGTGAATTACCGCAAAGAGTACATGCATCCGGTTTTTCTGCATAATTACCTTGCATAAGCCGTGTCATGGTAGGAGGTTCATCACGAGAACCGTAAGCGGCTTCTTTAAGCAACCGCATAGCAATCTCCATTGGTTCGCTACGGTAAATATTACCCGATGGGTCTATTTGCCCTAAATTATCATCCATCAACATTCTTTGTTCGGGGGAAATCAAACCCAATTCTTCTTGTCGGTCTAAATCTCTTACACGGTAGCCTTCACCCTGTTCCCACTGTCTAAATGGTTGTAAATATGAACCCATGTAACCCGGAGTAGTAAGGTTTGGATTATCAGCATTGTGAATATTTTCTATATCCAACATTTCTTGATTATACAACGCAGGTGGTATTTCAGCCTCCATGAGTACTCTCATGGCTTCTTCTATTTTATCTGCTCTTGCTCTACCCGATAATCTACCGTGATGTGTAGGTAATAATGCTCGACCTGCTTCTCTAATGTCATCGTGTCGTAAAGGGTTTGTATTTAGTTGCATAACATCCTCTTCGTTTAAATCACCGTAAATAATACCCTCTTCTTGAATATTTTTTCCGTATCGTTGCGGCGTTTTACCTTTGAAACCAAATAAGTTTAGAGGTAATCCTGTTTTTAAGTTCATAGGAAGGTCGGGTGCTGTACTGCCGCCTATTGTATGAGGGCTTGGATTAAAAGAATAAGCATGAGCAGGAAATACAAACTGCCCTCTAAGTGATTGACCTGCTAAATCAGTTAAAGGTAGATGTTCTTTACCTCTCATGTTTCTCATTTCATTAGCAAAAAGCGTGTTTTCAAGATTAGCCAATGCTCTACCACGAAAAGGAGTTGAGTGTCTTGTATTTTGTAGTCTTAATGAGTGAAACGGGCTTTCACGAAACATTGAATCATCAAGGTACTGCTCACGGTCCCTTCTTAACGGTCGAGCGTCATAAACTGCCTTTAGAACATAATTAGGTTTATGCACAGCAACCTTTTTCACACTCTCACCAATTGGTGGTAATGAGCGATAGCATTTAGAATGCTCGCTTCATGCGCTAAACATGGTGAGGCCAATTGCTGTTCGGAAAGCCGTACAAGCCGTCCTTCCCGCCGCCGCCGCCGCCGCACCGGTATTAGGTATCGGAACTGGAACTGTTGCCGCTGGTGCAACAGGGGCTACTGGTGCGGCTACTACAGCGGCAGGGACTACCGCCGCTACTGGTTTAGGTAGCAAACTCATGCAGGGCGCAAAGAAAATTGGCATTACCGACCCCAAGAAAACAGTCGGAGAAATGGCTCAACAAGCATCATCCCAACACACTCAAAATCAACAACAAATGAAACAAAATAACCTTGAAGCCGCACAGAATGTAGCCGATAAAGCCAAAGAAGCGGCGGCTGTTACAAAAAGTGTTTTCGTAAAGGCAGGTGTAGAAGTCCACCACCAAGAGCCATTACCCGAAGAGTTTACTCAAGACATTGGCCTACTTGACCGTAATCATCAAATGAATCCTACCAAAAACGGTACAATGATAGACAATATTAGCCCGCATATGCTTCGCACCATCGAATTGATGGCTCAAAATTACAAGGATGATGAAAATATTGAACCAAAACCCTTTGTAATGCCCACTTTGAGGTATTGAGGGGTTAAAATGAATTGGAGATATTGGGGTGACGCTACCATCGCACTTCTTTTAATACCTATTTTAATTATAGCAATACCGGTAGTTTGGCTTCTTTTTCTGCCAATAAAAGTCTTGTCGCAATGACTGACGCTACCTGTAAGTCACCTTCAACAAGCCCACAGTCAAACCCCCATGCGTTGAGATGACGCACTAATGTTTCAGTAGATAAGTTACTGCCGCTGTTTTCCGTAAAAGGGCAACCACCAAGCCCTCCAATGCTTGAATCAAACTCTTTTATTCCGTTTATTAGTCCCATTTTTACTAAAGACAGTGCTTTTTCCTCGTTTGCTTTATGGTGTAAATGTAATGCTGGTTTTAATCCCTTCATAATAGCCATTTCAGCCCATAATGCTACTTCGTTACGACTACCAGTGCCAATAGTATCAGCAAATACAACCGTATTACCAAACATTTTTGCATCGTTTAGACAATTTTTCATTACCATAGGTGCTACATCGCCACTGTAAGGGCTACCAAAAGCCATACTAATGTACACACGAACATTTTCTTTAGGTATTTTCATGAAAGTTTTGTACATTAACACTATTTCACTGCGAGTTTTACCCATATTGTTCATGTTAAAAGTCTCGCAGGGTGAAAAAACAATGTTAATTTTTTCTGCACCAACAGACATAGCCCTATCATAGCCACGCTTGTTCATGACAAGCACCGACCCTTTTTGGAAAACATCCTCGGCATCTGCCATTTGGGGTACTAATCGAGGATGGGCAAACGAAGTTTCTTCAATATTTTCTAATCCAGCGTTGTATAACGCATTGATAAGTTGTATTTTGGTTTCAGTACTGACGGGTTGTTCCAAACCTTGTAATCCGTCACGAGGGCCAACCTCGTAAACGGACACTTTCATTCAATACCCCTCCGCATACCTTCGTAACACGCTTTATGAAAAGCCTCTTCGTCTTCAATAAAAATTACAGTATCATTAGGGTCGGGTGTAGTCAGCAACCACACGCCAGTAAATCCGAAAAAAAATGCTACAATAAACCAAAGAAACAACTTCATGTGCCGAGACAGTGCAGTGTAAAAGTTAAACCTTTCGCTAATCCAGTGGATAACCACTGCTATCTACGCCCAATCGTTGTTCAATCGGATAGTTGGTATTTGGTTTGGGTTGAGGTTGTTCTTCTCCGGCCATAAATTGTTTAAAATGTTCCTGTGCGCTTAATTTTTCTTCTTGTTCACCACGAAGTTCAGCCGCATTCCTATCCCACTCTTGTATCATAGGTGTGGCTTTTTCGGGTATGGAAACCATATTATGATACATATTATGTATGTGCATTGAAAGAGGTTGCATTACCCTGTTCCATAAATCGTAATCCCTATCGTCTGCAAAAAAATGTTGATTATCTAATTGCTGTTGTATTTTTTCTTCGGGAATGCCTCTTGCTCTAAGTGCCGCCGCATGTAATTTATCAAGCATTTCGTAGCCCATTTTACCTTCTGCGTTATCATCATATCCACCCAACATTAGATTTAATGAATGTGCGGCATTATGATGCCAGTCTTCTGTACCTTTTAGCAAAGTCCAAGCCTTTTGAAACGGTTGCATGTTATCACTGCCCGCCGATAAATGGCGAAGGACTTCTTGCGGCTCTACCCTGCATACGAGGGGTGGCTCGTGGCTCATCTATTTGCCCACGCTTGGTTTTACGAGGTGTTTCTCTTATGTTTCTTGAAGCAATGTTATGCGCTTCGGGGTGTGCATCTGTAGGTACGCTGTTAATTGGGTCAAAGTTTTCATCAAATGAATCAAAGAAAAGGTCTGTTGAGTTTTCTCGTTTACTATAATCGGTTTCCGGTTTCATTGCGGCTCGTCGGCCAGCACCGTCAGCAAACTGCGCTAATTGGTCTTCCACTCTACCTGCAAGTGGCTTAGGGAATGGGTTAAACGGTTCTATGTTTTGATTTATCCTATCAATTAACTGCTGTTGTTGAGCAGGTGACGCATCATCATTAAAATCTAATTCTACCCCGCATCATCTACATCATCCATACCGTACATGTTTGTTTGTTCCCTGTTCGATAGCCTACCTCTTGGGATTTCACCAGTGCTACCAGCACGACCAAGGTTTGCCGGAGGTTTAGTACTTCTCATAGGCGGCATACTTGGGCCACCCATGCTTTCGTCATCGTCTTCTAAATTATAAAACTCTTTTTCGCTCATTGGTGCATTTTTCAAGAGCATCCAAGCGGCTTCAAAAGCAACGGACATATGTAGCGTGAAGCGGATGAGATATTTAACGCTTAAGTAAAAGTTCGTGGTGCATAACCATCGTGTATGACATTAAAATAAAGGTGATAATACTAAAGGTCAAACCCGCCCAGTCCACCTTGTCCATTTTACCGTCTGCCGTAGGTCACACCACCGGGTACAGGAATGTGGGTATATTGGTCTAAAGTCTGTTGTTGAGCATTACTGTAAGGAGTGCGAGTATTAGGTTCTTGGTACAAAGGCAATGCACCGGTATCGTATCGCAAATCGCCAAACTCACGAGGTGTTTCTTTAGGCGGATTTGCAATGTAATCTATATTGTCCGACCTACCAAAATTAACATCCGGTGTTCTTTTAATTGCATTTACAGGGTTAAACTGTTCGTGAAACGGTTGCGAGTTTATGTTTCTCTCTTGCGACCGTAATTTACCGGTATCGTCAATAATGCTTTGCAACGCTCTACCGTACAAACCCTGTCTTCGAGCAGGTTGGACTAATTCACTTTGAATAATACTACCATGATTAAATTGAGGGAATAGCGGGTCATTTAATGGAGGTTCAACAGATATTCTACCTGCAAGTTTTGGCCCTACTTTGACATTATAACGGTCTTCTGTTTGACTTATTGGTGTTTTTGAAAGACGAGGGATGTATTGATTTAACTGTTGTTTAAATTGTTCTTTTTTATCAAGTTCTTTTCTGTGCCGCTGTTCGGCCTCTATTTCTAATCTTACTGGGTCACGAACTGTAGCGTTTGCAAAAAAATCGGGTAAATCACGAGTGTAGGAGAGCCACGATAGCGGGTCCAATCTTCTTTGCATTGTCGCCTTTAACAAGACCCATGCTGAATCAAATGGGCTTGACATTTTAATCACTCTTGATTCGGGTCAATTCGTGGTAAGTTCATAACTTGTTCTAAGGTTAGTCTTTCTAATTGTTCGGGCGTTGCAGGTTTGAAACCGGGAGGTGGTTTGGGTTCATATTCATCATATTCTGCTGGTGGTGGCCCCCATTTTCGACTTAAACCTTCACTATTATAATAACTCCCTCCCATTGCATCTATTCGGTTTTCTGCATTCCACCACTCTTCACTACCTTCTTCATGCTGGCTTTGATAGTGCCTTATCCACTCTATAGCGTCTTGTCGAGTAATACCTTTTAACAAAGTCCATGCATAATCAAAAGGACTTGTCATTTTAATCACCTCACATACCTGCTGGCCCTTCGGGTGGCGGCGGTCCTTTTGGTCTGTAAGAGTTACTTATTTGTTGCGCTGTTTTTGGTCCTTGCTTGTAATTTATAGGAGTATAACCAAGAGGTCCACTCATATATTTTGGTCGTTTTTCACCAGTGCTTGCTACTGTATCAAGTGGTTCTATGTTTGGTTGGCCGACTCTAAGAGTGTTTTCTTTTAACAAAGACCATGCATAATCAAAGGGACTCGCCATAGCACTGCTATGGACTCCTTGTATAAAAAATGTTCAAAATATTTTTTTTACTAAAATGCCGTGTGCGGTTAAAAGAAGTGCTATGGGGGGTGCTATGGGGTATTTCTCCTTCTAAGGGGGTGCTATGGGGTCGTGCTATGGCCGCTGTACAGCGTTCTATAGACCGCACCCCGTCACTGTGCTATGGCCCCATAGCGGGCGGGCGGGTGGCGGGTGCGTGTCACGCTTGCCTTCTATAGACCGCCCCACTACGGGCCTGTATGCGGGCGAGTATAGCGTTCTATAGAATCCCACCACCGCTTTGCTACGCCCGCCCATAACGCAACGCCCCGCTTGGGCGCACCCCCATGAATAGCGACCCTTGACCCAACCCAGGTTAAACACCCAAGCAGACGCCGCAATATAGCACCAACAGAAGACGTTCTGTTTATGTTTGCTGATATTGCTGAAGATAGAGCGACAGGCAAGACAATATCTTTCTGTTGGTGCTGATATTGCTGAAGATAGAGCGACAGGCAAGACAATATCTTTCTGTTGGTGCTGATATTGCTGAAGATAGAGCGACAGGCAAGACAATATCTTTCTGTTGGTGCTGATATTGCTGAAGATAGAGCGACAGGCAAGACAATATCTTTCTGTTGGTGCTGATATTGCTGAAGATAGAGCGACAGGCAAG